>Ga0208872_1001945_pt1 | contig 12269 bp, 30 predicted proteins | sample CryBogCBH12Aug08_FD_185508 | JGI IMG/M metagenome (GOLD analysis project Ga0208872, IMG submission 185508) | Freshwater microbial communities from Crystal Bog, Wisconsin, USA - CBH12Aug08 (SPAdes) | ecosystem: Environmental > Aquatic > Freshwater > Lake | place: Crystal Bog, Wisconsin, USA... | reverse complement strand
AAGGAACATCTTTAGGATATAAATCAGATTTGATTAGGTTATATATTGTTCTAAGATGTGCCTCAAGCCAGAATTGTTCTTTTTCCTCTTTGTTTAGATAATGTCCTTGGTCTAAGGCATGGTGGCAATCCCAGCACAATGCCGCCACCATATTGTCATCAGCCTTGATGCTCCTACCTTTGCCATGTGCAGAGCTATTAGAATGAGCACCAACAACTGTTTGGTCATCAACTCCACAGGCTTGGCAATGAAGATATCTAATGTTGTTTAAAAGTTTGGCACTTCTAACATATTGCCTTTTAGGATGTGCTATCAAGTTCAATTCCTTTTTCTGCACACCAAGTCTGTAACCAGTCCACAAATTGACTGGCTTGGTCTTTGGTGAAAGCACGGCTCTGAAGCCCTAACTGCACAATCCTATACCCATCTAAGGATGGAGCTACTTTGGAAGCTCTTAGTCCTATTTCTGAAGCAAATTGGTCTATTAAAAATCTTTTCCAACTCTCCACATCCCACTTAGCTCCATAATGCTCTGCCTGCTTTGCTATGTCAGCAATAATTGCATGGAATTTGGCATTTTGGTCATGTGTCCTAGTTTCCTCCTGAACATTTAAAACTAGGGTTTTCCCTGATTCCAATGCTGTTTTCATTTTTGCCCACAAGGTTTTCATTAGGGCTGAACCTTGCTGGGGATTAATAAGTTTGTATTGCATATTAATCAATCATTATGTTTAACATTCTGAGGGCTGATTCAATATTATCCACAAGACAAAAAGCTCCTCCTTTCCAATTTTCTGCAAAGTGCTTTTGGTTTGCATTAAAGCCTTTTTTGCCATAAGAAGTGTCTAGGTTTTTGACCTCCATGAGCAAAGTCTGACCATGATAACCAACCAAAAGGTCACAAGGCTCTTTGATATGGTAAACAGTAGCTCCAACAGCTCTGAGAGCCTCCACAATGGCTTTTTGATTATTATCAATCCTACTTGCTGTTCTCATCTTTTAATTCCTTAATTTTTTGAGCCACATCTTTTGCCAAATTTTTTAGCAATGGTTCTGTTTCTTGTTTTTGTTTAACTGCATACCTTACATAATCTATCCAACCATTTCTCAAAGCCAATTCAGCATAAAACTTAACTATGCTTGCATATTCTGCATCCCAGTCAAACATTTTCTATAATCCATTTCCTCATTTCATTTGAATATCTTGATCCCAAATTATTGTAAATTCTAGGAAAATGATTAACCAAAGGTAGACTTTTAGAAACTTTAATGGCTTTCTTATTTGGGCATTTTGAACAAGTTTTTTCTGATGGACTACATACACCTAACTTTTCGCATTTAGATAGCTCCTTGGGTTTTCTGATTGATTTTGGCAATCTTTCTGCTATAGGTAATTTTGTGGTTAATCTATCTTTTACCATATTGTCCCAAGATGGAATTGGTTGCCAAATTGTTTTAATCATATTGCTCCTATATATTCATGACAATAACAAATCCTATCTGCATGTCTTTCGGTCATTTCTTTAGACCAAAAAAAGTCTGTTTTGTGTTCTAATGATTTTTTATATTGCCTACTTCTATCTTGCATATTGTGAGCTGTTGGTCTCCACAAAGGTGAATTGTTTCTATATTCACCAAGTCTAATATGGCTAGACTTAGAAAAATATCTACATCCCTCATTTACAAATATTTGCCCAATTGCATCACTAATTCGAACTCCAAAACCTAGACCTTGAAAATCAGGTAATATCACAGTCCTATGACCTTTCCATGCTTTTTTTAATGTTCCAGAGGGAAGAGTGATAGCTGCGGCAAATCCAACAAGCGTTTCCTCCCATGTTGCGATCCAACATCGTGAACTTTTATTAAGGTTTCCTGAGAGATAGTGATGGTTGCGAAAGACTGACCATGCTTCGGTTGTGCAAGGAAGTATTTCCAATTCCAGAACTGGCCGAACTGACCCCCTTGCGACTGTAAGTCTGCTTGTAGTTGTATCAAAAATCCAATCAGGTTGTAACCACTCAATGATGTCATAGTGACAAGAGGCAAACACCATATTTTTCAAACCATTTTTTCTAATGTGTCTAGCTATGGCATAAGAACAAGATTTAGCCACATTTCTATCTACAACAGAAGTAAATTCATCAATGATGGCATTGTCTTTAAGTGATCTTGACAAATCAGCTCTAAACTTTTCTCCCATAGAAAGCACATGATATGGTTTCAACCAAGATGGCACAGAATTAAGTCCAACAGCACTGAGTTTGTTTTGAGCATCCAAAGCATTTTCAAAATGGCTACAAATGGCTTTATTAGGATTCCAAGACACTTTTTCAGTCTCTCCTATGGTAGATAGTATGGAAGATTTGCCACTGCCTGATGCCCCAACAATCAAGCCTATTTGAAAATTTTCAGGTTTTTCAAAAAAAGGAACTTGAAACTTGGTAGACCCATCAAATTGAAAATCAAAAGATTTTGAACATTCTTTTGTAATTTCATCTTGTTCAACAGTAGATATTAATGTTTTCATATTTCTTCCTTAATTCTTAATGCTTCTTTTGCAAACTTTAATGAAATTTGTCTGACTTTTTCACCAGACTCATATCTATCAATAATCCTTTTTGCCCATCCTTTTGGATCACCCTCATACTTTTTATAGGATAAATCATAGGGACTTGGTGCATCACAATAGGCATTAAAACAAGATTCACAAGTAGTCCCAAAGTTTATCAAGACTGAATTTAACTGCCTAGACATGCACCTAGAACATAGTCCATAGACTTCTTTTTCTGGCTCATTTTGAGTTTCTGATTTTTTAAAGCTCATTTGTTGTACTTCCCATCAATGATTTTTTGAAAATTACTAGCATTTACTATCCAAACAAGGTCTGGTCTCCAAGTTCTGTTATTACTTTCAAAGCCTGAAAATAGCTTAGTGTCTTTGGCTATGTAATGGAAAAACTCATCCCACCAAACAAGTCCCTCCTCCAAATTTGTATATCCATCTGAAAAATCAGACTTTTGGGATGCTTGTACCCATCTGTTTTTTAGATTAGTTTGCCTTGCTCCCTCCCATATCCTTGGTTGAGTTAAATGAGGTAAATGCTTTTGGTAAAGTTTTAAAATTTCCTGATGGGGGCAAGTTAGGAGCTTTGCTCCTGACTGTATAGTATTTATATTTGGTTTATGGTTATTGGTTATTGGTTCATGGTTATTGGTTAGTTGAACATCTGTTGAACAACTGCTCAACACTTGTTCAACGTCCGTTGAAGTTCTGTTCAACATTCTTTTAAGGGCAGATGCTTTTCCTGCTTTAGAAGCAATATCAATTAATGATTTATAGTTACTTATCTCTTTATCACATCTAGAGTGATGCCAAAATTTAGAATCCTCAGATAAAGTGAAAAACATTTCCAAAATGCCTTTAACTGACTCTTCTGAGTCTCTAGAACTGGTTTTCATGGTCAACTCAAACATATTGTTTGGGAGAGGTGACTCAGTGTCATAGTAAAGCCAGATAAGTTTTAAATAAATGCCCACTTCCTCATTGGTCAAAAATGAGGTGTCTTTGATGAAATCACCAATGTGATGTTGATAATAGTGCATTAAATGCTCCGCGTATCTCCCTGAAAAGAAACTATGGCAGGAGGGGAGTTCTCTTTTCGAAAGGGGGATCAATCCCTTTCTAGCCCAGTTTCAAAATATTCTACATCAAAATCTTAATAGTTCATCAAACCATTCAGGCTTGAGAACTCTCAATTGCCAAAGCCTGCCCTTGGGTATCTCATCCCAATTGTTTACAGCCTGCCTAGTAACTCCTAAAAGTTTTGCTAGTTTGGCTGGTGTTCCTGCAAGTAATATGGCTTTTTGCTTTGTCATGTTGCTGATTGTACACAAATATTTACTAAATTAATTATTTTTGTGGTTTTAGGGAAACTACCTACAAAAAAAGGTAAATATATGTTTACAATAACAAACATCAGTACAAAACTGATACTCATTAAATCTAGATAAATTAAGGAAATAAATTATGAAAACATTATCAATCACAACACAAACAATGCAATATGACAAAGTATTCACAATGGATATTGGTGCAAAACATGGTTATATTGAAGTTAGTTTGTATCAAGGTTACAAAACAGAAGATGATGGAATATTTTGGGGTTTACAACATAGTGCTTGTTTGAAATCAAACTATTCACAATCAGATATTGACTACAGGGATCGTTTAAATAATATGGAAACTGTAAAAAATGGTGAAATTGTTTTGATTGATGGCAAACAATATAAAACAAGAGTTATAGGTAATTTTAGCAATTGTGCAATATTTGACCCAGTTTAATAAATCATGCCCCAGAAATGGGGCTTTTAATAAGGAAACATTATGAAAAAACTTTTAGCATTTTTATTAATTGCAAATCTAGCACATGCTAGTAACTTTGCAGAGACTGATAACCAATCTGGAGGAAAGATTGTAATAACTACTGATGCTTGCCAAAAAGATGTATCAATGTCTAGAGCATATAACTACACACAAGATGGTAGAACTGAAGATGGTTGTTGGAAATATGATTTAGATACTGTGGTTGTATTTTGGGATGTTATTGGCAAAAGAAGATACCCAATTAGTTATTTCAAGTTAGTTAATGAATTTAACAAATTTAGGAGTTTTTAATGGGAACAAGATCATATTTTGAGCCTAGGGATGATTATGATGAAGACCCTGAATATGCAGAATTAAGAGCTAAAGATTTTTTTGAAAAACAATACAAAAGCCATTATTTTGCACATCCACATTGCCAAGACCCTGACCATCCAGGATGCCCAAATTGCGAACCAGAGGACTATGAAGATGACAATTAAATTTAGAAAAGGGAATATCAATTCCACAACAAAGACATTTCCAAGAACACTAGCTGAGGCATTTCCTGAGAATCCAAAGCCAAACTTTGAGGATGAGGGTTTTGACAAAGAAGACAAAATGGTAATTACAGCTTGCATTGTTATTGCATTTATTTTAATTATTTTAATTACATGGGGAACATTATGACTAATCAAGGTGGAAAGTTAATAGCAACAGCATTTGTGAAGGCACAGAAGGAGTTTGGACCGGCTTTCAAATCAAGCACCAACCCACACTTTAAATCCAAGTATGCAGACCTCTCAGCTTGTGTGGAGGCTGTAATTGATGCCTTAAACAACAATGGCATAGGCATGATGCAAAAACTTTATGAAAATGCAACTGGAGTAAGTGTTGAAACTATATTTCTACATGAGTCTGGAGAGACTTTAGAGTGTGGTGTTTTGCATGTACCAGCAAGCAAACAAGACCCACAGGGTTATGGCTCTGCTTTGACTTATGCAAGGCGGTATTCTTTGATGGCAGCTTGCGGAATAGCACCAGAGGATAATGATGGCAACATGGCATCCAAAAAGTCAGAATCAAAATCTAATGTGAATGAATCTGAAATGGCTGATTGGTTAGAGGCAATAGCTCAGAGCCAAGATTTGCCTGAATTGCAAAAAAACTTTGTCAAAGCTATTTCAGCTACTGATGGTGATAAACCTTGGCAACTCAAAGTAATTGCTGTAAAAGACAAAATGAAAAAGAAATTGGAGGCTAAATAATGATTGAAATAGAACAAGGCACAGATGAGTGGTTTCAGGCTAGACTTGGAAAGGTCACAGCATCAAGAGTTGCAGACATAGTAGCCAAGACCAAATCAGGCTATTCCACAAGCAGGGATAACTATATGGCTCAACTGCTATGTGAGAGGCTTACAGGTAAGCCTGGTGAGTCTTTTAGCAACTCTGCTATGCAGTGGGGGACTGAGACTGAGCCATTGGCTAGAGCGGCATACGAGGTCAAATACAACTGCATGGTTAACCAAGTTGGATTTGTCCAACATCCTAGAATTGAGATGTCTGGTGCAAGTCCTGATGGTTTGGTTGATGGGGGATTGTTGGAGATCAAATGCCCAAACACAGCCACACATGTGGACACTTTGTTATCTGGCAAAGTGCCCAGCAAGTACATTACCCAAATGACATGGCAGATGGGTTGCACACAGACTAACTGGTGTGACTTTGTGAGCTATGACCCCAGGATGCCTGAGAATCTTCAACTTTTCTGCAAAAGAGTTGACTTGGATCAAGCATATTTGGCTGAATTAGAGACTGAAGTAATCCAGTTTTTAAAAGAGCTAGAAGATAAAGTAAATAAATTAAGGAACTTAAATGTCTAAAGTAATATCAGAATTGAGCACCATTGTTGGCACATACACAGACAAAGATGGCAATAAGAAAAACAAATATCATAGGCTTGGGTCTATTATTGATACACCACAAGGTCACATGCTTAAGATAGATTCAATCCCAGTTTGTGACCCTCCTTGGTCTGGCTGGGCATGGATTAATCCTCCAAAGGAAAGAGCACTTAGCTTTGACAAAAAAGATGATGACATAGGATTTTAAGGTTTTGGGAGGTAATGAGGGTTAGCTCCTCATAAGTCAACAATAATAATAGTCAATTATTGAAGAATGGAAGTTGTACAAACACTGCTTTATGTGAGCCTCCCAATTTATATTTACATTAAGGAAAAATTATGAAACAAATTACAATTTTTGACCAAATAAATGAAATGTTTAACAGCTCTGGTTTATTAAGCAGGCACTTTGGCACTGAGTCCAAGATGTTAGCCAGAAAGACTGACCCAGAGACATCCAAAGCATCAGCTCAGACTGTGAACACAACTAAACTGGAGGAAATTGTCTATGAGGCTATTAAGTCTTTTGGGGAGAAAGGATGCATTTCTGATGAAGTGCTAGATATGTTTCCAAAGCATAGATACAGCTCAATCACTGCTAGATATGCACCATTACTTAGAAAAGGGTTTATAGAGGCTACTGGTAAGACTAGAAAAGGTAATTCTGGCAAACAACAAAGAGTGATGAGGGCAATATGACTAAAGAAGTAAAGCAAGAGCAAGGTGAGCCTTATGGGTATTTTCGATATGACATACGTCTAGATGCTTGGGTACAAAGCCGTGATAACAACAAAGGCGTTGCTTTCTACACCAAACCACAACCAAAGCAAGAGCAAGGTGAGCCTGTGTGCGATGAATGTGGGGTTAGTGGTGGATATGCATTGTATTGCTTGGTATGCGCTGAAAAGTTTTTTAGTAAATATAAAGAATGGGTAAGTTTGACTGATGAGGACATGGAATTTTTATTTCCGCATGGAAAATCTGCATGGTTAACAGAAACACTAAAAATTTTTGAAACTAAATTAAAGGAAAAAAATGAAGCATAAACACTCAGAATTAATTAAAAAATGGGCAGAGGGTGCTCAAATTCAAGTTAAATATGATGAATGGCAAGATACTAATAGTCCTGGTTGGGATGAAGAATTTGAATACAGAATAAAACCAGAAGAAAAATCTGATTTTGCAGTTTCAGCTAATGTAGTGTTTAAATTAGGACTTAATGGAGATTATTTAGAATTTTCCAAGACTGGCAAACATAATATTGAGTTTGTATTTGATGGCACAACCCAGAAACTGAAAGCAACTAGACCCTATAAAAATGATTGAACTATTAAACAAAAGAAAGCTCCAACTCCAAGCACTTTACAAAAAATGTCCAGACATTCAAATTGTTTACAGGCTTAGAGAAATTGAACTAATGACCAAAAGATACAAAAAATTGTTAGAAATTGAGGTAGATGCTAGTGGTTTTAGACCTGAGCTGGAGGATTTGGCAAAGGATTTAAATGGCTGATTCACTCATAATATCTGCACTTTTATTTATTGGAGCATCAATTTTTGCTACTGCTGTTTGGTGTTTTTTGATGTATATAATCTGGGAGGAGGAAGATCAAAAACTCAAAAAAGCTATCCAAAACAACAAAATTCACTTGACAAGAGATAGTGATTTGGGATAATTGAGACTCCAATTTTTAACTTGCAAGGAACAAAAAATGGGATATTATGGAATGGAAAAAGAGCCTAAAGGGGCTAAGTCATCAGATTCAACTGGTGAAAAGAAGATGGGGCCGAAGTCATTTGACAAAATGGTCGGACCAAACAGCATGAAAGGCACAAAAGGAATGTCTGGAGAAAAGATGCCCAAGGGTGCTGATTCTGCTGACTCCACTGGTGAGATCAAAAGACCTTTAAATGGTGGCGTTGCTATGGGCAAGGCTGACAGCATTGGTGCTAGAGACATGAGCCACATGGGTAAAGTAGATGGTAGAACTGGTGAATTTAACACTGGCTCAAAAGAGTCTGAGTGCTATGTTCATGAGAGAACACCACATATCCAAGACACTATGTAAAAAGCGAAATACCCCAAAGATTCGTGGTCTAAGGGGTATCTCTAATCAACCCAAATAATAAGGATTTGAATTGACTGATCAACATTGTAAGACTTGTAGGTATTTTTCCCAAGAGGGATTTAGGGAAATGGGTGTTTGTAAAAGATATCCTACTTTCCAAAACAGAAATAGCACAGATTGGTGTGGTGAACATAATCCAATTTTGGCAACCACAATAACATTACCCAAAGTTGATTTAGAGCTGGGTGTTGTTATGAACCCAGCAATAGTTGACCAGGCAGAAAAGAAAAAGCCTGGCAGACCAAAATTAAGTGGGAGGCAAATCCCATGAAACCCATAAAAGACAAGATTATTGTTAGACCTATTCCTAGAATACAGTCTAGTTTATATGTTCAGACTGCTGAGGCAGATACAGTTGGTCATGTAATAGCAGTTGGTGATGAGGCAGAGGCTGAAGGTCTAAAAGTAGGGGATAAGATATATTTTGGAACTTTGGCTAAAGACTATAAAGATGAATACCTGAAATATCACAATTTTAAGGACGGGGACGAGAAATTTCTTGTGCTATCATGGCAAGACGTATGTTTTGTAGAAGAACCTGATGAATCACCAGAAAGTGTATGAGGCTTTAATAAATAAAGCTAAAAATAGAGAAAAATTAAATCAATATCAAGAGCTTCATCATATTTTGCCAAAAAGTATGGGTGGTTCTGATAATTTAGATAATTTGGTATTTTTGACGGCTAGAGAGCATTTTATTGCTCATGCTTTGTTAGCGCATATTTATGATAATAATCAAATGTGGAGTGCATTTATTATTATGAAAGGCAAGGAAACATATTTTAATTCAAGGTTATATGAAATTGCTAGAAAGAATAAATCAAAAGCAATGATAGGTAATAAATATGCAAAAGGCATAAAATTACCAGATCATGTAAAAGATGCTGTACGAGAATCTAATAAAAAACGTATTAGAACTCAAAAAATGATTGAAAAATGTACTTTTGCTGGTAAAAATCATACTCAAGAACATAAAGATTACATAAGGGAAAAAATGAAAGGTCGTGAAGTTTCAGAAGAAACACGACAAAAAATGAGAGAATCGCAAAAAAAGAGATTTGAATTAAATCCAATAAGTGATGAAACAAGACAAAAAATGAGTAAATCTAAAAGAAAGGAAGAATATGCCACTAATTAAGTCAACCAAAAAAGAAGCGTTCAAAAAGAACATTGCAACGGAAGTTAAGGTAGGAAAGCCTGTTAAGCAAGCCGTGGCAATAGCTTATTCTGAAAAACGTGAGGCTGAAAAAGCCAAGAAAAAGAAATGAAAGCTAGTCTAGCAGTCCATTTATTAATAGCACTTGGCTTTGATGAGCATTTGTTCATGAAATGGCAAGCAGGCAAAAATCCATGTTATACCAAAAAAGGTCCAGGTAGAGCACACAAACAAGGAAAGAAAAATGATATTTGAACATGAAATCCAAGATGTAAACTTAATAATTACTAGCCTTGAGCACAAAATCAGGGATATGCAAATATTAGTTCAGAAACTAATGCACAAAGCTAATGAGCAAATGCCTGTTGCACAACCAGTGCAAGAAACTACAATTGAGGCTACTGAAACTACACAAGCCTAATTATGCCAAGCCTATCTGATTTTTTATATGACACAGCTCAAAGAGCTGGAAATCGTATTTCAAGTATTGTTACTGATCCTATAGGCACATTTAAAAGCACAATAAATGATTTAAACAATCAAGCAGGTCAATATAATCAAGCATTGGCTGATTCTGTTAGAGAGCCATTAACCGGACCTAAAACTATGGAATTGGCAAGAAGTATGGCTAATTCTTACAGTCCCATTGGAACTGTTGAATATAAAGGTAGTCATGTTGCTCCAAATGCCAAAGTTTATGGTGCGACATTAGATGATTTATCCAAAATAATGCCTGCTGAGGTTTATTCCTTAAGTGGTAAAAGAATTTATGGCATAGGAGAACATCCAATTGATTCTGAATGGTATAGAGCCGCCACAAAAGCAAAAGGCAAACCTGAAGCGCAAATTGATGTTTATAGAGCTGTACCAAGTGGAATTAAAGACATAAATCATGGGGATTGGGTAACAACAAGTCCAACTTATGCTAAATGGCATGGTGAAAATGTTTTAAATGGTGATTATGATATTGTGAAAAAAACTGTAAAAGCTAAAGAACTATCATCTGAGGGTTATCCCTATGAATTTGGTTGGCATGATGAGAACTTAAATAACTAAAAGTAATATAAAAATCAATAATTTACTAAAATCTACAATATGGGTGCTCCACTAGGTAACATTAACTCAGCCAAAGGCAAATTGTTTCAGGAAAAGCTGAGGATGATTCTTTGCCAAGAGCCACATAGAACTAGGCAGATTGCTGAGGTTCTTATTAGCAAAGCTGAGGAGGGAGAACCTTGGGCTATTAAAGAGTTGATGGATAGGATTGATGGGAAGGCAGTTCAGGCAACAACTCTTGAAGATGCAAGTGGAAATGTCATCATGCCTCATCTTCAAGTTACATTTGTAAAGCCAGATGGAGCAGAGTGAACTTAATCAAGCTATTAAAAAGGCTGAGTTTCCAGTCAAGCTCCAGTGCCTGTTTAAGCCATCAAGGTATAAATGCATCTTTGGAGGCAGAGGGTCAGCAAAGTCATGGTCTGTTGCAAGAGCATTGCTCATCTTGGGTGCAAAGCAAGTCCACAGGATTTTGTGTGCTAGGGAATTTCAGAACTCCATATCTCAATCAGTTCATAAGCTATTAAGTGACCAGATTGTTGAGCTGGGGTTAATTGGGTTCTATGAAATTACCCAAAACTCTATTAGGGGAGCAAATGGGACTGAGTTTGCTTTTGTGGGACTAAAGAATAATCCACACAATATTAAGAGCTACGAGGGTTGCACCATTGTCTGGGTAGAGGAAGCTCAGGCGGTCTCAGCAAGGAGTTGGGATATTCTTATTCCTACTATCAGGGCAAAGGACTCAGAAATATGGATAACAATGAATCCAGAGCTAGAGTCTGATGCTACATACCAAAGATTTATTCTGCATAAGCCTGATAATTGCATTACTCAAAAGGTGAACTGGAGTGATAACCCATGGTTTCCTGAAGTCTTAGACCATGAGAGGAGAACTCTACAATCTAGAGACCCAGAGGCTTACAACACAGTTTGGGAAGGACTTTGCAGGCAAACTGTGGATGGAGCTGTGTTTGCCAGGGAAATGCAAATGGCAGAGCTGGAGGAAAGAATCACCAAAGTCAGGTATGACCCTACCAAGCCAGTTCATGCTGTGTTCGATCTTGGCTGGGCAGATTCCACATCCATTTGGTTTGTCCAGTTCATAGCTCAGGAAATCAGATTTATTAGGTATATAGAGGATAGTCAACAGACTATGAGTCATTACCTAGCACTAATGCAGACCTTTGGTTATGTCTATGACACACTTTGGTTACCACATGATGCACAGAACAAAACATTGGCGGCTCAGGGCAGAACCATAGAGGAAATTGTCAGAAATGCTGGGTTCAAGACCAAAATAATCCCAAGAACAAGCATTGTGGACTCTATTAATGCCTCCAGAACTATGTTCAGGAATTGCTTTTTTGATAGGGATAATTGCTATGATGGCTTGCAATGTCTGAGGCATTACAAGTATGAGGTAGACCCAGAGACAAAGGCTTTTAGTAAAAACCCACTTCATGACCAATACAGTCATGGAGCTGATGCTTTCCGCATGGTTGCTTTAGGTGTTCAAGAGACTAGACCAAGAAGACCAAAGCAAGTAAACTATGCACCACCACAATCATGGATGGCTTTATAACATGGCACTTGACCCACTAGAAACAGATTATGACCCCATCATAGATGAGGCAAAACAATTTTTGAAGTTTGCTAA
>Ga0208872_1001942_pt1 | contig 12290 bp, 6 predicted proteins | sample CryBogCBH12Aug08_FD_185508 | JGI IMG/M metagenome (GOLD analysis project Ga0208872, IMG submission 185508) | Freshwater microbial communities from Crystal Bog, Wisconsin, USA - CBH12Aug08 (SPAdes) | ecosystem: Environmental > Aquatic > Freshwater > Lake | place: Crystal Bog, Wisconsin, USA... | reverse complement strand
ACATTGGCAGTGGCTAATGGTCTCTTCGGCAACACCGCCTATAACATTGAAATCGCTCCAGCCAGCGGCCAGGTCGCCTCGTTCAATGTTTCCAATGGTGTGGTGAATGCAAACCGCGTCATCATCGCCGGTATCTCGGCCAACAATTCTACGCCCGGCACCGGCACTGTCAATCAGAGCGGCGGCACCATTAATTCACTGCAATGGTTCACGGTCGGTTCCGGCGGCACCAGCGGCGGTGTGGGCACTTACAATATGAGTGGCGGCGTTCTCAACGTGGAAAACCAGCAGATGGAAGTCGGCAATTTTGTCGGCGCGGCGGGCACGGTCAACATGAGCGGTTCGTCGGCGATTAACATCTGGAACAATAACTTCATCGCGCTCGGGGCGAATAATAACGCTACGAGTGGCACGTTCGTTCAGAACGGTGGCACCGTCACATTCTACAGTGATGCGGGCACGACGACGGCGAGTGGCACGGGCATTCTTTATCTGGGTAAGGCGACCACTTCAACCGGCGTCTTCACTTACAATTTGAATGGCGGCACGCTGACGGCGAATCAGATTTCGCGCGGCGGCGGCACGGGCAATTTCTACTTCAACGGCGGCACGTTGAAGGCGGCCAAAGCCACCACCACCTTCATGACTGGCTTGAGCGCGGCGCTGGTTTCGACTAACGGCGCAACGATTGATGACGGCGGATTCGCCATTACCATCGGTCAGGCGTTGACGCACGATTCAACATTGGGTGCCGCGGCAGACAGCGGCTTGACCAAGAATGGTTCCGGCTCATTGACGCTGACCGGTGTGAACACTTTCACCGGCCCGATTACCAATAATGGCGGCACCCTCACGCTGAACAGTGCGAGCACTTACGCTGGCGCCGCCACCATTAATGCGGGCAGCTTGGTGATGACCACTGCTTCTCAAATCGGCGGCAACGTTACGTTTAACAACGGCACTTCGTTGAGCCTCACCCAAGTCGGCACGGCTACGAATCTCGTTGGTAATCTTAACTTGGGTAGCGCGTCGGGGACGGGAGCGACTTTGAATCTGGCGCTGGCAAATGGCAACGCATCGCCCACGTTGCTTAACTGCGGCACGTTGACTTTAACTGGCACGAACTACATTACCCTCGCTGGCGGTTTCAGTGTCGGCGTGGTTCCGTTGATTCACTACACCGGCGCAATCGCGGGATCGGGTAGTTTCAACTCGACGATCGTCGCGCCGCGCGGTGTTACCGCTGTGTTGTCTAATAGCGTCAGCACTTCGACTATCTATGCGGTGATTACCTCGACTGGTTCGGGCATCGTTTGGACTGGCACCAGCCCGATTAATCCCAATCTGTGGGACATCACCACCAGCACGAACTGGACGATTCTCGGAGCGCCCACAGCTTACCTGCAACCGGTCACGCCCGGCGACGCGGTGACCTTCAACGATTCCGGCAGCAGTTCGGTGACGTTGAACACAACGGTCAGTCCGGCCAACATGACTATTAGCAATGCCTTTTCGAGCTACACGTTCTCTGGCAGCGGCCACATCGCGGGCACGACCAGCTTGCTCAAGCAGGGTGCTGGCTCGGTCACGCTGAATATTGCGGCATCTACTTACACCGGTAACACCACCGTCAGCGCGGGCACACTCAAGATGGGTGCGGCGAACATGATTCCCGGCGGCGCGGGCAATGGTAACGTGACCAACAATGGCACAATTGACCTGAACACTTTCAGCGACACGATGAACGGTTTGTCCGGCTCCGGTATTATTGACACCGTGGCGGGCGGCACACCGACGCTGACGGTTAACAGCTCCAATACCAACAACACTACCTTCTCCGGTGCTATCAAGAATACGGCAGGCACGCTCTCGCTCGTCAAGACCGGCACCAACACGTTGACCTTGAGCGGTGCAAATACCTTCTCGGGCAACTTATTCGCAAATGCGGGAACAATCATTATTACGAATGGTGGCTCCGCGAATAACATTGGCACTTGGGTTAGCATTGGTCAGACGACGAATGACAACGCCACGCTCACCCTCAGTGGCACCGGCTCTTTGGGCTACGACCTTGACTTCAATGTCGGTGACATCGGCAATGCGATCGGCACTGTGAATGTGAAGGATAGCGCTTCATTGACCATGGCCAACTTCTTCGTCGCCTCGGCAAATAATGCTGGCTCCACTGCCAGCGGCACGGTCAATCAGACCGGCGGCACAGTCATGCAAACCAGCACAGTAGTCGGCACGTTCGCCATCGGTGGGCGCACTTCGGCGTCGGGTTCTGGCGTCTATAACTTGAGCGGCGGCACGTTGACAGCGGCAGCGGGCATCCGCGTCGGCGGCACCGGCACCGGCACGTTCAATCAAAACGGCGGGCAGGTGAATGCGATGGGCGGTGTCAACATCGCGCGCATTGCCGGTTCCACGGGCACTTACTATTTGAATGCCGGCACGCTGACGACGATTAACGTCACGTCCTCCACCGGCATCAATGCCAACCTCTACCTCAACGGCGGTCTGCTGCAGGCGACCAATCCGGCGAATCCGTTCATGTCGAACTTGACGGCTGCTACGGTCATGGTTGGCGGTGCCAAAATTGATTCTGGAACGAACAGCATTGTGATTAGTCAGCCACTATTGGATGGCGGAACCGGTGGCGGCCTGACCAAGTATGGCACGGGCACGCTCTATATGAATGGTGCGAATACTTATACCGGCAACACGATGGTTACCAATGGCACACTCGCCGGCATCGGCAGCATCGCTGGTTCGGCGGTGATTGCTCCTGCGGGCAACCTCGGTGCGGGCAATGCGGGAGCCACGGTCGGCAGCCTCACCATCAGCGGTAATCTAACCCTGCAGGGTGGTGCGACCTTGCGCATCAACAAAACCGGCGGCTCGTTAGCGAATGATCAAGTGGTCGTTAGCGGCAACACAACTTACGGCGGCACTTTGAGTGTCACCAACATCACCTCGGATGCCACAGCGCTGGTTGCAGGCGATAGCTTCCAGTTGTTCAGCACCAGCGGTTCCATTAGCGGCGCGTTTGCCGTTACCAACCTGCCGACCTTGCCGACTGGATTAGCTTGGAGTAATTCTATCAACGGCAGCATCACCGTAATTGCCACGGTTAACACCACGCCGACGAATATCACGACCAGCGTGTCCGGCAATGTGCTGACCTTGACTTGGCCGGCGGATCACACCGGCTGGCGCTTGATTGTGCAGACCAACAACCTCGCGGCAGGCATCAGTTCGGACCCGACCGACTGGATGACTGTCCCCGGTTCGCAGAGCGTCAACACGACCAACATCACGATGGATCCAGCGTTGCCCACAGAATTCTACCAGCTCGTTTATCCGTGATGACGCCAGTTTGATTGAGGCATGAATTTGTCTCGTTCAGAAACTTAAAATCAACCAGCGGGGATGTCAGCAATGACATCCCCGTTTGATTTGAGCAATGGATTAAAAACCGCCGCGGGAAAGAAAAACTGCCGAAGTCCAAAACAAAATTTGGCGGAAGGGGTGGGATTCGGACTCAAAAACCACGTATTTACAGGGGATATTAACGCATTTTACTGACATTTCAAGTAATGTCTGGAACTTTTTGCCAGCCGTTGGTTTATGTTTTACTGACACTTTTACTGACAGTGGTTTTAGTAATTCCGACTCGCATAAATCTCATATTTGCATCCTTTCCCCACCTTGACATCCCCGGAAACAGGACGATGTTCAGTTGGCTGGTGTGAGCGTGAGTGCAGTTGACGGTAAAAGGCAAAAGCAGTCGTAGGTGTCTGAAGTCGGTCAGTGGTAGATACGCCCACACTAGCCAATTTTCTTTGGCTTCAACTCAGGAAACAGCCGATAAAGCTTTGGTTGGTGAAAGTCATATTTTGACCGGATTGCTGGATTTTTCATCAGATTCAGGAAAACTTTTCTTTCAGCAAAGTTGTGTTGAACCAGCAAAGCAATCAATTCAATCAGGTCGTAAGTTTTTAGCCGAATTAAACACGCCCGCAAAAACTGCATTTCATCCTTTGACGATGGGTCCAAACGACATCCCACCTCTGACAAGCGTTTAACCACCTCCAGCGCTTTTGAATATCGGCAGCCGCTGTAAGCCAGAAATTCAACCAGATCAGCGCATCTTTCAGCCCATCCACCTTCGCTCTTTCTAATCGCAGTGACCAAATCCAGAAATTGTTTTTGACTCGGCAGCTGCAGAAGTTTTCTCCGAACTTTTTTGCGCTTGATGAGAACAGCTGGATTGTCATATCGAGCACCAGCTTCAATCGCGACATCCAGAACCATACGAAGTGTTCCGATGGTGTTGTTGAAAGCTGTGGGACTCGCCTTCTTGCCAAATTCAGCGGACCATGTAAGACAATCGGTTTTCGAAATTTTAGAGACGTCAATCTGTTTGAGCTCCGGCCAGGATTTGAGCAATGCCGTGATTCGCTCCTCACGGTAATTTTTACTGCGTTGCTTGAGCGAATGATCTCCTTTAAGACGTTCACGGTAGGTTTGCAGAGCGTCGGCAAAGGTCATCTTCCCCCGCGAAACGGCCGCCTGAGCTTCCGCACGCTGGCGCTCCTTTTTATGAAAATCTCCCAACCGCAATTTTGCAACGCTCATGGTATCCGTTTTCATGGATTTCCAAATGAGCTTGCCGCTTACTCGGATTCGAGCATAATAATTGCCTGACGGTTTGTGGCGCATCAGATTGGCCACAGGCGTTTTTTGCCAGCGCGAGTCTGACTTTTCCGATGAAATGGCTTTCATGCGAACAGTATAGAACTCCGGTATAGAAAAGGCAAATTCTGAAATGTGCAAACCAGCATTTTAGACAATAGAATCAATCGGTTGGAAGGGTGGCTGAGTGGTTAAAGGCATCTGACTCGAAATCAGAAGTAGTCGCAAGGCTACCGTGGGTTCGAATCCCACCCCTTCCGCCAATGTTTACAATGGTTTCGTGAGTTTCCCCAAAATCGCAAATCTCCAAAAACTCGATTTTCTTCTGACAAGATTCTGACAAACGGTTTGGGGGCATGAAAAAGCCCCACTGAAGGGGCTTTCTGGAATTCGTTATGGAATGGCTCTTCATGCCGATGGCTTCAACGCCCAAAACTTTTCCATGTGGTCTTTCGTGACCTCACGAACGTAATGCTTTCGGGCGATGGCCACGCTGTTCCCCATCACATACACAACTTCAAGGATGTCCCGGCGAAGATTGTGATAATACGTTCCGAAACTATGTCGTGCGATGTCCTGATGCCACTTGCCTAATTCGGCACGGAATTTTTTCTGGAAGTATTCGTGACTTTTCTTCGGATTCAACGGTTGGGCTGGATATTTTTCTTTGATGTAGTTTAGCCATGTCCAAACCGCATCTGTCCCCTTCAACACAAAACGTCGTGAGCCAGTTTTCCCTATAGGTTTGACGTAAATTTCTTTGGTCTGAAAATTCAAATCTTCCCAACCGGCATACTGCGCCTCAGTGGGGCGCAATCCGGCGAAAAGCGTTAGACAGTAATAACCCAATAGAAACGGGTATTTCTTTTCACATTGGCGCAAGAGAGCTTCAACCTCCTCTGGCGAAAAAATCTGAATCTCCTTTGGAGCGACTCTGATAGCCCTCATCCCATCCGTGGGGTCAACCTTGATGAATTTTTCCACGAATGCCCATCGAAAGAACATGCGGATATAGCGGAAGTATTGCCGTCTCGTGACATTCGTGGCACTGCTGCCAAGATTCTCAATCAACTTCTTTAACACCGCAGAAGTCACGGCGTTCGCCTTGTATTGCCCCAAACGGTTTGTGATGAAATTCCAATACATCTTCAACTCAGTCTTGGTTTTATCACTGAGAGGATATGTCTTGGAGTCACGCTTTTCCTCATACCACTTGAGACACAATTCTTTGATTGTGGGAGCATCAGCATTTTTTAGCTCTTCCTCGATGTGCCCAACATAGAAGGCAACCGCATCATCCAACGTCTTGCCATGCGGTTGGAGCATTGTCACCCAACGCTCAACATCCTTGTTCTGGTAGATGAGATTGTTGCTGACAGCAGCACCATTCTTTTGAATTTGCTCGTCAATTTCCTGAGCGTATCTCACCGCCTCAACTTCTATGGGAAAGTTCTTGCGCCCTTTCAAACCCCACTGCTTTGAACGGCAATCCACCACGAAATACTCATTGCCGCCCTTTGTATAGCGGTAAACCCTTGGAAATTTCTTGCGAATTATGCGGTATTTTTGATTTTTATTTTTTGAAGAACATGCAGGCGTGAGTGTTAAATTCACCGCAGAATCCCCACCCAATCCACCCGTGTCACGGACGCTATTTCTAATCAACATATATTAGACATACTATTCACACGAAAGCTACTATTCGGGTCGCAAAACAGACATTGTTTCGCTTTTAAGCCCTAATATATTGGCGATTATTCAATTTCTCCCAATAGATAAAATCATCGCCGTCTGAAACATAATTTGTGACCGTCGCACCTACCATCAGTCCACCGTCTAAATGGTTCGCATCACCTAAATATACTGCCGCATTGAAGCTGTTGTTTTTTGCGATAAGAACACCGGGCGGAGGTGCGAATGCATGTATGTTTTCGTGTTTGCCCGAAAAAGCGTTAGTCGCTGCGCCAATGATGAAGCAGCTTTGAAGCATTTTGTCAGTTCCATCCTTGTCGGCCGTGTTGTTGGTCAGTGCATTATTGTTGTCCAAAACCAGAGTGCCATAAGCTACGCAATATTTGTAGCCATGGGACGTATTAGGCGTCGAGGCACCCAGCATCGTGGCGGTTGTGCCGTCATTTACATACAATGTGACGCTGCCAACGGTCGCATTCGTCAGGTTGCCGGTGATTGCGATCTTGCCACCACCCCGTAAGAGCAGCCATTGACCCTTTTCTCCAGCACAAAACAAACCGGTGTCTAACCATCCATTGATAAAAGCGGACGGGCGGTTGGCTTTCAAGGCTTTTTCACGGCCCCAAACCGCGCCGCCCGGCGGTTTCAGGCAAGGGATTTTGGGGGTCAAACCGGCAAAAACAGCGATTTTCGGCGTAAGTCAGTGGAATTGAACCGGAAAAGTCCGGTGGCCGGTTGCAAATGGGGTCGGGAATATCGCGAAATTCCCGTGTTATTTCAGAAATATCCTGTGTTATTTCAGAAATTTCCCGGGTTATTTGGGAAATATCCTAGGATATTTCCGGCCGACCCCTGGATATTTCCGGAATTACCGAGGATATTTCGGAAATATCCGCCCAAACTTCTGAAATATCCGCGGACATTTCGGAAATAACCGAAGACATTTTGGAAATTTCCGGCCCAACTACCGAAATATCCTGGGACATTTCAGAATTATCCGGCCAACTTTCTGAAATATCCCGGATTTTTTTTGAGCTGTTTGAAGCGATTTCCCCGCCCGCCGGAACACTTTTCCGCTACGTCCTAGAATTTTCCCGCCGTTTTACGGCGCGGTGATCTGGTAAATTTTCCCAGATTGCATCAGCGCGTAAACTTCGCCGTCCGCATCTTCGGCAAAGCTGTCGATGTTATCCGTCTGCTGGAGCAACGTGCCGTGCGCGGTCACCTTTTTGGCGTCGTAGTCGTAACGCAATCCCCAAAACGTGCCGAGGTTGTAGTCGCCGTAAATATAAATGCCGGTGAGCGCGGGAAATTGTTTGCCGCGATAAACGTAGCCGCCAATCACGCACAGGCCGATGGAATGGTCGGGGAACATGGCTTGCGCTTGCAGGCGCGGTTGGTGCGGATATTCCATGACGGGTTCGTTGTAGCGCGCGCCGTCGGGGCCGGGTTTGAAGTGATGTGCGCCTTCGCGAATGTTCCAACCGTAGTTGCCGCCTTTCTCAATGATGTCCACTTCTTCCCACAAGTTCTGGCCGACGTCGCCGCACCAGAGCGCGCCGGTGGCGCGGTCAAAACTGTAACGCCACGGATTGCGCAGGCCGTAAGCGAAGATTTCTTTGCGCGTGCCGCGGTCGCCCATGTTGGGTTCCTTGACGAACGGATTATCGCGCGGGATGCCGTAGCCGACTTGCGTCACATTTGGCGCACGGCCAACGGTCTGGCGGGCGTTGACATCAATGCGGAGCATTTTCGCGAGCAAGGTGGAATTATTCTGGCCACTGCCAAAGGGGTCGTCGGCATTGCCGCCATCGCCGAGTCCGAGATACAAATAACCATCCGGGCCGAAGCTGAGCTGGCCGCCCTTGTGATTGCCGAAGGGTTGCGGGACTTGCAGGATGATGCGTTCGGAAGTGAGATCGGCTTTGTCGGCGTCGGCGGAGACTTTGAATTCGCTGATGACGGTGCGGATGGGAAAGTTGAGCGGCTGGGAATTTTGATTACGCGGATTGCGCTGGTTGTAATAGACGTAAAATAATTTATTCGTGGCGAAGCCCGGATGGAACGCAATGCTCAAGAGGCCGCATTCATTTTCGCCGCCAGCTTTCGGGTCGCGGTCTTCGATGTTGAAAAATTCCTTGGCGTCGCCGCCGTCCGACCCTTTCTTGACGACGAGAATTTTGCCGGTCTGATACACAATGAAAAAGCGGTGGCTGCCATCGGGCGCTTCGCTCATCCACACGGGACGCTCGTCCGTGAGTTTGGGCAGAACTTGTTTGAGGCCGATGGTCGGGAGCGTTTGGGCATTGGCAGCGAGAGCAAAGCCGAGCAGCACGGCGGTCAAAAGATTTTTCATGCGGAGAAAGACGTTAGGTCAAGGAAGCGGGTTTCGACAGAATTAATTTCGGCGGATGGAAAAAGATTAACGCCGTTCGGAATCGTGGATGATATTTTTAATCGCATCCCGAAGGTCGCGGAGATTGAAAGGCTTGTTGAGGCAGGAAAGCCGTTCCTGTTCGAGAAAGAACTGGAGCGACTCGTTGATGATATCGCCGGTCATGAAAACAATGCGGCGGGCAACCTCCGGTCGCGCGGTGCGTAGCCACTCGTAAAGTTGCGGACCGGTCAGGCCGGGCATCTTGATGTCGCAACAAATGGCATCGACCGTGTGCGTGTGGAGTTCGCGCAATGCGGCTTCGCCATTATTGGCGGTGACAACTTCGTAGCCGTGGCGCAGCAAATCGTCGCGCACCATTTCGAGGAGAATATCTTCATCGTCCACGAGCAAAACTTTTTTGCCGACGCCTTCCGTGGGATTGACGGAGTGGTCTTCGATGTTGCTGGTGCCATCATTGGGATGCGTATCATCGCTGGCGGGCAATTCGATGGTGAACGTAGCGCCGTGGCCGGGTTGGCTGGCGACGGAGATGTTGCCGCCGTGTTCCTTGATGAGCCCGTAGCACAGGCTCAAACCGAGGCCGGTGCCTTTGCCGACTTCCTTCGTGGTGAAGAACGGATCAAAGATGCGCTGGAGATTTTCCGCCGCGATACCTGGCCCGTTATCCTGAATGTGAATACGGATAAAACGTTCCTTGCGCTCCGTAGTCACGATGATGCGTCCGCCCGCTTGGTGCGCTTCGATCGCCTGCCGCGCATTATTAAGCAAGTTGAGCAACACCTGTTGCACCTGATGACCGTCGGCGAACACGAGCGGCAAATCTGGCGCGAACCGGCAGACGACCTCGACGTTGCTCGTGCGTAATTGGTAAGCAATGATTTCAATGACGTCTTCAATCAGCTTCTTGACCGCGACCGGCTTGCGTTCCGGTTGATGCCGGCGCGCAAAACTCAAAAGCGATTGGACAATTTTCTGACAACGCTGGGAAGATTTGAAAATTAAATCCAAGTGGCGCCGCTGCTTTTCATCCACGTTTGCGCCCTTGAGCAATTCCGAAAAACCCATGACGGCGGCGAGCGGGTTGTTCAATTCATGCGCCACGCCCGCAACGAATTCACCGACGGCCGAAAGTTTTTCGCTCTGCACCAGTTGCGCCTGCGTGGTCTTGAGCGTGTTGACGCTTCGCTGCAATTCCGCTTGTGCCGACTGCACATTTTCCGTCATGCGATTGAATGCCGTTGCGAGTTCGCCGCATTCGTCCTGACTGTGCACCGTCGCGCGCCGCGAGAAATCGCCGCGGCCGACGGCTTCGGCGTTGTTGCGCAATTCCAGCAGCGGCGCGGTGGCGCGTTGCACAAAAAACCAGACGACCAGCGAGCCGACGAGCATGGCGCTGAGACTGACAATCAAAAGCTGTCCGCGCGTATCGTCCAGCGCTTGAAGCTGGTCTTCGTATGAACTGAACAGCAAATAGCCGAGCGATGTATCGCCTTTGAGCGAAGGGAAATTTCCGCCGGAGCAAAAATAGTGATTACCTTCCAGCTCCACGCGGTCCAGCGCGGCGTTGGTTCCGCCGCCGCGCGTGGCAATCTGATGGAAGCGCGCCACCAGTTCTTCGTCTGTCATGCTGTTTCCCGGCAACGTGGAGGCAATAACGTGATCGCCAGCGAACAGCGCGGTGCAACTGTGTCCACCGGTGCCGATGCTCAATTCCTGCGCTTCGTTCCAACCCAATTCTTCACCGAAGACCAGCATGCCAATAATCTGGTCTTGCGCGCTGTCCTTGATGGGAATGGCCACCACGTTGCACAACTTGTCGCCGATGCGCACGGTGTCGGTGGCCGGTTCACCCTGTTCCGACAATTGGATGACCGCACTGCAACCGGCAGTGATGCTCGGCGCGTTGTTGAACTGCTCGACCGGCAGGATGAGCGGCGATGTATTTTTCGCGCCGCCGTCCTTTTGCGGTGCGAAGTAAAGAAAGATGACGCCTTCGCTGGCAAGCATTTCGTTTTCAAACATCTGCCGCAGTTGCGTTCGGATGGTGGGTGGATCTATCGTGCGAAATGCCGAAACATAATGTGGCTCACGCGCCAAACTCTTAAAACGCGACTTGAGCGACTCCTGATATTTTATTTGTCCATGCTGGAACCGCATCTTGGTGGCGTTGAGTTCCTGCTGTGAATTGGTTTCCATCTGCCGTTGGAAACGCAGATTGACGATGACTACCGTCACGGTGAGCAGCAGCACCATCACCGCGAGGACGGGCACCAGCACCTTCGTGCGCAGACTGATCTGTAAAAAATTTCCCCGGCGTGCCATGCGTCAATATTTCGGAAGATTTTTGATGGTGAGCGTGAAATTCACATTCGTCGCGCCCGTTTCTGGCACGGTAATTTCGCGTTCATCCGCAGGCAAGCGCTCATGCCACGCCTTCAGTTTATAAGTTCCCGGCGGCACGTTTGTGATGGTGAAATGTCCGTCCGCATCCGTCACGGCAAAATACGGATTTTCCATCACCAGCACCACGCAGTGCATGTTCGCGTGAATGGAGCAATACACATCTACCTTACCGGCTTTGTCGAACGTCACGCGCTTCTCCGGCGGATTGCCTTTGTAAAGATCGAGGTCAAAGCGTTTCGGTTCGGAATCGGAAAAGACGTTATGAAAAATGTCATCGTGGTTCGGCCATTCCACCACCGTGCCAGCTTGCACCGGCAAAATGTGCGGCGTGAAAACCGCGCCCTTCTGCGCGACGCGGCTGGTGGTGACCTCAACCACGTTGGTCGGCGCTGCGTTCGTGCCGACCGGCCCTTCGATCCCGACGACGAAGTCGCGCATCGCCGCGTAATCCATTTTCTCAACGAACTTCAATTTCCGGCTCGAATACGCCGCGCGCGTGGCGAGCGGATTCAGCTCCGTGCCCGCTTTCGGTTCCGCATGCACCGTGCCCGTGATATCGCCGGCAAAAATAATTTGCGCGGTAAAAACGGCGGCGAGTGTGGTGAAAATTAGTTTCATCCGTGCGCTTAAAATTTGAAGGCCGCTTCCGTGCCGAAGAAATCTTCTTTATTCCGCGAATCACCACCGACTTCCGTGCCGCGTTCAAAGGAGTATTCCATCTTTAACACCAGCCGGTCGCTGAACCGATAGCCAAGTCCGAGGCTCAAGCGCCAGAGTTCCGTCGTCAATGGCCCAAAAAAATAATCACCAAAATTTCCGTAGCCCACCATCGGTATGCCGTCCGTGCAGAGCGCTTGGCTGAAGCGCGTGACGGCATAAAATTGCTTCGGCAAATTTTGCATCACCTCGCCGGAGTAATAATAAATATTCCGTGCATTGTTCGCCGTCGGGTCATTGTCGTCGTAGCGCGCGACGCCACCGAACGCGCTGACATGCCCACCATGCCAGCGTTGCCACCGTGCCGTTGCGTCACCCTCAACCGCGTTCACATGAAATTGCGTCGTCGCCGGCGAACCGATGGAGCGGAAAAATCCATTCG
>Ga0208872_1001936_pt1 | contig 12306 bp, 6 predicted proteins | sample CryBogCBH12Aug08_FD_185508 | JGI IMG/M metagenome (GOLD analysis project Ga0208872, IMG submission 185508) | Freshwater microbial communities from Crystal Bog, Wisconsin, USA - CBH12Aug08 (SPAdes) | ecosystem: Environmental > Aquatic > Freshwater > Lake | place: Crystal Bog, Wisconsin, USA... | reverse complement strand
CGCAAGCGGTGTTCGCGCTTATCTACGCGCATAAAAAAGACGGCATCATTCCCGCCGGCATTTTGAATCTCGGTCGCGCGGACGATTCCAGCGTCGTGCGCGCCGTGCTGATTCAGAACGAAAAAGCCTTCGCGATTTATGCCGGCAAACAGGGCGTGGACTGGCGCAAAATCACCAGTCAGGCTTAATTCCATTTCAAAACCATGGCGATTCCATTGGTCATAACTCTCGTCGGTGCAGATCGCACCGGCCTCGTGGAATCCGTTGCGCGCGTCGTGGCGGAACACGATGGCAACTGGCTGGAAAGCCGCATGTGCCGGCTCGGCGGCGAATTCGCGGGCATCTTGCGCGTGGAAATTCCGGCGGAGAAAAAATCTGCGTTGCTCGCCGCACTTCAAAAAATTTCCGGCCTCAACGTCGTCATTCAGCCAACGCAAACGGCAGTGGCCGCAACTTCGGGACGGCAAACGAAATTGGAAATCGTCGGCAGCGACCGACCGGGCATCGTCCGTGAAATCACCAGCGCGCTCGCACGAGCGAACGTGAACGTGGAAGAATTTTTCAGTGAACTCGTTAGCGCTCCGATGAGCGGCGAAACCTTGTTCAAAGCCAGCGCGCGCTTGCAATTACCTGAACATTGCGACCTCGCCGCGCTGAAACGTGATCTGGAAAAAATCGCCGCCGACTTGCTGGTGGATGTTTCGTTCGCGGAACTTTCTGGGAAATAATTTTTAGCCACAGAGACACAGAGCGCACAGAGGTTTAATTTTATTCTCTGTGTGCTCTGTGTCTCTGTGGCAATTTTTTGAATTTTAATTTACCCTTCGCGCGATGTTTGAACTTCTCAAAACCGATACGACAACGAAAGCGCGGCTGGGCAAATTGACCACCGCGCACGGCGTCGTGGACACGCCGGTTTACATGCCCGTCGGCACGCAGGCCAGCGTCAAAGCGATGGATCCGCGCGAACTTTTGGAGTGCGGCACGCAAATCATTCTCGGCAATACTTATCATCTGAACATCCGGCCTGGCTTGGAAGTCATCACGGCGGCCGGTGGTTTGCACAAGTTCATGAATTGGCAGTTGCCGATTCTCACCGACAGCGGCGGCTTTCAAGTTTTCAGCCTCGCAAAAATTCGGAAGGTCAAAGAACACGGCGTGGAATTCCGTTCGCACTTGGACGGCTCGCTTTTATTTATCGGCCCGAAGGAATCCATGGAAATCCAGCGCGTGCTCGGCTCGGATATCGCGATGGTTTTTGATGAATGTCCGCCGCACGACGCGCCCGCGAAGGAACAGCGCCTCGCCGTCGAACGCACCATCCGCTGGGCGCGTGAGTGTCGCACACAGCCGCGCGCGGACGGACAAAAAGTTTTCGGCATCGTGCAAGGCGGCAACAATCCGGCGTTGCGCGAGCAATGCGCGAAGGCATTGGTCGAAATGGATTTCGACGGTTACGCCATTGGCGGCGTGAGCGTCGGTGAGCCGGAACCGGAGATGATGCAGGCCATCGAAATGTCTGTGCCACATTTGCCCGAGCACAAAGCGCGTTACGCGATGGGCCTCGGCACGCCCGCGCAGATGCTCGAACTCATCGCGCGCGGCGTGGATATGTTCGACTGCGTTTTGCCCACACGCGTCGCCCGCAACGGCACGGCCTACACGCGGCGTGGCGCACTCGGCATCAAGGGCGGCAGCTACAAAATGGATTTTCGCCCCATCGAGGAAGATTGCGACTGCTTCGCGTGCAAACATTTTACGCGCGCCTACCTGCGGCATCTGCTCAAGGCGAATGAAATTCTCGGCCTACGGATGTTGAGCGTCCACAACACGCACATGTATTTGAAGGTGATGGCCGATGCCCGCACGCATCTTGCCGCCGGCACGTTTGGCGAGTTTTACCGCGAATTCATTGCGAACTTCAAGCCGTCAGAAAAAATTCTGGCACATCGCAAAAAACAGGCGACTAAGGAATAAACTCGGCAGCTGGCGGTTAAAAAATTTGCTCAAATGTTTTAAGTGTGCCATTATCTTCTCATCGTAAAAATATTTATAAACTTATGAGCAAACCGAAAATCATCGCTTACTTGAAACCGTCCTGTGGCTGGAGTGCTGGTGTCCGCGCCATCCTCAAGAAATATGATTTGCCGTTTGAAGACCGCGACATCATCAACGATCCGGCGCAGCGCGCTGAAATGGTCGAGAAGAGCGGCCAGATGTTGAGTCCGTGCGTTGAGATTAATGGTCATATGTTGCCCGACATCAGCGGTGACGAAGTCGAAGCGTGGATGCTCGCGAACAACATCGTGACGCCCAATGATCGCGTGCCAGAGGCGCCGACCAACGAAGCGTGCGCCAAGCACAAACACCTTTACGCGCAGGCTTAAAATTTTAGGGTGGGGAACAAACGCCGCATCGGAAACCCCGGTGCGGCTTTTTCTTTCGTGAAATCGACTCCGAATTAAGTTAAACCTTTTCCATGCGAATTGTCTCCCGTGCCGCCGCCATGCAGAAAATTGCGCTGCAATGGAAACGCGCCGCCATCAAAATCGGTTTTGTGCCGACGATGGGTTATCTGCACGCCGGTCATTTGAGCCTCGTGCGCGCGGCACGCAAACGCGTTGGCAAAAAAGGAAAAGTGGTCGTGAGCATTTACGTCAACCCGACGCAATTCGCGCCAACCGAAGACCTCTCCAAATACCCGCGCGATTTGAAACGTGATTTGAGATTGTGCCGTGAAGCGGGCGCGGACGTCGTGTTCACGCCGAGCGATGCAGAAATGTATCCGGGCAAGGTAGACGGAAATTACAGCACTTACGTCATCGAAGAAAACCTCGGCGGCGTGATGGAAGGCGCGTCACGCCCAACACATTTTCGCGGGGTGACGACTATTGTTGCCAAACTTTTCAATATCGTGTTGCCGGATGTCTCCGTGTTCGGGCAAAAAGATTTTCAGCAGGCAGCCATCATCCAGCGCATGACGCAAGATTTGAATTTTCCGGTGAAGATAATCGTTGCGCAGACCTTGCGAGAACACGACGGGCTGGCGATGAGTTCGCGCAACAAGTATCTTGTCGGCGATTTGCGGCGGCAGGCGACGGTGCTTTGGTGCGCGATTCAAATCGCCAAATGGATTGTGGAAAAATCAAAAACGGTTTCGGCGGCGGACTTGAAAGCGGATTTGAAAAATCTGATTGAAATCGAGCCGGACGCGAAGCTGGACTACGTCGAATTTTTTGATCCTGAAACTTTGTCGCCAGTTTCAAAAGTCACGCGCGGAACGCAAATAGCGCTGGCGGTGTTCGTCGGCCAGACGCGGTTGATTGATAATGCGAAACTTTAATTAGCCACAGAGACACAGAGCGCACAGAACTTTGATTTTCTCGGTGAACTCTGTGACTCTGTGGCAAACAAAATGAAGCAATTTGATTTTCTCGTTCTCGGCAGCGGCATCGCGGGGCTGACGTTCGCGCTGAAGGTCGCGCCGCGCGGGCGCGTGGCCATCGTCACGAAAAAAGATCGCGCGGAGTCGAACACGAATTACGCGCAGGGCGGCATCGCGTCGGTCACGAGCAAGGAGGATTCGTTCGAGTCGCATGTGCGCGACACGCTCGCGGCGGGCGCAGGCTTGTGCAAAGAAGGCGTTGTGCGCACGATTGTCGAGGAAGGGCCGGCGCGCATCGCGGAGCTGATCGAGCTGGGCATGAAATTTTCCGAGCGCGAAATTCCGGCGTCGCACGGCGCGCATGAGCTGGATCTCGGCAAGGAAGGCGGCCATTCCAAGCGGCGGATTTTGCACGCGAAAGACGTGACAGGGCGCGAGATTGAACGCGCGTTGCTGGACGCGATTTCGCGTCAGCCGAACATTGAGATTTTTGAAAATCATCTGGCGATTGATTTGATCACGAGCCAGAAGCTCGGCTACGTCGGCGAGAACCGTTGTCTCGGCGCGTATGTTTTTGACAAAAAAAATAATCACGTCGCCACTTTTTCCGCGCCGGTGACGGTGCTGGCGACGGGCGGTTGCGGCAAAGTTTATCTCTACACGACGAATCCCGACATCGCGACCGGCGACGGCGTGGCGATGGCGTTTCGCGCGGGCGCAAGCATCGCGAACATGGAATTCGTGCAGTTCCATCCGACGTGTTTGTATCATCCAAAGGCAAAATCATTTTTGATTTCTGAAGCTGTGCGCGGCGAAGGTGGCATTTTGAAATCGCTCGACGGAAAAGAATTCATGGACGGCGTTCACCCAATGAAATCGCTGGCTCCGCGCGATATCGTGGCGCGCGCGATTGACAGCGAGATGAAAAAATCCGGCGCGGATTGCGTGTTGCTGGACATCACACACAAGCCGGCGAAGTTTATCATCGAACGGTTTCCGAACATTTACAAAACCTGTTTGAGCTACGGCATCGACATCACGAAAGAGCCGATTCCCGTAGTGCCGGCGGCGCATTATCAATGCGGCGGCGTGGTGACGAACGTGGATGGCGAGACGGATATCGCCGGACTTTTTGCGGTGGGCGAAGCGGCTTGCACGGGCTTGCATGGCGCGAACCGGCTGGCGAGCAATTCGCTTTTGGAAGCGCTCGTGTGTGCGCATCGCGCGGCGGAAAAAATCATTTCAAATCCGTGCCAGAAATCGGATTTGAAAATCCCGTTCTGGCAATCCGGCAACGCGACGAATGCGGATGAACTGGTCGTGGTGTCGCACAACTGGGACGAAATCCGTCGCTTGATGTGGGATTATGTCGGCATCGTGCGGACGAACAAACGCTTGCAGCGCGCGCAGAAGCGCATCGCGAATTTGCAGGAGGAAATTCACGATTACTACTGGAATTTTATCGTGACGAGCGATCTGCTGGAACTGCGCAACATCGCGACGGTGGCGGAGTTGATTGTGCAATGTGCGTTGCAGCGGCCGGAAAGTCGTGGGCTGAATTACAACTTAGATTTCCCAGAATTAAATCCTGAATGGGCACAGCGCGACAGCGTGGTCCGGCGCGCGGCGTAAATCTTCAAGGAACTTCAATCCGGTAGAAACCCTGTGACCAGTTGGCGTCGAGCGCGTTGGTGAAATTGAAATTGCCGCTTGCGTCAAATTGGTTTGTCAGCAGCACCGTCCAGCTTGTCAGTGGTGCGGTGAGATTCGTTGAGCCGAGCAGATAGAGCGGGGCATTGCCAATGCCGCCGCTGCCGCTGAAAGTCAGGCCGGTTCCCGCAATGGAAATGTTGCCAATGCTTGGCCGCGTCAAAGTTATGACCGACAAAACTCCGTTGGTTGCCAAGCCGTTCGTAACCCAACCGAGGCCGAAAGGTAGCGGCGGCAAAATTATTTTGGCAAACGAGCCGGTGTGGCTGGCAGCGGTTAGAAGAATGTAACTGGTGCCGGAGGTGGTGGGTGCCGCGCCGAGGTTGGTGACGATGAGTGTGCCGCCGTTCGTAAGCGCACCGGAGACGATAACGGCATCGTTCAAGAGCGTGTCGCTGTTGATTTCAAAAATGTTCGTGCTGCCGGATGCGAGTGTAAGTGAGTTGCTGAGGGTGAGCGTGCCGAAAGAATTTCCCGGCGCGAATGTGCCGCCAGAACTGATGATTGTGGCGCCGCCAATGCTGCCATTACCACCGAGCGTGCCGCCTTTGACAATCAGATTCCCCGCGAGGCTGCCGTTCACTAGCAGCGTGCCGTTACTCAATGTTGTCGGGCCGGTGAACGTGTTGGTGCCGGAAAGTTCCAACGCGCCATTGCCGACTTTTGTGAAATTATTCGTGCCGCTGATGAAGCCGGCGAAGGTGGTGGAAGAATTATTTCCGCCGGCGATGAGTGACGCGGAGGTCAATCGCACTTCACTGCCGACCACGCCCGCGAGCGAGCCAATGGTTTGGTTCGTGCCATTTTGCAAATCAAGAATTCCCGTTGCGCCGCTCAAGTTGACGGCGGTGTTTGCGGGGAGCGTGCTGCTCAATCCGGCGTCGGAACCGTTCGTATGGAGCGTTTGTAATTCCATAGCGGACAGCGCGCGACTCCAGAGACGGACTTCGTTGTAGCTCGCGCTTGCGGTGTTGTCGCCGGTGTATTCAGACCGACCTAGCCAGCAATTTGTGTTAACGAACGATGCCAACGTGTTGGTGCAGTCAAACGTGCCGCGTGCCGCACCGAGCGTGCTGTTGGTCGAAGCTGCGCGATACCACGTCACGCGCGTTGAGCCGCCCGCGCCCGCGCCGGGTTCGATGACCATGGCGATATGAAATTCTGTGCCGAGCGTGTAAGGCTGGCAGGTGTTATCGGAAGTTGAAGTGAAGGCGTCCTTCCATTCCACGCGGTCCTGCGTCAACGTCGTTCCCTGCGACCAGCTCATCAAAAGATTTTCTGCGGTGGACGCGCCGAAATCAAAAATGCGCGACCAATTTTGCACCGCATTTTGTGTCGCCCAAATTTCAATTGTCACCGGCGCGGTGGTGTTCGGCAGCAGGCTGGCGCCGAGGCTGATGTAATCGCTTGTCGTCCGCGTGCCGCCGGCGAGCGTCACGGAATTTGCACTCTGCGTGACGTTGTTTGCGCCCACGTCCACGATAGTTGCCGGACTATTGCCGACGGAATCTGCAAGACTGTTATTAAAACTCCAGCGGTGCGCGAGGCCCACGCCGAGGCCCAGCAAACGCAAGGTTCCATCTGAAATCGTCGTCGCGCCGGTGTAACCATTCGTGGTCATCAGCGTGAACGTGCCACTGCCGGATTTCACTAGACCGTTTGTGCCATTGATGGAACCGCTGCCGGACAAAACAAAATCTTTCGTGGCGTTGATGCTGAAAGAGCCGGGCGTGAGGTTCGTCAGCAGCATGACCGGAACATTGTTTGAGCCGGTGTCATTGAAATTCACAAAGTCGCCATTGGTAAAATACGCGGCGGCATTGCCAGCGTCGAGCCAGTTGGCGGTGGTGTTAATGTCCCACGCATTGGCAGCGCCATCACCTTTCCACACCAGCGTCTTCGGGCCGGTGGGCGCACCGTTGGAAATGACCACGCTGATCGTGCCGCTGACGGGCAAAGCAGTGGTGTCCCACGCAAGTCCGCTAGTGAGTGCCGGTAAATTTTTGGTGGCGAAAATTCCAGCGTAAGCAGCGCCGTTAAAAATTTTGAAACTATCGCCGTTCGCGAGCGTGCCTGCGAGATTCGTTACCGTCAATGTGCCGCCATAAGTTAAAGTGCCACTGACATTCACAAAATCTTTGGTGCCTGCGGCGCGATTGATTTCGATCAATGTCGTGCTGCTGCTTGCGAGCGTAACGTTGTTGCTGAAGCTCAAAGTAGCGATGCTATTTGATCCGGGCGAAAGTTTTCCGTTCACCGTGGTTGCTCCGCCGATGATGCCGAAGCCGCCCAAAGTTGCGCTGCTCGCGACAGTGACGTTGCCACTAGCGGTGTGCTGATCGCCATTCACCAGCAACGTGCCAGCACTGATGGTGGTCGTGCCGGTATAATTATTTGTGTTACCGGTGAGCGTGAGCGTGCCGGTGCCGACCTTGGTGAGCGAGTTGCCATTGATGCTGCCGGCGTAGGTAGAATCCAAATTCTTCGCGCCGATGGTCCAAGCCGTGCCGGTCATGTGCGAATAAATTCCGCCCGTCAGCGCCCCAAGCGAAACAGCCGCGCCGCTGGTGATGTGGTAAGCGTAAATGTAATCAGCAAGGTTCACGCTCGCGTTCGCGTAACCTGACGAATTACCAATTCGGAAATCACCACCCGCGCTGTCGGTTACAAGATTCAACTGCCCGGTGAACGCGGACCAATTGCCGTCAAGTTCGGTGCGAACGTAATATACGTTGAAGTTCAATGTGCCGCCGCCGGTGAGCGAGCCATAGAGATTACAGCGGTCGTCAGCGTAAATTGTGCTGGCGCCATTCGTCGGCACAATGAGATTCCAATAACAAGTATCGTAACTCCCGCTGTCGCTGAACATCGTGAGCGAGGCATTCGAGATGGTGACGGTCGTGTTGCCGTTGCCGCCGGGGCCAACACCGAGACCGTATTGATTCGCCGTTCCACCGCCGAGCGAAACATTACCGCCGTAAATGTAAGTTGGGCCGGTGTAGGTATTATTCACACTCAGGGCGAGTGAACCCGCGCCAGATTTTTGCAGAGCGCCGCTCCCAGTAATAACGCCGGCGATGGTCAATTGGTCAGTGCTGTTCGTCACTTCCAACGTGTTTGTGCCGGCGTTAATCGTCAAGCCGCGATCGGTGTAGGATTCGCTCAGGACGCGCAACGTCGGGCTGCCGGATAAAATTAAATTTGTCGAGCCGCCGGGCGGGTTGCCAAGTGGGCTGGGAAATCCAATCGCATCCAACTCGGAAACTACCAGCGTGCCGCCGGATAAAATCGTTTTGCCGGTAAAAGAATTATTCAAAGTGGAAATCGCGAGCGTGCCGGAATTTGTTTTCGTCAACCCCGCGGTGCCGATGATGTCGCCATCGCCGGTGAGGACGTAATTATTCGTGCTATCGACGACGAGGTTTGAGCAGGTGAGATCGCCGGTGAGTGTCGCGGTGAGATTTGAGACGCCGGTGTTGTCGAAGCGCACGGAGTCATTCGGTGCGAACGTGTCTTTCGCCGCGCCGTTCAGCCAGTTGCTGGACGTGAGCAAATCCCACGCGTTGCCGCCCTGTCCACCAACCCAAGTGAGCGTGGCCGGCGCGCGAAAACTTTTTACCACGAGCGCAATTCGGCCAGGTGGATTTGTTAGTGCAACAGGAACTCCCGTCAAGCCGGCCACGACGAAATTAGTCAGGCCGCCGTTGAACGTGCCGGAATAATCCACGAGCGCATAAACGCCGCCCGCTGGTAAGGTGAAATTGAGTTTGTGAATGACAAAAGTATTTGTGCCAGTAACGGTGAGGTTGCCGGTGATAGTCAGCAGGTCATTGGTCTTGGTCGCGCCGGTGGCGTCGTCAGATAAATCAAAGTCATTCAGCGTGCGACCGTTCAACGTTACGTTGGTCGCGATGGTCAAGTTGCCGGGCGAATTGGTTCCCTGCCCCGGCGAAACGCCCGCGCCTTCGTAAATTGAAACCGGCGCACCGATGATGCCATTACCGCCGAGCCGTCCATCCAGCCAAACGCCGCCGCGCACGGTGACGGGCGAGTTCGGCAACGAACCATTGACGATGAACGCGCCTTCGCCAATGAGCGTTTTGCCGGTGTAATTATTGGTGCCATTGAAAGTCAATTTGCCCGCGCCCGCTTTGGTCAGCTTCATTGCACCACCGAGCGAGCCGCCGCCGTTGAAAATATAATTTTTGGGTGAATGCACCCGAACCTCACCGGGCGTCAGCGAACCGGCAATCGTGATGGCGGCGTTGTTCGAGCCGGTGGAATCGAAGAGCACGGTGTCGCCAAGATTGAATGGTGCTGGGTTAGTGTTGGCGTTACCGACGTAAATCCAATTCGTAAACCAGTTCGCGGTCGTGGTGGCATCCCACACATTTGTGCCGTCGCCGTGCCAGATTAATTTTGCATCTGAGACCGGCGGCGGCGGTGGTGGCGGCATTTGGTTGGCGAGAAAATAATCTACGTAGCTGGCTTGATAATAACCTTTGCAAGTAGCTTGGTCGCGGTAGCCGGGATTTTGCATCAGGCAGTAAAGGCGATTGGTCGCGGTGATTTTCGTCGTGTAAACACGGAGTTCAGAATAGTCATTCGCGACGAGCACGACTTCTTCGCGCCAGTCGCCAAGGATGTCGCCCCAGAACGCCGCGCGTCCGCCGTATTGCTGATGCACGCCTTCGCTGTAGATGGAATACACTCGCCCCGCCGTGCCGGAAACGGGATCAAATTTGTTGATCACGGGACTGAGTGCGCCGCTGCCCGCGCCGTCTTCGAGCTCACGGCTCAAGTCGGCGTCCCACCACAACGCTTCGGGCGGCCAAATGCTGTTCGCGTAAATTTGGTTGCCCTTGCAGTCGAAAATTCCCGGCTGCGTGGAATAAAATTCCAAACCCCGATGATTGGGATCCATTTCAAAAGTCGTGCCGCGGCCCACATCGGTGATGGTGCCGGAATACCATTTCTTGATGATGCTGCCGCTGTTCATGTCAATCAACGCTGTTGCCAGCAGCGTCGGGTTTAATTGCTGAATCGAAAACATTTCCAACCCTGGCCGGTCGGGATCAATGTCCGTGAGATGAAAACGGTCGCCGTGGACAAGTTCCGTGTCGAAGAGCGGCTGACCGGTCGCGCCGTTCAGCACCGAGCCCACGTTGATGAGGTCATCAATGCCATCGTGGTTCACGTCCATGATGCGGATTTGATGGCCCCAAGATTCATTCGCACCAGCCGCGGGCGTATGAAACCAGCGGCGCGTTAACTGGCCGTTGCGATAATCGTAAGTCATCGTCTCGCGCTGAAACGCCTGTGCGGCGTTACGATTTTCGCAGTGAATCAACAAGCTTGGATGCACGCCATCGCAATACATGATGCCAAAATGCGCGTTCATCGGGCCGTCCGCTGGCCACATGTTCGTGATGGTGGTGCGGGCAAGTTCGTGTCCAGTCACGCCGTCGAGGATGGAAAGATATTGCGTTGTATCATCCGGCCCGGTGATGGTCGTGCCGTCGGGCAGCACCACCCCACGCGCGGTGCGGATGCAAACCTCCGCCTTGCCGTCGCCATCCAAATCATAAACTGTCACGCAATCGCCGTGGCCGACGCTGATGGCTGACGCACCCGGCTCAATGTTGTATTGGTTCGTGCTATTGTAGCCGCAATCGAGCTGCCAAAGGAATGTGCCGTCGCGCTTGTAAGCTTGCAGGTATTGATTGGCGCCGCCCGTTGTCGATTGGCGATCCACCACATAATCATATTCGCCATCGCCGTCGAGATCGCCCACCCAGCAAAATTTCACATCGTAGGGTGCGTTCGCACCGCCTGTGACCGCGTGCAGTGGCCATGATAAATACTGACGCACGGGCGAATTAGCCGCGAGACCGAACGCCGCGCTCGGCGCAGCTTCCACGCCATTCGTGACCGGCACGACATACCAAGAATTTGAAATAGTGAAATTCGCCGTCGTGTCGAGGAAGTCCGTTGTGTTGGTGATGACCGAGGAATTTAATTTTACCGCCGCCGCGCCGTTGGCCGAACGGTAAAGATTGAAGCCAACTTCCGTGGAATCAGTCGCCAGCAAGCGCCAGCCGATGTAAGCCTGCGATGTGGCCGAGTGCAGCACCACCACGCCGCGTCCCAACCGTTCCATCTGGCGTTGCGCAAAAGCGGGAGCAATCGCACAGAATAAAATAATCAAGACAGCCAGATGACGGCGCGTGGCGGCTGGAAAAAATCGGTTCATTGGGACGGTAGAAAGCTATCCCATTTCCACCAAAACCTTTAGTCACCAGAACTGACGATGCGCTGGCAAAACCAGAAAATCGCCACCAAAATTACCAGCGCCGAAATCACCCGCATGCCGTGTTTTTCAAACCATGTCCATTTGCGCAGCGCGAACAACAGCGGCAGCACGACTGCGGCGACCGTCAACTGGCCGATTTCTACACCGAGATTGAAAGCAAACAGCGGCATGGCGATTTCTGTTCCTGTCCCGCCCAACCCACTTTCGCGCAGCGCGCTGGCAAAGCCGAAGCCGTGAATTAAACCGAAGCCGCACGTCAGCGCGTAACGCGGCCATGATTTTTCTTCGCGCCGAAAATTTTCAGCAGCCACAAAAATTATTGAAGCTGCAATCGCGGGCTCCACAAGGCGCGCAGAAATGGTGACGAGATTTAATGCCGCCAGCGCCAGCGTGAATGAATGCGCCAGTGTGAAGCCGGTGATGACCAGCAGCATCGTTTTCAAATTGTGGCAGCCCAGCAGCAGTGCGGTGAGAAACAGCAAATGGTCAAACGCACTGACATTCAAAATGTGGTTGATGCCAAGGCGCAAGAATTCGCCAAAGCTCGGTTGCGTTTTTGTTGCCGCCGTCGGCAACGCTGGTTTGATGGCGGATAAATTTGTTTTAGAAATCGGCGTGGCGACCGTTCCAATGGCTTGCGGGAACAATTTTTCCGGCAGCGCAAAGTTGGCGGTAGCTTTGCCCGGCGTCAGGATGGCGCGACCGAGCACGTTGCCGTTTTCGTCTGTCAGCACGAGCGCAACGTTGCGCGGTGAACGCAGGGCTGGAAGGAATTGCGCTTGCAACTGCAAGTCTTTGGCCGGCGCGAGGGCGTATTCAAAATGAAATTGAATTTCGAGTCCGTCGGAAATCACATCCGCTTCGCGCGGCGCAGAAACGTTGCCATCAGCGGCAACGG
>Ga0208872_1001935_pt1 | contig 12310 bp, 5 predicted proteins | sample CryBogCBH12Aug08_FD_185508 | JGI IMG/M metagenome (GOLD analysis project Ga0208872, IMG submission 185508) | Freshwater microbial communities from Crystal Bog, Wisconsin, USA - CBH12Aug08 (SPAdes) | ecosystem: Environmental > Aquatic > Freshwater > Lake | place: Crystal Bog, Wisconsin, USA... | reverse complement strand
CTGGCGCGGCAGTTCGTAGGCGAGGAATTTCCCCGGCTCGTAGGATTCCGGATTGGCCGAGCGTAGATCGTAATCGCCGAAGACCTTGTTGTATTCGCCCGTCTCCTCCGTGTTGAACGCGCTGTAAGCCCAGGCCTTTTGCGAATTGCCCACGCCGAGCCGTTCCGTGTCATCTTCAAAAAGCTGGAAGCCCGCGTAATATTCCTCCTTGCTCACATCCGAAACCGGGTTCACGCGGAACTTGAAATACAGCGCGCCGCTGTCCTTGTGCGTGCGCTTCACCGCGCCGCCGAGGATGTCCGCGCCCGCGCCGTTTTCGTGCACGGTCACGGGGCCTGGCAGGTTCCACAAAATCGCCGCTCGCGCCGGCAGGCCGGAAAGAACCGCAAAAACCATGAGCGCAAGAATCCTGAAAGAACGGAGCAGGGAGGAGTTCATGGGAAAAACTATATCGCCGTCCGTCCGCCCACACAAGCGGCTAGGAAATAATTTGACCGCATATTTGTGCGGGGTAAATTTCTTCCAGCGCAAATCAGTTTCCCCAAAGTCCTGCTCTGACCCGCCAAAAGGCCACTCTGGCCGGCGTCTTTGCCGGCGCGGATTATGTGATAGTTGCATTGGTTCGGTGATTTGTTGGTTCAGCTTTGGCATTTGCTTTTTGCCGGCAGATATGGTTTATTTCGCGGCCAAAATATTTATGTCCAACCAAGTTGAAACCAAAACGCGCGAACTCTGCGAAGCCATCATCGAACACATCCAGACCGGTGGCATCAAGCAGCGCATTGACACTTTTCTCGCCGACGCCACCGCGCGCGGCGCGTATGAAGGCCTGATGAGCAAGGGGCAGGCGCTCCAGGAAAAACAACACGCCGGTCAGACGCTGGAACCGGCGGAAATCTCCGCCTTTGAAAAAGACCGCGATGCCCTGCTGAAAAATCCCGTCGCCAGCGGCTTCCTCGATGCGCAGGAAGAAATGCACGAACTTCAGCACCTCGTCCAGAAGCACGTCGGCAAGACCATTGAGCTTGGCCGCATCCCGACAGCGGACGATTTGAACGGCGGCGGCTGTTGCGGCGGCGGTCACGGTCACGATCACGGCCATAGCCACGAGGGTGGCGGTCATGGCGGCTGCGGCTGCCACTGAAATCTTTCAGGAAATTCTCGAACGCGCCGTGAATTTTTTTCGCGGCGCGTTTTTCTTTGCCGGCGGAAAGTAACCAGAATAGTGGATGGCTGCCGCCGGCGGTTTGGATTAGATTGCCATGATGCCACCCGTTGCATTTCACCTTCTAGCGCTGCGCCTTTCCGCCGGACTTTTTCTCGCCCTGCTGGTGGCCGTCCCGGCGGCTTTGGCTCAAACCATCGCTTTTCCCGGCGCCCTTGGTTTTGGCGCTTACGCTGCCGGCGGGCGCAACGGCACGGTGTATCACGTCACCACGCTGGCGGACAGCGGCACCGGTTCATTTCGGGATGCGGTGAGCCACAGCGGGCGCACGGTGGTGTTTGATGTCGGCGGTCACGTCACGCTGGCGTCGGCAGTGTCCGTGCAGGGCAATATCACCATCGCCGGCCAGACCGCGCCGGGCGGTATTTGTTTTGATGCCGGGGAAGTTGCCTTCGCCAGCCGCAACAACATCATTTGCCGCTATGTCCGCATCCGCCCCGGCAGCGCCACGGCCAGCACCGGCGATGATTGCCTGAGTCTTTATCAGGCGACGAATGTTATTCTCGACCATTGCTCCCTCGAGTTCGGCCCGTGGAACAACATTGACGCCGTGACGGCCAACAACATTTCCCTGCAACACTGCATTGACGCCAACCCGATCGGCCAGCAGTTCGGCGCGCACACGGAAAACACCGGCGCGTTTTATTCGTGGGCCTACAACATCTTTGCCAATTCGCACAACCGCAATCCGCTGGCGAAGATCAACACGGTCTTCATCAACAACCTTGAATACAACAATGCCGCCGGCTACACTACGCACACCAGCACCCGGTTCAAGCACGACATCGTGAACAATTATTTCGTGGCCGGCCCGGCGAGCGGCGGCGATTTCCCGTGGTATCAGGTGGATAAAAACCAGAGCATCTATTATGCGGGCAACCTGTATGACTCGGACAAAAACGGCGCGCTGAATGGCAGCGCCACCACGCCGTATTGGTATCAGGGCACCGGCACGGTGCTGACTTCGCCGTGGTCCTCGTGGACGACCATCATCCCGACGATGACGCCGGACTTGGCATACCGTTACGACCTTTCCACCGCCGGCGCATTTCCGCGCGACGATGTGGACACGCTCGTCGTCAGCCAGATTCAGACGCTCGGCAGCGGCACATCCGGAACAGGCGCCGGCACGTCCGGCCCCGGCGGCGGGCTTTACACCAGCCAGTCGCAGACCGGCCTGGGCAACAGCGGTTACGGCATCACCACCGGCGGCACGGCTCCGGCGAATTTCAGCGGCGACGGCATCGCGGATTATTGGAAGCTCGCAAATAATTTGAGCACGAACATTTCTTATCCGCTGACGAACGCCATCACCGGCTACACGCTGCTGGAAAATTATCTGAACTTCCTCGCCGCGCCGCACGCCGTCACGCAAACCAACACGCCAGTGGACATCAACCTGACCCGGTTCACCAGCGGCTTCTCCGCCGGGGCGACGTTCGCCCTGGCCAATGCCACGAACGGCACGGTCAGCCTGCTCAACAGCACCAACGCACATTTCGTTCCCACGGCGAATTTCGCCGGCCTCGGCACTTTTAATTTCACCGTCACCGACAGCGGCTTGAGCTTGGGCGTCACGGTCACAATCTGCGTAACTCCGATTGCTCCGCCCGCGAGCGCGACGCAGTTCAACGGCGCGATCATCGGCGTCACAATCGCCACCGCCGCCTTACCCTCCAACCTGACCTGGCGCGGCGACGGCACGGCCAATGTCTGGAACACCACGGTCTCCAACTGGTTCAACGGCTCCGGGCTGGCCGCCTTCAAGAGTGGCGATGCCGTGTCGTTTGACGACAGCGGCTCCAATTCACCGGCCATCAATTTGTCCGCCACGGTCACGCCCGGATCATTCACCTTCGACTCCTCGCAAAATTATTATATCGCCGGCAGCGGCTCAATGAGCGGCGCGATGAACTTGTCCAAATCCGGCACTGGCAGCCTGACCTTGTTCACCGGGAACAGCTTCACGGGCGGCGCGACATTGAATGACGGCACGTTGATCCTGACCAACACCACGGCTCTCGGCTCCGGCACACTCATATTAAACGGCGGCGCGGTTTCGCTCGTCGCGACGGGCGGCCCGGCCACCTACCCCAATCCGGTCGTCATCGCCGCCGCCGCCACCGTAATCACTCCCAGCAATCAGCGTCTGAGCGGCGCCATCACCGGCAGTGGAAATCTGAACATCAATGCGACGGGTGGAACGCTTTCCATCGGCGGCTCCTTCAGCGGCTACAGCGGCAATGTGCTGATGACCGGCAGCGGCACGTTCCGCTGGTATGGCGGCACCGGCAGCAGCAGCACGACCTTCGACCTCGGCACCAACGGCGCGACGATGTTTCCGCGCGACGGCGGCACCATCACACTTGGGTCACTCGCGGGCGGCGCGAACACATTCCTGAAAGGGGCGGGCAGTTCAGCGGTGGCCTCCACCTTTGTCATCGGCGGCAATAACTCCTCCACCACTTTCGCCGGCCAGATCACCAACGGCACTTTTGCCGGGAGCCCCGTCACCACCGCCATCCAGAAGGTCGGCACCGGCACGCTCACGCTCACCGGCACGAACTACCATTCCGGCACCACGTCTGTCACCAACGGCACGCTGGCGGTGAACGGCGCAATCAATGCGAGCGCCACGACCGCCAGCATCGCCGGCACGCTCACCGGCACGGGCTACCTCGGCGGGCTCGTCACCATCGGCAGCGGCGGGAAATTTTTCCCCGGCAACGGCGCCCCCGGAACCATCACGCTCGGTGGCGGCCTCACGCTGAATGGCGGCACGGTGAATTTCGATCTGGCGAACGTGACCACGGCCGGCGGTGGCGTGAATGATTTGATTTCGCTGAACGGCGGCGCGCTGACCTTCAGCGGCACGACCACGATCAATCCGAATTTCCTGAACGGCCCGCTCGCGAACGGCACCTACACGCTCATCGCCGGCGGCGCGTCCACCAGCGGCGGCACGGCCAACCTGCTGTGGGCCGGGCCGTCTGGCACGCGCCAGACCATCGCGCTCAACACCGGCACACCGGGCGCGCTGCTGCTCAACGTCAGCGGCACGCCGGCGGCGAGCCTCGTCTGGCGCGGCACCAACGGCGTGAACTGGGACACCAGCACCGTCAACTGGGCGAACGGCACCACCGCCGACCTGTTCTACAACCTCGACGCGGTGACTTTCGACAACACCGGCGCCAATCCCGCGAACGTCACGCTGACCGTGCCGCTGTCGCCCGCCGCCATCCTGGTGAACGCCTCGCAAAACTACACCTTCAGCGGCAGCCCCTTCACCGGCAGCGGCGCGCTGACGAAACTTGGCACCAGCACGCTGACCATCGCCAATTCCAACAGCGCCTACGCCGGTGCCATCAACCTTTTCGGCGGCACGCTCGCCGCCGCCGCCGGCAGCGCGCTCGGCAACGGCGCGCTGACCATCGGCAACGGCGCGACGCTGACCCTGCCGTCGAGCAGCCCGTCCGTTTTCTTCGGCGGCACGGTGACCGTTCTGGCGAACACCTCGGGAACCATTTCGTCCGGCGGGCTGGCCAACGGCATTTCTGGAAATTTATTTTCCGGCAACAGCGCCAGCGTGCTCAACCTCGTCAACGGCGTGAGTTTCAGCGCCACGAGTTCGGCGCAGTTCGACAACTTCACTGGCATCATCAACATCCAGTCCGGCGGCTCGCTCCGTTATTCGGCCAACAGCAGCGGCAACACCTACGGTTCGCTGGTGCCCACGCTCGTCATCAACGGCGCGCTGCAGCCGCGCAACGCCGGCAACACCGTGGTGATCGGCGCGTTTTCCGGCACCGGCGTGCTCGCCGGCGCGCAATCGGCCAGCGGCACGGGCGACACGCTCTTCGTCATCGGCGGCAACAATTCCGACGCGAATTTCAGCGGCAACATCAGCAGCAACACGGCAGTGGCGGGCGATGTCATCGTGAACAAAATCGGCACCGGCCGGCTGACCTTGAGCGGAGCCAGCACCTTCGCCGGCGGCACGACGGTCAGCGCCGGCACGTTGCGCGTGAACAACACCACCGGCAGCGGCACCGGCAGCGGCGACCTGGAAGTCTTCGCCGGCGCAACCCTCACCGGCACCGGCAGCCTCGCCAGCGCCACGACGATTGACGACGGCGCGACGCTCGCCCCCGGCGACCCGAACGGCACGCTGACTATCACCAACAACCTCACGTTGAGCGACAATTCCATTTTGCAGTTCGGCCTCGGCACGAACAGCGACAGCGTGGCCGTCAGCGGTGATTTGTTTCTCACCGGCCGGTTGAGCGTCACCAATGCCGGCGGCTTCGGCGTGGGCAGCTATCCGCTGTTCACCTGCGGCGGCGCGCTCACCTTCGACAACCTCGTGCTCGTGTCCGCGCCCGCCGGCTACAATTACAGCTTCGACACCAACACGCCCGGCATCGTGAAGCTGGTCGCCGCGCTGCCGGCCATCGGCAGTTCGTCCGTCAACAGCGGCGGGAAGTTTGTTTTTTCCGGCAGCGGCGGCACGCCCGGCGCGACGTTTTATGTCGTGACCTCAACGAACCTCGCGGCGGCGGCGGCAAGCTGGCTGGCCGTCTCCACGAACCAGTTTGACGCCGGCGGCAATTTCGCCGTGACCAACGCGCCCGCCACCAACGCGCAGAATTTCTACCGGCTGCAGCTGCAATAACCTTGCACCGCGCCGCGCTTCGGGAAAAAATCCGGCGTGAACGAAAAATTTGCCGCCGCCATCGCCCGCTTCGACGCCGAGAATTCCCGCGACCCGAATTTGGAAAATGGCCGCCCGCGCGAACTGCTTTACGCCGAGCGCCTGACGAACTGGGTCTTGAAACTTTGCCCGGAGGCCAGCGAGCCGCTGCGCCTCGCCGCGCGCTGCCAGCACATCTGCCGCTGGGAAAGCCCGCGCGAAAATTATCCGATGACCAAACCCGGTTATCTTAAATGGCGCGCCGACCTGAAGAAATTCCACGCCGAAAAATCCGCCGCGATTTTGCGCGAAGTCGGTTACGACGAGGAAACCATCCGCCGCGTGCAGGATCTGAACCTCAAGAAAAATTTTCCCGCCGCCGCCGAGTGCCGTGTGCTGGAGGATGCGCTGTGCCTGGTGTTTCTGGAATTTCAATTCGCCGCGCTCGTGGCGAAAAGCGACGACGAAAAAATGGTCAACGCGCTCCGCAAGTCGTGGGCGAAGATGACCGAGTCCGCCCGCGCCGAGGCGTTGAAGTTGAATTTTGGCGAGCGTGAAAAGCAATTGGTCGCCCGCGCGCTGGCGTGACGCGGCGGAAATTTTCTATTTCGCGAACTGTTGGTAAAACGTGACCGCAGTCAGCACCAAGCCGATCAGCGTGATGATTTGCCGGACGCGGTTCTGCGGGATGCGCTGGGAAAAATGCGAGCCTAAATAATATCCCGCCAGCGCGCCGAGGCTCATCACCGCCATGCGCGGCCAGTCAATGAGTCCGGCCAGCATGAACCAGATGGCGGCCACCAGATTGATCAACGAGCCCAATGTGGTTTTGAGCACGTTCATCTCGTGAATGTTGTGCAGCCCGATGAAGCCGAGGGTCGCCAGCATCAGGATGCCGATGCCTGCGCCGAAATAACCGCCATAAATCGCCACGGCAAATTGAAAGAGGATTGCGCCCCAAAGAAATTTCCCTGAGGTGGTTTTTCCGTGTTCCATCCTTGCCCCGGCGAATTTGCGGAACAAGCCTTGTAGCAAAAAAAGCACGGTGGCGAAGAGAATGAGGAAGGGCACACAGCGCGCAAACGTCCGGTTGCTGGTGTGCGTGAGCAGCACGCTCCCGATCAGGCCGCCAAGCACGCTCACGGGGAGAAAATAGCGCAGCCAGGGACAAATGGATTTCAGGTGTTGCCGGTAGCCGAAGGTGCTGCCGGCGGTGCCGATGACCAGCGCCAGCGTGCTGGTGGCGTTGGCCACCACGGCGGGCGTGCCGAAAAACAGCAGTGTGGGGAAAGTGAGCAGCGTGCCGCCGCCGGCCACCGCGTTGATCGCGCCGCCGCCCACGGCGGCGGCGGCCAGGCCAAGCATTTCAATATTGGTCATCGGATTCATGCGCGAAGAAGATTGGCGGCGGGCCGGGGCATCAATCGAGCCGGTTGGATGGGGCTTGAAAAAAGTCCGCCGTCATTCCTGATTGTTTTTGGTGGGGAATTTTGTCGCATAAAAACACCGCCCGAAATATCTCCCATTGTTTTTGCCGCTCAAAGCATAATCGGAACCGCCGGGCTGGTCTTCCAAACTCTGCCGCCCGGAATCAAACTAGCCGTCATCCACAGAACTGGTGACATGGCGCGAGGCCGTTTCTGGGGTATGTTATGTGGAATCCATTAAACCCAGCCCATGCTTCAGAATATTTTTTTGGCATCTTCATGCGATTTTCGCGGCCGCATCGTCTTGTATAATTGTCGTTGATTCCATTATCGCCATTATTTTTTTCAGACCCCGAACCCACCAACTCAACCACCTCAACTCAATGAAACCACAAACATATTTTCTCACCCATTGGCGGCAGACTGGTTTGATCCTGCTGCTGACAATGCTGACCATCCCGGCTAGCCGTGTGCTGGCGCAATCAGCCTACACATGGAACGGCGGCAGCGGCGCCACCGGCAACTGGAGCGATGGCGCGAACTGGGGCGGCAGCGGCCCGGCCAACGCGCAGGCGTTCCTCAACTTCAACGGCGCGACGCGCACGAGTAACACGAACGACTTGGCCAGCGGCGGGCCAGGCTACCAGATTTATTTCAAAAGTGGCGCGAATGCATTCAATCTCTACGGCAACGCGATTTTCTTCTATGACTACGGCGGAGCTGATCCCAACATTCAGAATGAAGGTGCAAGCACCAACCAAACCATCAGCTTTCCCGTCGCCAACGGCAACAACAACGGCACCTATCACATACTCAACATCAACGTCAACACCGGCACCAGCCAAGGGCCGCTGACCTTCAACGGCACGGTCAAGTCCGCCGATGCCAACCAGCCGCTGCGCGTGATCAACATTTACGGGCCCTCCGCGATTGCCTTCAACGGAATTATCTCGGATTTCGACGGCACCCACCTGCTGGCCATCAGTCAATTGGGCAGCGGCACCACCACGCTGACTGCGTCCAACACCTTCACTGGCGACATGACGGTCAATGCCGGCACACTGGTGCTGGCCACGAACAACGCGCTGGCCAATGGCGCAAACTTCATCCGCCTCGGTGATACGGCTGGCTCGACCGGCGCCAATTTGAATTTGAACGGCGGCAACAATCTCTCCACGTCCATCAACGTGCGCAGCGGCAGCAGCGGCGGCAAAATCATTGCCAACACCGCCGGCACGCCCGGCAATGCGGCGTTCCTCGGCAATCTTTATCTGGACGCGGATGTCACGCTGTTTGCCAACAGCACCGGCGGCAACACGCTTTCTGGTTCCACGCTGGATTTGAAGAACCAGACACTGACGATTGACGGCACCGGCTCGAACGTCATCAGCGGCGCGCTGCAAAATTCCACCGGCACCGGCAAGCTGGTGAAGAACAACACCGGCACTTTGTATTTGAGTGGAGCAGGCAGCTACGCGGGCGGCACGACAATCAACTCCGGTATTGTGCAGGTCAACAGCAGCGGCGCGTTCGGCACGGGCAACGTCACGATGAACACTAGCGCGAACCAGACCAAGATTTTGCTCAACGGCGTCATCATCACCAACAACATGACGTTGAACAGCACGAATCCCGGCGCGGCGCAGGGCGTGTTGCAGGCGCTCGACAACACTTCTTCCACCAACTCCGGCATCGTGACGTTCAACACCAATACCGTTTCGGGCGGCAATCTTTATGGGCCGATCACTTCCGGACTGTTGACGATGGCGGGTGCCATCAACGTGAACAGCCCTGGCACAATTATTCTGGTGCGCGATGGCAAACTTCGCTTTTCCGGCGGCGGCAGCTACCTCAACATGGACGTCCGCAGCGGTAATAGCAGCCTGGGCGCGAACAACGGCTTGTCCGCCACCGCCCTGGTTGACATCGGCGGCAATGCCAGCACCACGGTGCCAGGCGTGCTGGATTTGAATGGTTTCAACCAGACGCTCGCCGGCTTGAAAAATGCCGTGACGCCCGCGAATCTGGCGTGGGTGACCAACAGCAGCGTCACCGCTTCAACGCTGACGCTCTCCAATTCCGCCGTGCAGGTTTTCAACGGCAGCGTGGTGGGGAATCTCGCGCTGACCGTCGTCAACGGCACGCAGATTATTTCCAACGCGGTGACCGCGGGCAACGGCGTTTTTGCCTACACCGGCGACACCACTATTTCTGGTGGAACATTGAAAACCGCCGCCGCCAACCTGCTCCCCAACAGCACCGGCAAGGGTAACTTGATTGTCACCAACACCGGCACGCTGGATTTGAACACCTTCAGCCAGACGGTGAACGGACTGTCCGGCAACGGCACGGTGGACACCGTCGCCGGCGGCACGCCGACCTTGACGGTAGGGAGCAACAATGCCAGCAGCAGTTTTGGCGGCTACCTCAAAAACTCGGCGGGCACGCTGGCTTTGACCAAGTTTGGCACGGGCACGTTGATTCTTTCCGGCACCAACACCCACAACGGTGTGACCACGGTCGCGACTGGTTCCACCGTCCAGTATCAAGGGGCGTCGGCCATGAGCACGAACTCCACACTGACGTTGCAAAATACCGCTGTGGTGCAATTGCGCGCGGATGCCAATACGACTTTCACCAACGGGACATTGAATCCGGCGGGCGGCGCGACCGTCACATTTGACGTGAACCAGTTGACCGGTGTGGGCGCGAACAATGTGCTGACGCTGGCTTCCACCAATACGGCAGGCTATACTGTCGGCGGCAATTCAGTGACCATGACTTTCAACGTCACCGGCGGCAATGGCGATTCCCTGACGCTGCCGGGAAATGCCAACTTCTCTGGCAACAATAACAACGGCTTTATGCTGGTTCCAACCACGGCGAATGTGAATCTCACGGGCAACGTCAATGGCTCCTCCGGCAACTCTGGACAGGTGCTAACTTTGGACGGCACTTCGACCAGCAACACAATCAGCGGCGTGATCAGCGGTTCAGGCGGACTCTCGCTCATGAAGCAGAATACGAGCACTTGGTATTTGTTCGGGGCTAACACATTCCCTGGCGACACGCGCATCGTGGGCGGCACGTTGACATTAGCCAACACTTTGGCGTTGCAGAGTTCCTCGGTCAACTTGAGCAATATTGACAGCGGCACCCTCAACGTGAACAACTTGAACGCGACACTCGGCGGCTTGAAAGGCGCGCGCAACCTTGCGCTCGGCACGGGCACGATTTCCATCGGCAACAACAATGCGGCCAACACCTACAGCGGGGCCTTGAGCGGCAATGCTGTGACCAAGATTGGCACTGGCATTTGGACTTTGACCGGCAACAGCATTCATAACGGCACCACGACCATCAGCGCCGGCGAACTCATCGGCCAGACCGGCGGCAGCGTTTCCAACAGCACCATCAGCGTCTCGTCCGGCGCGACGAACGGCGTGTTGCTCGCGGCGGCGGGCGGCCAATTTGCTTGCGGCGGCCTGACCTTCAGCTCCGGCACGACGTATGCGGACTTCAATTTGAACAACCTTGCGCCCAACACCACCACCGCGCCATTGCAGGTGAATGGCAATCTGGCCTTCACCGTCACGCCAAACGTCATTTTGCGTTCCGCCGGGGCGACCATCGCGCCAGGAACTTATCCGCTCATCAAATACACTGGCACCTTGTCCGGCACGCCGCCCTCGACGTTGTTGGCCATGCCGGTCGGGCTGACGGCGACCATCGTCAACAACACGGGCAACAAGTCCATTGATTTGAACGTGACCGTGGGCAACGCGGTGAGCTGGGCGGTGGGCAATGCCACCTGGGACATCAACACCACGGCCAACTGGAAAAACACCAGCAGCTCGGCGGTGAATTATTTAGACGGCGAGGCGGTAGTGCTGGACGACACGGCCAGCGGGGCTACGCCGATTTCAATTACGCTTGGCGCTTCAGTCACGCCGCTTTCCATCACGGCGAATGTGACCAATAAAAATTACACCATCGTGTCCAATGGATTCGCGATCCTAGGTAGCGGGCCTTTGACCAAGAACGGCACCGGCACACTGACCATCGGCTCGACGAATTTGGGTTACGCCGGTGCGATTACGCTCAATGCCGGCACGCTCGCGATGAGCGCCGGTTCAAGTCTCGGCACGGCCGTCGTGACCTTCAGCAACAACGCCACCTTCAGCATTGGCAGCGGCAGTGCCGGCTTGGCCCCAGGCAATGCCATCAATGTTGCGCCGGGAGCCACGGCCACCCTCACCGCCAACACCTTGAGTTCCGGCCCCGGTGGCAATATCAACTCGACCGATGCCACGGGTTCGATTATTGATACCGCCAGCATTACTTATGCTGGCGTGCTGACCGGCTTTTCTGGAACCTTCACCGTTTCTGGCGGCACTACTCGGTTCTCCAACGGCAGCACCGGTGCCAGCCTTGGCTCGGCTGCGGCCAATTTTGTGATCAACAGCACCTCGCCAGGATTGCAGCCGCGCAACAACGGCACCACGATGAACCTCGGATCACTTTCCGGTTCTGGCACGCTGGCCTCTTCGCAATCACCCACGGCGGCCAACACGACCACCTACAGCATTGGCGCGCTCAACACGAGCACCACCTTCTCCGGTAAGTTCACGGAAAGTGGTGTGCCCGGCACAAATTGCGCCGTCACCAAGATTGGCAGCGGCACGTTCACCGTCAGCGGCGCTTCGCCGCACACCGGCGCCACGACGGTGAGCGCGGGTGCCTTGATCGGCGTCACCGGCGGCTCGTTCTCCAACAGCGCGGTCACTGTTAGCGCCGGCGCGACGAACGGCGTGTCGGTCACGGTCGTCGGCAGCTCCTGGGTTTGCACAAACCTGACTTATGCGACGGGCAGTTATGCGCTGTTTGCGTTCGGCGCGAACACGCCCAGCACCACGGTCGCACCGCTGTTGATTCAAAACGGCCTGACCATCAGCGGCACGTTGAACG
>Ga0208872_1001930_pt1 | contig 12323 bp, 14 predicted proteins | sample CryBogCBH12Aug08_FD_185508 | JGI IMG/M metagenome (GOLD analysis project Ga0208872, IMG submission 185508) | Freshwater microbial communities from Crystal Bog, Wisconsin, USA - CBH12Aug08 (SPAdes) | ecosystem: Environmental > Aquatic > Freshwater > Lake | place: Crystal Bog, Wisconsin, USA... | reverse complement strand
TGGACAACTCCAACTGCCTATGCAACTGTGACTGATGACACAACCACAGCAGGCACTAGATATTTGCTTTTTGCTAATCAAACCAGTGGAAATTTGACAACTGAGTACACCAGTTCAACCAAATTAACCTATTACCCTAGCACTGGATGTATCACAAATGGACTTAATGGAGGTGCTTTCTAATGGAAATCACATGGAAAATATTAGAAATTTCTTCTGAAAATGGGCTAATTACCCATGCTAAATACTTTGTAACTGCTACTGAAGATGAAAAAAAGGTAGAAACAGAGGGTAATTGGTGGTTTCAAAATCCAGAGATTAAAGTGCCTTTTGAGCAAGTAACTGAACAAATGGTAGCTCAGTGGATTGAGGCTGAAACCATAAAAGATGGGGTAAATATTATTACCTCAAGACTGCAAGAACAGTTAAAATCTTTGGAAAAGCAAGCTGTAATTCCTCCTTGGATGCCTCAAGTTTTTACACCTAATATCTAAAAATGGCTCAGACTAATTACACTCCCATAATACTGTATAACAGTGGTACTACCACTAATGTTCCATCTGCTAGTAATTTGGCAAGTGGTGAGTTAGCCATTAATTATGCTGATGGAAAGTTATTTTATAAAGATGGCTCATCAGCAATTCAAGTAATTGGTTGGAAGACAACTCCAACAACTGCTGGAGGAACAGGATTAACTAGCTATACAGCAGGAGATTTGCCTTATTATTCATCTGGTTCTGCTCTATCTAAATTAGGTATTGGAACAAGTGGATATGTTTTGCAGTCTAATGGTTCTGCTCCAACTTGGGTAGCTCAATCTACTTTATCTGTTGGAACAGCAACAAATGCCACAAACACAGCAATCACAGATAATACAAGTTCAAGTGCTACTTGGTATCCAACAATTGTTAGTGCAACAACTGGTAATTTACCTCAGACAACATCTAGCACTAAATTAAGTTTTGTACCAAGCACAGGTACTTTGACTGCAACAAGTCATGCTGGTGCATGGGCAGGGTCAACAATTGGCACAGGATATGGTGGTACTGGACTTACTTCATTTACTGCAAATGGTGTTGTTTATGCAAGTAACACAACTACTTTAGCAACTTCATCAGCTTTTACTTTTGATGGCACAAACGTAGGATTTACAGGAAATTTAGTTCCTGGCACAGCCTCTAAAGGCATTAACTTTACTGCCAACACTCCTAAAGCTGGTATGACAAGCCAATTGCTAAATTGGTATGAAGAAGGCACTTGGACACCAAATCAAGGAAGTGGTCTTGCTTTAGTTGGGTCTTTTAGTTCAACTGGTTATTACACAAGAATTGGTAGGGAAGTAACTGTAACTGGAACTCTTGTTGGTTCAACATCTGTGGCGGCTAATGCTGGAGCAGTTTTGACAACAAATTTGCCTTTTACAGCAGGTTCTGCATACACAATTGGAAATGCAAGTAATGCCGCACAAACCTCTGTATATTTTGTTTTTAATAACCCAACAACTACTTACCTTTATGCTGGGGGAGCAATAATTGCTACAACAACAATTTATTTTCAAATGACATATTTTGTTTAAGGATTAAAAATGAGTTTAACAAAAGCAACTTACTCAATGATTTCTGGTGCTGTGGTTAACGTCCTAGATTTTGGTGCTGTAGGTGATTACAACAGAGATACTGGTACTGGAACTGATAGCACTTCTGCAATTCAAGCTGCTATTTCATATGCTCAAAATCAACCAGCAGGAACAGGTAGAGGAATTGTTTATTTTCCTGAAGGAAGTTACAAAGTAACAAGCACTTTGTCTATTGGTAATATATCTTTAGAAGGTGTTGGTTCTTATGCTTCTATTATTAATTACACAGGTTCAGCTTCTTTAATATATTGTGCTGGAGGGAACAACCATATTCAAGACTTGAGTTTGTATGGAAGCAATACTATTACAAGTTCTATTGGTGTTCAATATTACAATACTTTGCGACACAGCATGATTCGTTGCAATGTGTTTAGTTTCAACAGAGGAGTTCAACTTGAAGGTACGGCTTGTTATGGCTTATCTTTTAAAAACAATTATTTTGCAGCAAATTTATATCATGTTTATGCAGATGCAATTGGTTCTGGACAATTTGCAACAACTTGTTGGTTTACTGAAAATGAATTTATTACTGGGGGTAGTAGTTCAGTAGCATCAATTTATTTACAAGACTGTGAAGGTTTTACATTTGAACGCAATGTAATACAAAGCAATTCATCATTACACACAATTTACATTAATTATTTAAGTGGAAACGCTAATAGTTATGTAAACCATAGAATTTTAAATAACTGGTTTGAAGAAAATGGCAACAATCAAACAGGTTCATCTAACATTAGAGTTACTGGAAATTATGGGGCAATTCAAGGAATACTCATAAAAGACAACCAGTTTTATACAACAAATGCAAATAACCCAACATATTGTATTTATGCTGAAAACACAAATGGTCTAACAGTTGTAGACAATATTTGGAATCTTGGGTCAGCTTATACATTTTTATACAAATCTGGTACAGGTAACATAAATTGGAAAGTTGATAATCCATTAGTTTCTGCTGGACAACAGATGAATAAACATCTTGCTGTTGCAACATTAGGAACATCGCAAACAATCAATAGTGGCGCAACAACCCAATTGGCTTTAAATAATACTGTTGTTAATAGTTCAGGTCTTTGGGACACAACAAATTATTGGTTTTTGTGTGCTGCAAAAGGAACATATAGAGTAAATCTAAATACTACAATTCAAGATTCTACAGTTGGTCAAACATTCAACATTTTGGTTTATTTAAATGGCGCACCAATTACACTTTATTTAACTAGTGTTTGCGTTAAACAAACAACAGGAGCTGAAAATTTTTCTTTTACTGGTTATTTGAATTGTGTTGTTGGGGACAAAATTAGTTTTTGGTGCAATAACACAGGTGCATCAAACAGAAACATAACCACTGTTTCTCAATATGAAGTAGAACTAATTAATTTACAAATTTAAAAAAGGAACATTATGACCACTCAAACAGTAACTATGACACAAACTGTTGCAAACATATCTGCTGATGCCAATGGTATTGTTGCAGTGCGTTATATCAACACATACACAGATTCAACTAACAAAGTCATTCAAGAAGCTGTGGCTGGGGAATATATCAATCCTGGAGATGATTACAGCCAAAAAGATTCTAAAATTATTGCTGTATGTCAAGTTGTGCAAACCCAAGCAGTTATTGATGCTTACAAAAATGCACAAACTGTTCATATTGAATCTACAACATAAAATAAATTATGATTAACAAGGAATTATTATGAGTGTTTATTTATCATCATTTGGTGGTGCAGGAGCACAATTTTTTGATAATAATGGTGTTCCTTTATCTGGTGGTTTAATTTACACTTATGCCGCAGGGACAACAACTCCACAAGCAACTTACACTTCAAATAGTGGATCAATTGCACAAGCAAATCCTATTGTTTTAGATTCAAGTGGTAGAGTTCCTAGTGGCGAAATTTGGTTAACACAAGTATTGCTATATAAATTTGTATTGCAAACTTCTACTGGAGTAACCCTTGGCACTTATGACAATATCAGTAGTATTGTAGGAGCAATTCCACAAATAACAAGATTTACTGGGGATGGATCAACTATTAATTTTACTTTATCAATTACTCCCTCTAGTATAAATTTAACAAATGTATATATTAATGGAATTTATCAAAATAAAAATACTTATTCTATTTCTGGAACTACTCTAACATTTACTCAAGCTCCTCCTGTTACTTCTTTAATTGAAGTAAGTTATGCTTAAAGGTTTAAAATGACAACACCAAATGACATAATTAGTAGAGCATTAAAAGACATTGGTGCTTTAGAGGCTGGTGAAACACCTACAGCAGAGGCAAGTCAAGATGCTTTTGATATGTTGCAAGATATGTTAGACCAATGGTCTAATGAAGACATGATGGTGTTTTACAAAAATGAAATTATATTCCCTGTTGTTTCTGGACAAACTCAGTACACCATCGGCCCAGGTGGTCAAATTGGTGCTATCTTTACTGGAAGCATTACTGGTAATGTTCTCACTATTACTTCTATTCAGTCTGGGGGCATTTCTCTTGGTCAAACTCTTAGTGGAACTGGCATTACATCAGGTACTACTATTGTTCAAATGCTAACAGGAGCTGGGAACAATGTGAATGAGGCAGGCACTTATTTGCTTAACAAGACTTATACAAGTCCTATAACAAGTGAAACCATTAATTCATATTACCAAAGACCATTAAGGTTTAATTCAGCTTTTGTCAGGATTAATACTTATTCAAATGGTCAGCCCATTACAAATGGTGGTTTGGATTATCCTGTGTCTGTTCTTAATGTTGAGCAATATCAGATGATTGGCCTGAAGACATTAAATGGGCCGTGGCCGAAGGCTGTGTACTATGAACCCACAGAAACACTGGGAAATGTTTACCTTTGGCCGAACCCCAGCCAGGGAGAAATGCATATCTTTGTTGACCAATTGTTTCAAAGATTTACAACCCAATTTGACAATATCAATCTTCCACAAGGCTATAACATGGCTTTGAGATGGTGTCTGGCTGAAAGACTAATGCCTATGTATGGCAAAGCCTCACCAACACAGATTCAGATGATTATGAAGTTTGCGGCTCAAGGCAAGTCCACAGTAAAAAGGACAAACATGAACCCAGCAATTGTTTCTACTTATGCAGACTCACTTTTGGTTGGAAGACAAAAGGATGCAGGCTGGATACTTTCTGGGGGGTTCTTTAGATAATGGCTGATTTTGGCTTTGTCGGCCCCTCCTATGAAGCGGCCTCCATCTACCAAGAAGCACAAGAGTGCATTAATTTCTATCCAGAGATTGATCCTTTAAAGCCTCCTGGAAGTAGAGGTGTAGTTGCTTTATATCCAACTCCAGGGTTAACTAGCATCTTACAACTTAATAATGCTCCAGTTAGAGGCATGAGGACTCTTTCTGGTGGTAAATATTTAATTGTAGTTGTTGGTAATATTGTTTATTCTGTTATTTATTCAAATGGTTATGTCTCAACTCAAATAGGGACATTAACCACTTCAACTGGATATGTTTCTATAACAGACAATATTATGAGCAATACAGGTTTAAATGCTTATATTGTGGATGGTGTAAATAGATATTATTGGGTAGCATCTTCAAATTTATTTAATACTTTGCCTACAACAGATGGGCCGTGGACTGGAGCTAATGTTTGTGATGTAGTTGATAATTACATTATTTACAATCAACCTGGAACTCAAAATTGGGCGGCCACTGATTTAGGTTTGGCAACCTCTGGCAATGCTTATTATGGTACAAAAGATGGTGCTCCTGATCCACTTGTTTCACTTATTGTTGACCATAGGCAAGTATTTTTGCTTGGAGAATTTACAGCAGAAATGTGGACAGATGTTGGAAATGTAATTCCTGGCATTATTAGTTTTCCTTTTCAAAGGGTAACTGGAACATCTGTACAGCATGGGATTGCCGCTCCTTTCTCAGTAGCCAGATTTGGTGAGCAATTTGCCTTTGTCAGCCAAGACTATAGGGGTCAAAATATCATTGGAGTCATGCAAGGCTATTCTTTTAAAAGAATCAGTACCCATGCTGTAGAACAGACCCTAATGAACCAATACATAGCAGATGCTATTGCTTATACATATCAGCTAGATGGTCATGAGTTTTATGTGGTTACATTTCCAACTATCAATATTACTTGGGTATTTGATTTGGCATCTGAAATGTGGCATAAATGGCTTTCTTGGGATGGTCAACAATTTAATAGACATAGATCAAATTGTGGTGCTATTTTCAATAATGTTTATTTGGTTGGAGACTATCAAAATGGTCAAATCTATCAATTAGACAATGCTGTATATACAGAAGCAGGCAATACCATTAGAAGACTTAGAAGATGCCCACATTTGGTAACAGACTTGCAAAGGCAATATTTTGCTGAATTACAGATACAGTTTCAGCCTGGAGTTGGCTTAGAAACTGGTCAAGGTCAGAATCCACAGGCTATGCTTAGATGGTCAAATGATGGTGGTTCTACCTATTCTAATGAGCATTGGTGTACTATTGGGGCTGTAGGAAAGTACAAAAACAGGGCAATTTGGAGAAGATTAGGGCAAGCTAGGGACAGAATTTATGAGGTTAGTATTAGTGATCCAGTAAAAGCTGTGATTGTTTCTGCTAATTTGAAGGCTGAGGAGGGTGAAAATTGACCATTTCAACATCAAGTGCAAGTGGGAATATCATTTGGCCGAGAGTGCCATTCCTTGACCCTACCTCTCAACAACCAGCTTTGCCTTGGCTTTTGTGGTTACAAAGTCCTAATTTTGTTAGTATGAAAACTGGACAACAAACAATTCAAGGTAGTCAAGAAATTACAGGAAATTCAGTAATTGATGGAAATGAAGTTGTAAAAGGCACTTTGACTGCTTTAGGTGGTATTTCAGGGGGTACATTTTGAATTTAGCTGATATTTTGAAAGCCAATGAAGGTTTGATGGAGTTTGATCCTCAAATTGTTCATCATTTTTCTGATGGTTTGTATGCCAAGCAGTTTGTTTTGCCAAAAGACCATTTAATTGTCCAACATGCCCATAAATACAGCCATTTAAGCCTTTTGGCTAAGGGAAAAGTGATAGTAAGGACTGACAACACAGAAGAAATGTATAGTGCTCCTTACTGTTTTGAAATAAAATCAGGGATAAACCATTCTATTCAGTCCTTGGAGGATTGTGTATGGTTTTGTATTCATGCAACAGATGAAAAAGACCCATCCAAAGTGGATGAAGTTTTAATTCAAAGGGGATAAAAATGCCTATAGGAATCGGACCAGGATTAGCAATTGCAGCGGGATTAGGACTAATAGGGTCTATGAATCAGTCCAATGCGGCACAAAGCGCGGCACAAACACAAGCAAATGCCTCCCTTGCAGGGCAACAACAGTTGCAACAGAATTATCAAAATTTATCTCCTCAATTTAATCCTTATTTGCAAACTGGAGCACAAGGACTTTCTCAATTACAGTCTCAATTGCCTAGTTTGACTCAGAGTTTTGGTCCGGCACAACTCCAAAGCAATCTAGCTCCTAACTACCAATTCATGCTCAATCAAGGTTTGGGTGCTCAAAACCAAGCTCTAAATGCTGGAGGTGGTGGTTCTAATATTGGAATTGCAGGCACTAAGTTTGCAGAAGATTATGCTAATAATGCATATCAAAATGCATTTAATAATTATCAAGCACAACAAACTAATATTTATAACAAACTAGCAAATGTGGCTGGAATAGGTCAACAGAGCCTGGCTAATCTTTCTAATCTTTCTACTGGAAATGCTACAAATATATCTAATTTAGGTGTAGGGGCGGCTAATGCACAAGCGGCAGGCACAGTGGGCAGTGCCAGTGCTTTAGCTAGTGGTTTGAATAGTGTGGGTTCTAATTTGACTTTGGCATCATTGTTAAATCCAGCTAACCAAGCAGGAGCTAGTTCTGTAACCCCTGCTAATATGGCAGGATTCCAAACTCCTTATCAAGCACCAAGTTATCAAGTAACAGCACCATCACCATATAACCCAACTTATTAAGGATAAATATGGGTATTCAATCCTTTCCAATAGCAACACCAACTCCTATTCAAACAAATCCTGTTCAAGGAACTTCAATTGCACAGATGGTGAATGCGGCCAATGGCATTCAACAATATCAACAAGCTCAACAATTAAATCCATTACAGCTCAAACAAGCTCAAATGGCTATTGAGCAAGCACAACAAATTAATCCACTAGCTGTTAAAGAAGCTGAAGCCAGAACAGAAACTGCTCAGACTGGAGCACAACAAGCAAAACAAAATTATCTTGTTTCTGGTGAAGATTATGCAAGAAAAATGATTAATGCTTTGCCTCCAATTGATGATTATGTAGACAAAACTGGTGAAGTAAATCAAAAAGCATTAACTAGGTCTTTAGACATTGTTAGAAAAAGTGCTGAAGCTGTAGGTTTACCAAAGCATCCATCTAATTTGCTTGGTCAATTAGAAGATGCAGTAGCTACAAAAGACTATAACAGATATGAGGAATTAAGGAATAGAGTTGCAAAAAGTTCTGCATCACCATCTGAGCAGTTTGCATCTAAGTTTCCTAATGTCCAATTTCAGAATCTTGGTGGAACTGTTCAGCCAGTTACTACTGGCAATCCTAAAATTGCTGAAACAAGACCTGGCACTCCTGTTGGTGGTGGATTAACTATAAGCCCATCACCATTAGGTTATGGTCAAAGATATGAGGCTACAGGTAGAGTTGATGCAAGCAATAATCCCACTGCTTATGTAAAAGATGCACAAGGTCAGATTCTTGGTGAAGTTACTATCCCTGCTGGAGTTAATCAAAATCAAATTACTCAACCTGGTGGAACACAAAAAGGTAATATCCAACCAGGTAATATTCAGCCTGCAATGAATCAGCCTCCAGCTAATGCCCCATCTAGATTAGCTCCTTATGAAACACCTGAAACAGTTGCTACAGAAAGAAAAAGGCAACTTGATACTATTGCTCAAAGACAAACTGTTCCTCAAAGTACATATAACTATAACCAAATTATTGATTTGGCTGATAAATCTATTACTGGTGTGGGTGCTCAAGCAATTGCAAAATTGGGTGGTGGTTATGCAGGAATTCCTTGGAAAGCTGATGAAACAAGCAATCTCCAACAACTTGGTCATTACATGGCTTTACAGACTGGCAACCTTGCACAACAAGCTGGTTTAGGCACAGACCAAGGTAGATCAATTGCTCAAGAGCAAATTGGAACTACTAATTGGACTTCAGATGCAATTAAATCTACAGCCAGAACTAATAGAGCATTAGTAACTGGAATAGATTTGTATGGAATAGGGATGAATAATGCCATTAAAAAGGCAGGAAATAATCCATTAGCAGGCAGAGATTTTACAGAAAAATGGTCTTCAACTGCTGATATTGAGGCACTGAAGTATTATGATGCTATCAAAAATAAAGATAAAGTAGAGTTGAGAAAAGTGATTGATGCAGTGGGTGGTCCAGAATCTAAAGGCTATGCTGACTTAATCACAAGATATAACAAAATTTATTCACTTGTAACTGGTGGTCAATAATGGCTATTCTTAGTTTAGATGAGATAAACAATGCAGTTGATGAAGTCTATGGAAAAAAACCCAAGACTTCACAAGACATAATTGCACCAAAGAAAAGTAGCATGACTACTTTTAATCCTGCACAGCCAATAGCTAATGCTGTGACCCAAACCACTGATACTCCAGAAATATATCATCCACTTGATTTGCATAAGGCTGTTTTAGATGTTTATTCTGAACCTCCTCCTTCAGAGCCAAAGGGCAGAGTTACAGGCTTTTTAAGTGATGTAGGCAAAGGCTTGGCATCACTTGCTGATGTGGCTTATTCTCCTGTTCCTGCTGTTCTTGGAAATATGGCGCAAATAGGAGCAAAAGTTAATCAAATGTCTCCGGAAAAAGCTGAAGAATTAGGTCAAAAAGTTAGTTCTTTGTTTGAAAAACCAGTTGGCAAATTTTTTGGTGTTACAGAAGACCCTGCATATAAACAAGAGTTATCTAACAAAATTATGCAAGTAATTGGTGAATATGGAAATAAAGGTGCAGATTTTATTGCTCAAAAAACTGGTTTACCTGTTCAAGATGTAAGAGCTATGCTTACTACAGCAAGTTTTGCTATTCCAGAAGCAATAGGAGAATTAAAGCCTGTTGCTAAAGCAGTAACAAAGCCTGTTGTTGAGGAGGCTAAATTAATATCTGGAGCTATAGGTCAAAAAGTACCTAAAGTCAGAATTGAACTTCAAAAGCAATTAGAGCAAAAGAAAGTTCCTGAGATTACTCAAAATCTTCAACAGTTAGAACAAGACTTTCAACAGAAAAAAGCTAATCCTGAGCAAGTTCAACCTATTGAACAAGTTGTACAAGAGGGTAATGCTCCTCCAGTTGCACAAGACTTGGGAACTGCCAAGCCTACAACTCCAGATGCAGACTTTAAAGAAGTTCATTATGGTGAATCTGGTCTGCCTTTAGATGAACAATATGCTAGAGCTAAAACAGCTCAAAAAGTATTGGGTGAAGATCATCAGGCTGATTTATCTGCTATTGAAGGTAAAGGAAAAGAAAGAGCCACAAACTACCAGACATCCAAAACTGATACAGCTCTAGGCAATTACTTGGCTGAAAGATTTGCTGATGAGCAAAATAGGATTAATGCTTATCAACAAAAATTAGTTAAAGATACTGGTGGAACATTAGGTCTTGATGAATCTTCAATATATAAAAGAGGAAATACTATTATTCAACCTCTAAAAGATTTAGAAAACTATTTTGATAAAAAGACAAGTGAGATTTACAATGCTAGAGATGAACAAGGAAAATCTGTTCCTGTTTTTACTAGCCATATAAATCAAGTATTAAATGATCCAACATTATTGCCACTAGGTGAAAATTCAAAATTAGCTGAAGCATCAAAAGCAAAACTTCAAGAACTTAAAATGCTTGATGAAGATGGTAATTTATTGCCTACTAATGCTCATATTTCTGAACAATTTAGAAAATGGCTAAATGGTAAAAATGTTTGGTCACCAGGAAATGCTGGTATTCATAGGGCATTAAAAGAAGCTGTTGATGCTGATGTATTAGACACTATTGGTGGAGATACACCACTTTATAAAGATGCTAGAGCATTAGTTGAACTAAGAAAAAATACATTAGATAACCCAAAAGGAATATCTAATATATTGGAATCTAGTGGACCAAATGGCATAAATAGAAAAGTACAAATTGAGAAAATACCTCAAAACATTACTAGCATGCCTGTGGATCAATTTACTCATGTAATTGATACTTTAAAAAGTATGCCTGATGAATTGCAACCTAAAGCTCAAAAAGCTATTGGTGAAATTAAATCTCATTTTTTAAATCAGATGTCTGACAAAACACCTGAAAAATTGACTACATTTTTGAATGACAATAAAGAAGTGATGAATAGATTATTTTCTCCAGAGGAAATGGAGAATATAAGAGATTATCATAATGCTGTACATATTTTTAAAACCAATACTGGTTATCCTGGTGCAGCGGTTCAAAAAATAAATGTAGAAAAAAAACTTGGTCAAAAAGTAGGTGAATTTATTGTTAATAAGGGATTGCCAGTGGTTGCTGAAACAGTAACTGCTGGTCATGGCATGGGATTGCCTGCTCTTGCAACAAGCCACTATCTTGAAAAAATGACAGCTAAAAAGACTATTAAAACCCAGGCTGAAGCAGAAAAACAAGCCTTTGAAAATGCTCAAAGCAGATTTATTCCAATTAAAGACCTATTGAAACCATGAGCACAGAATCACCAATTGACCTTGTCAAGTATGGAGTACTTTGGCAAAAAGTAGAAGATTATGAGAAAAAGTTTGATTCTATGGAAAGAAAAATAGACAAACTTGAATCATCTATTGATAAACTTATTTCTATGGCTGACAAGTCAAAAGGTGGATTTTGGGTGGGCATGATGGTTGTTTCAGGACTATCTAGCTTTATTGGCTTTGTTTCTCACTATGTGAATTTCAAATAACATGCCTTTCATGCTTGCCATCTCTGCTGTGAGTGCCATCAAGCAAGGGGTGGCAATCTACAAAGATGCCAAAAATGTTGGGAAAGAAGTTTATGGTATTTATGCAGAGCTAAGTGAGGGAGTTGGTAATTTCTTTGACCATCAGGAAAATGCCCGCAAAGAATTAAAAGAAAAAGAAAAAAATCCTCCAAAAGGTAAAAGCATAAAAGCTCAGGCTCTTGAAAATGTCATCAAGAAAAAACAACTTCAGCAAGCTGAGTATGATTTAAGGCAACTTTTGACTTATGAAGCTCCTCCAGAACTGGGTGCTTTGTGGACAGATTTTCAAGAGGAAAGAGCTAGACTAGAAAAAGACAAAGCCAAATATGAACAGGCTCAAAAAAAAAGGATGAGCAAGAATATTACAGAAAAGCAAGAAACAAAGAAAAATGGAATTTTAGAATTGCAATATGCATTGCAGTCATGGTGGTCATTTTCACAGTTGCAGGCTTAATGTATTACATCCATTGGGATTATCAGATAAATAAAGTAGAGGAACAATGGCATATTGAGTTTATGAAAAAGTTTAAACCCAATAGCAAAGAGTATGAATGTTATAAAATTTTTCAGGAAACAGGGTATTCACCAAGATACT
>Ga0208872_1001928_pt1 | contig 12325 bp, 12 predicted proteins | sample CryBogCBH12Aug08_FD_185508 | JGI IMG/M metagenome (GOLD analysis project Ga0208872, IMG submission 185508) | Freshwater microbial communities from Crystal Bog, Wisconsin, USA - CBH12Aug08 (SPAdes) | ecosystem: Environmental > Aquatic > Freshwater > Lake | place: Crystal Bog, Wisconsin, USA... | reverse complement strand
GCTCGGCTGGCACGCAAAACCGTTCGGGCTGTTGGACACCGGCGGTTTTTACCGGCCGCTGCTGGCATTTCTCGACCACGCCACCCGCGAAGGTTTTTTGCGCGCGCACCATCGCGCGCTGGTGCTGGTGGAAGCGGACGCGGAGAAACTGTTGCAGCGGTTGAAAACTCACCGGCCGGTGGCGGAAAACCGGTGAACCGGTGGTGGCCGCCAAAAAACGGCGTTCCTTTGGCAAAAAAAGGATTTCCCTGCGGGAAAATTCCAGTATGCTCCCGCAAATTTCAGAATCATGAAAATTTCTGTTCCCCGCGAAACGCAGCCCGGCGAAAGCCGCGCGCCGTTGACGCCGGATAGCGTCGCCAAGCTCGTCAAGCTCGGCGCTCAGGTTGAAGTGGAAGCCGGTCTCGGCCTCGCCGCCGGTTTCCCGGACGACGCTTACACCAAAGCCGGCGCGACGCTCGCCACCGACCGCCAGGCGCTCATCGCTTCCGGCGATATCGTATTGCGTCTGCGCAAACCACCGGTGGAAGAAATCGCCTGGCTCAAGCAAGGTTCCATTCACGCGAGTTTGCTCGATCCGTTCAACGAAAAGGAACTCGTCCAAAAATTTGCCGAACGCGGGGTCAGCGCCATCAGCATGGAATTCGTGCCGCGCACGACGCGCGCGCAAAAAATGGACGTGCTGTCTTCGCAGGCAAATCTCGGCGGTTACGAAGCGGTGATTTTGGCCGCACGTTATTCCAACAAAATTTTCCCCATGATGACCACGGCGGCGGGCACGATTCTGCCGTCGAAAGTTTTCATCATCGGCGTCGGCGTCGCGGGTTTGCAAGCCATCGCCACCGCCAAGCGGCTCGGCGCGAAAGTCACCGCCTACGACACGCGGCCGGTGGTTGAGGAGCAGGTGAAATCGCTCGGCGCGCAATTCCTGAAAATTGACCTCGGCGAAACCGGCCAGACGAAAGACGGCTACGCCAAGGCGCTCACCGAAGAACAAATTCAAAAGCAGCGCGCGGCGATGAACAAGACCTGCGGCGATTCCGACGTGGTCATCACCACGGCGCAAGTTTTCGGCCGCAAAGCGCCAGTGCTTGTCACCGCCGAGATGCTCAACGCCATGAAGCCCGGCAGCGTGGTGGTGGATATGGCCGTGGAAACCGGTGGCAACGTCGAAGGTGTCAAATACAACGAAGTGATTGACCGCAACGGCGTGAAGATTGTCGGCATCGCGAATCTGCCCGGACGCGCGCCGCTGCACGCCAGCCAAGTTTACGCCGCGAACCTCGTGGCGCTGGTCGAGGAATTCTGGGACAAGAAAGAAAAGACTTTTGTCCTCAAGCTCGACGACGAAATCATCAAGGGCTGCCTCGTCACGCACGGCGGCAAGATCGTGAACGAAAAACTCCTTCCCAAAACCAGCTAAAATTTTATGACCATCGAAAGCTTGCAAGCTTACAACCAGATTCTGGTGCTGTTCATCTTCGTCCTCGCGATTTTCGTGGGGTTTGAAGTCATCTCCAAAGTGCCGTCCATGCTGCACACGCCGCTGATGTCCGGCACCAACGCCATTCACGGCATCATTTTGTTCGGCGGCATTCTCGTGCTGGCGGACGCGGGCGACGCCCTCACCAAGACCCTTGGCTTCGTGGCGGTGGTCTTCGGTTCCGCCAATGTTTTCGGCGGATTCATGGTCACGGACCGCATGTTGCAAATGTTTAAGAAAAAGAAAAAATGAGCTCAACCATCGCATTAATTTTAATCGGCGTCGCGGTTCTATTCATCCTCGGCATCAAGTTTTTGAGTTCGCCGAAGACCGCGCGGCTCGGCAACCTCGTCGCGGCGGCGGGCATGCTCATCGGCCTGATCGTGCTGTGCAAACCGGCGGAAGCCGGTGGCGCCAACATCTGGACGCAGGGCTGGACGTTCAACTATACGCTCATCGTCATCGGCACCATCGTCGGGCTCATCATCGGCGCGCTCGGCGCGTATTCGGTGAAGATGACGGCGATGCCGCAAATGGTCGCGCTCTTCAACGGCCTCGGCGGTGGCGCGGCGGCGCTCGTCGCCAGCTTGGAATTTTTGAAAGACGCGCAGCCGGCCCCCATCACCGCTGATACCTTGCCCCACAATGTTGGGGCCGCCATCACGATTCCGATGCTGTTCGCCACGCTCATCGGTTCGCTCTCCTTCTCCGGCAGCATCATCGCGTATCTGAAGCTCGAAGGAAAATTTGAGAAGCCGATGACCTTTCCCGGCCAGAACATTCTGAACGGCCTGATTTTATTAGTGATTCTCGGGCTGTCCGGCTGGCTCACGTTCAACGCCACCGGTCACAACGCTGTCGTTGCGTTCATCGTGGTGTTCTCGCTGGCGCTGTTTTTCGGCATCGCGATGGTCATGCCCATCGGTGGCGCAGACATGCCGGTGGTAATTTCATTGCTCAACTCTTTCACCGGTCTTGCGGTCGCGGCCGACGGTTTTGCCATCAACAACAACGCCATGATTGTCGCGGGCACGCTGGTCGGTTCGTCCGGCACGCTGCTCACGCTGCTCATGTGCAAAGCGATGAACCGCCCGGTCACGAATGTTTTGTTTGGCGCGTTCGGTTCCAGCGGCAGCAGCGCGGCTGCCGCCGGTGGTGTGGTCGGCACAGTCAAACCGATTCAAGCCGACGAAGTGGCGTTGCTGCTGGCTTACGCGCAGCGCGTCGTGGTGGTGCCCGGTTACGGCATGGCGGTGGCGCAGGCGCAACATTCCGTGCGCGAGTTGACCGAAGAACTCGGCAATCGCGGCGTCGAAGTGCAGTTTGCGATTCATCCGGTGGCCGGTCGTATGCCCGGTCACATGAACGTGCTGCTCGCCGAGGCGAATGTGCCTTACGACCAACTCATCGAAATGGAGCAGATTAATCCTTCGATGGATCGCGTGGATGTGTGCCTCGTTATCGGCGCGAACGACGTGGTGAATCCCGCCGCCCGCGAAGACAAATCCAGCCCGATTTACGGGATGCCGATCATTGACGCCGACCGCTGCAAGACGACCATCGTGATGAAGCGCTCGATGGCCGCTGGTTTCGCCGGCATCGAGAACCATCTATTCTACAAGGACAACACGCGGATGCTCTTCGGCGATGCCAAGGCTTCGCTGAACGCGCTGGTGGCGGCGGTCAAGGCGAGTTGAACGCGCACGACATTTTTATCGAGAGGCGAAGAAATTTCTCTTCGCCTCTTTTTTTCGCTGGTTTTTTCGGCGCGGAAATTAAATGATGTGCCAGTAATCCCCTTTCACATGAGCCAGAAAACGCGCTTCGATCTCACGCAGGCGGATATTCCGTCCGCTTGGTATAACCTCAACGCTGATTTCCCCGAGCCGCTGCCACCGCCGCTGCATCCCGGCACGAAAGAGCCGATGCCACCGGCGGCGCTGGAAGCCATCTTCCCGAAAAACCTCATCGCGCAGGAAATCAGCGCGGAGAAATACATCGAGATTCCCGAACCGGTGCGCGACATTTACGCGCTCTGGCGGCCGACGCCGTTGCTGCGCGCGGTGCGGTTGGAAAAAGCGCTGAACACACCGGCACATATTTATTACAAATACGAAGGCGTCAGTCCCGCCGGCAGCCACAAGGTCAACACCTCCGTGCCGCAAGCGTATTACAATAAAATCGCCGGCACCAAGCGGCTTGCCACCGAGACCGGCGCCGGCCAGTGGGGTTCGTCGCTGGCGTTCGCGTGCAGTTTGTTCGGCCTCGAATGCAATGTTTACATGGTCAAGGTCAGCTACGACCAGAAGCCGTATCGCCGGATGTTGATGCACACTTGGGGCGCGACGGTTCACGCGAGTCCGAGCGACCAGACCGAATACGGCCGCAAGTTGCAGGCGCAGGATCCGCATCATCCTGGCAGTCTCGGCATCGCCATCAGCGAAGCCATCGAGGACACCGTCAAAACGCCGAACACAAAATATTCACTCGGCAGCGTGCTGAATCACGTTTGCCACCACCAAACCGTCATTGGCGAAGAATCCATCAAGCAAATGGAACGCGCCGGCGAGGAACCGGATGTGATTTTCGGCTGCTGCGGTGGCGGCAGCAATTTTGCCGGCCTCGCGTTTCCGTTCATGCGCGGCAAAATCAAGCACGGCAAAAAATACCGCATTGTTGGTGTCGAGCCGTCCGCGTGTCCGTCGCTCACCAAAGGCGAACTGCGTTATGATTTCGGCGACACGGCGGAAACGACGCCGCTGATGAAAATGTTCACGCTCGGCCACGATTTCATTCCGCCGAGCATCCACGCCGGTGGCTTGCGCTACCACGGCATGTCGCCGATGGTCAGCCACGCGCTTCAGCTTGGTCTCATGGAAGCCGAAGCGATTCACCAGACGAAAGTGTTCGAGGCCGCTGTGCTGTTCGCGCGGAAAGAAGGCATCGTGCCAGCGCCGGAATCCTCCCACGCCATCGCGGCGGTGGTAGATGAGGCGATCAAATGCCGCGAAGCCGGCACGAAGAAAGTGCTGCTCTTCAACCTCTCCGGTCACGGGCTGCTCGACTTGAGTTCGTTTGAAAGTTATCTGCACGGAAAAATTCAGGACGTTTAATCAACCCTCAACGAAAAAACAAAATGAAAACACTAACTCGCATCCTTCTAACCACAGCCACTCTCTTGGTGGCTTCACAAGCTTTTGCCTCGGCGCCGGCGGTGCCGCCCGTTGGCAGCCATTATCCGGTCGGCGCGGAAGGCATCAAGGGCGGATCGCTGCCACCGCCGGGCGTTTATCTGCGCGACTACAACTTTTTTTACAGTGCCACCACCGTGCCGGGGCTGCCGCTACTAACCGCCAATATTTCCGCCTATGTGCAAGCCCCGCGCCTCATCTGGATAACCCCGCTGGAAATTCTCGGCGCGAACTACGGCTTGGATGTCATTGTGCCGTTTGCCGAAAAAGACGTTCGCGTCGGCCCCTTTCGCGGCGACAATTTCAACCTCGCCGACATCCAGATCGAACCGCTGCTGCTCTCGTGGCATTTGAAACAGTTTGACCTCGCCGCCGGTTACGCCGTCTGGGCGCCGTCGGGCAATTTTGATTATTCGCCCATCAATCCGGTGAAAGCCTTGGCCAGCCCCGGTAACGGCTATTGGTCGCATATGTTTACGCTCGGCGGCGTCTGGTATCCTGACGAGAAAAAAACCTGGGCTTTTTCCGTGCTGAACCGCTACGAAATCTGTCAGGAACAGGACCAGTCCCACATCACGCCCGGCAACACCTACACCATTGAATGGGGCTTGAGCAAAGCCGTGACGCCGACCGTGGATGTGGGCTTGGTGGGTTATTTTCAACAGCAAGTGACCAAAGACAGCGGCAGCATCTATGCTTCCCGCGACTTGGCGCGCGTCGCCGGCGTCGGCCCGGAAATCAGCGCGTTCTGCTCCAAACTCGGCGTGTTCACCTCGCTGCGCTATGTGTATGAAACAGATGCCAAGGCGCGGCCGCAAGGCCAGACGGTTGCGTTCACGTTGACCAAACGGTTCTGACCGTCTGGGACTGGTGAAATTAGGCTTGTGCCGGCGCGCCGGTCTAGCCATCTTGCCGGACAGTTGATTTAAGCAGCATAACCGGTGGAGACGCGGAAACGTCTCCACCTTTTCATTTTTTCAAAGCGGGCGCAAAGCGGCCCGGAAAGAACGATTTATGGCAGCAGAAGAAGCAATTGAACTGGAAGGCGTCGTCAAAATGGTGCTGCCGGGCACAATGTTCCGCGTAGCGTTGGATAACAATCACGAGGTGCTCGCGCACATCTCCGGCAAGATGCGGAAACATTACGTCCGCCTCACCGTTGGCGACCGCGTGCGCATCGAAATGTCGCCCTACGACCTCACCAAAGCGCGCATCACCTACCGCCTGCGCTGAAAAATTCTTTGCGCGGCTTGCGCCTTTGCGGGAGAATTAGCGCATGAGTTCAGTTGTCGCCGAAAATCTTCCCGACGCCACCGGCCATTTTGGTCCGTTCGGCGGACGTTACGTGCCGGAAACGTTGATGCATCCGTTGCAGGAGTTGGAGGAAGAATATTTCCGCGCGCAGCACGATCCGGAATTTCAGAAAGAACTGAGTTATTACCTCACCGAATTTGTCGGCCGTCCCTCGCCGCTGTATTTTGCCGAACGCCTCACCAAGGAACTTGGCGGCGCGAAAATTTATCTCAAGCGCGAGGATTTGAACCACACCGGCGCGCACAAGATCAACAACGCCCTCGGCCAGATCCTGCTCGCCAAGCGCATGGGCAAGACCCGCATCATCGCCGAGACCGGCGCGGGCCAGCACGGCGTCGCCACCGCCACCGTCGCCGCGATGTTCGGGATGAAATGCGTCATCTACATGGGCGCGGTGGATTGCCAGCGGCAAGAGCTGAATGTGTATCGCATGAAAATGCTCGGCGCGGACGTGGTGCCGGTGCATGCGGGCCAGATGACCTTGAAGGAAGCCGTCAACGAAGCCATGCGCGACTGGGTGACGAACCTCCGCAGCACGCATTACATTCTCGGCACGGCTTACGGCGCGCATCCGTATCCGGTGATGGTGCGGAATTTCCAGCGCATTATCGGCGACGAGGCGCGCGCGCAGATTTTGGAAAAGGAAAAGCGATTGCCGGACATGCTCATCGCCTGCGTCGGCGGCGGCTCGAACGCCATCGGACTGTTTTATCCGTTCCTCGACGACAAATCCGTGAAGCTCGTCGGCGTGGAAGCCGGCGGACTCGGCATCAAGCCCGAGCAACACGCGGCGCGGTTTCAGGGCGGCTCGCTCGGCGTGTTGCAGGGCACGCGCAGCTACATTTTGCAGGATGAAGTCGGGCAGATCCAATCCACCCACAGCGTCAGCGCCGGATTGGACTACGCCGCCGTCGGACCGGAACACGCGTTCCTGCACGACGCCAAGCGCGTGGAATACACCTACGCCACCGACGACAAAGCGCTCGAAGCGTTCATGAAACTCGCGCGGCTCGAAGGCATCATCCCTGCGCTCGAAAGCGCGCACGCCGTGGCCGAATGCATGGTGCGCGCGCCGAAGCTCGGCAAAGACGCGCTCATCATCGTGAACCTCTCCGGCCGCGGCGACAAAGACGTGGCACAAGTGGCGGCGAAGGTGAAATTGGAAATGCCGAAGTAAGTCGGCGCTTATGGAAGAAAAACCGCCAGCATTTATTTTTTATCAAACCGGAGATAAGCAGACCCGTCTTGTTGTTCGGACGGAGGGCGAAACGGTTTGGCTTTCACAAAAACAGATGGCGGAGTTGTTCCAGAAAGATGTAAGAACCATTAATGAGCACATCCAAAACATCTTTGAAGAAGGGGAATTGCCTCAGGAATCAGTTATCCGGAATTTCCGGATAACTGCCCAGGACGGCAAAACCTACGACACGCAGCACTACAATCTCGACGTGATCATTTCCGTCGGCTACCGCGTGAAATCCCATCGCGGCACGCAATTCCGCATTTGGGCGACCCAGCGGCTGCGCGAATACATCGTCAAAGGCTTTACGATGGACGATGAGCGGCTGAAAGAAGGCAAGACATCCTATTTCGATGAATTGCTTTCCCGTATCCGGGACATCCGGGCATCGGAAAAGAATTTCTATCGCAAGATTTTAGACATTTACGCGACCAGTGTGGATTACGACGCGAAGGCGGAAGTCTCCTTTGATTTTTTTGCGGCGGTGCAAAACAAGATGCACTGGGCGGTTCACGGTCGCACGGCGGCGGAACTGATTGCCGAACGAGCCAATGCCGACAAGCCCAACATGGGTTTGACCGCGTGGAAGGGCAGCCGCATCCAGAAAACTGACGTGACCGTCGCCAAAAATTATCTGAACCAAGATGAAATGGAGGTCATGAACCTAATCGTCTCCCAGTATCTTGATTTTGCCGAACTACAGGCGCGGTCGGGCAAGGTGATGTATATGCGCGACTGGGTCAAAAAGCTGGACGATTTTCTGACGCTCAACGACCGGAACATTCTGAAGAACATGGGCAAGGTGTCGCATCAGCTCGCCGAGGAACTGGCGGGCAAGCAATACGACAAATTCAGAAAAAAGAAGTTGGCGGAAGAGGACGGCAAACCCAACGAAGATTTTGAGGCGGCGGTCAAACAACTCACCCACCGACGGAAGAAGAAATAAAATATGCTGCAACCATCCGTCAACGCGCTCATCATCGTGAACCTCTCCGGCCGCGGCGACAAAGACGTGGCACAAGTGGCGGACAAGGTCGGATTGCAGATGCCGAAGTAAAGCGAATTAAAACCCAGAAATTGCAAACTTCTGGCTGCGCACTAGCTCAATACTGTTGTAATCCCCAACATCATTGAATCGGAATTGCCAGAGCGAATATCCCAATTCGTCCCGTTGAAAGAAAATGGTCATCACTGGTTTCTTTGTGTGAGCCTGCCACTGGCGAAACGGATAAAATAATTGCCGAATTATTGTGTTCGTGTTCTTTGCTCTTTTCGCTTCGACTAGCACGACTTGTTTGCGTCCTTCATAGCCAGCATCTACTTCGGTTTGGACACCTTCGGCTTCCAGCTTGTGTTTACCTACCCGAAACGCAAAGTGTGGCGTGTATTTTCTTCCACGAATAGTCAGAACCAGTGAAGGGTCATCCATGAAAGTTCGTATCAGGCTTGAAGCGTAGGCGAAGTCTAAATGCTGCATTTCAGAGTCGCCAATTTCTGATGTGTCTAAATGGAAATCTAACTTTGAAGGATATACTTCCGTTGACTTTTTAATGGGCGGGACATCCATGTAGCCGTCGCCCTGAATCACCGCGTATTCGCCATTTTTAGTAGGCAAAAGGAATAGTTCGTTGTCTTTGAAAATTGCCGGCCTGTCTTCACGCGTGTCTTGCTTGCACAAAATCCGAACCTCTTTTTCATTTGTCTGCTTAAAATCCTGAACTGCAATCTTGATTTGCTTTGCGGTTAGCCTGAACGGTTCTTTTGAAAAATCATGATCAAGCATTCCCGTATGCTTTGCGATTGCCGCCCAAGATTTATCGCTCATTTGAAAAGCTCTCCTTCGCCCTTGTTGATTTCCGCCCTGATGCGTTTCTCGGCGAGTTTGGCGTGGTCGGCGTCGAGTTCGATGCCGACGCAGCCGCGTTTGAGGCGCAGCGCTGCCACCGCTGTCGTGCCGCCGCCCAGAAACGGATCCAGCACCAAATCGCCTTCGTTGGTGGAGGCCAGCAGGCAGCGTTCAATCAGCGTCACGGGTTTCTGCGTGGGATGTTTGCCGTGCGTTTTTTCCTCGCCACCGGGAGCAGACATTTTCCAAACGGTTTTCATCTGCTTGCCGGTCACGGCTTTCATGGCGGCGTAGTTGAAGACGTGTTTGCTTTTCTCGTTCTTGGCGGCCCACAGCACAGTTTCGGTGGAGTGGGTGAAGTAGCGGCAGCTTAAATTGGGCGGCGGGTTGGGTTTTTCCCACGCGATGTCGTTGAGTATCTTGTAGCCGAGCTGTTGCATGGCGTAGCCAATGGAGAAAATGACGTGGTGGGTGCCGCTGACCCACAGGGTGCCGTTGGGCTTGAGGACGCGCTGGCAGCGCTTGAGCCATTCGAGATTGAATTCGTGGTTGAGTTCCGGCCCGCGAGATTTGTCCCAATCGCCTTTGTCCACCTTGACCATGCGTCCGGCGTGGCAACTGATGCCGCCGTTGGAGAGAAAATAGGGTGGGTCGGCAAAGATGGCATCGAACCGGCCTTCGGGATATTTGGCGGCAATGGCTTCGAGGAGTTCGAGGCAGTTGCCATGGTAGAGCCACAGAGCGCGTTCGGTATCGGCGAAGGTGAGTTTGGGTGGCGGCGTTTTGACAACCTGGGCTACCTCCGTGAAAGGGAGGTGTCCTATGCTACCATCATCACGGAGCTCAAATTGTGCAGGAACAATGGGTGTGGCTTTAAATCCTTCAGGGTCAGCGTCGGAAAGCTTGGGTGCTTTTTGACGATAAAGTGGTTTTTCAGCTTTTGCTTTGCGCGGCACGCCCAGATCAATTGATCAGAAGCGGGGATCAGATCAAGATTAAACATTCGATATGTCGAATGTTCGGCGTGTTGAAAATCGAGTCTGCTATTATGAATGGCTCATGCCGCCAAGCATCGGTTGATTGTGGGGAAGAACATCCGCGCTTGTCGGACCCATGCCGGCTTGACCTTGGAGCAGTTGGCGGAAAAGGCGGATTTGAGTTGGCCTTATCTCTCTGAAATCGAGCGCGGTCGTGAAAATATCTCGCTGGATAAGCTCGTCGGATTGGCCCAAGCACTGAACGTCAAATTGACGAGGCTGGTTGAAGACGTCTAAATTTCTTTACCGCCTTAACTCCGCTTGTGTTTCACTTACGCCTTCACCAGATTTTGGCGTGACAGGTTGGCTGAAGAAGTCCGCAAATATCACCTCCCCGATTTCCTGTAGCGGCGCTGTGTCAGCACCGTCGTCGGTCACAGACCGACGCTACAGCCGCCTTTACCCGTTCTGCACTCCGCCTACGCTTCACTTCGGCGCGACAGGCCGGCTGGAAAAAGATTTGCGCGCCTCAAATTTGTAGGAGACGACGTGAGGAGTCTCTAACTTTTCTTAAATTCGAGTCTCGTCACCTCGTCTCCTACGGCAAATGATTTTTTCCACCGCCATAAAACCTTGCGTTTGCCAGCGAGTCGGCTTTCCTGATGCTGAACGTGAATGCGATTGAAAATCAAACCGCCGCGCGGCTGCGGCCCATGACTTACTGGTGGCTCTGGGTGCTGGACACCGGCTTGGTGACGGCGGGGCTGTGGTTTTATCTCGCCACCAATTACGGCACCTACGAATTTTTCGGTCGCGCCGGCGCGATGGCGTTGCTGCCGCTGATTCCGCTGCTGGTGTTGGTCGGTGGTGCGGGCAGCACGGTGTTTGCGCTGACCAAGGTGTTTATCGAGAAACGCGCGTTGCCGGTGGCAGCGGCGGTGGCGTTGCTGGTCGGGCCGGCACTGGTGGTGACGCTGGCGCTCGGTTTGGTGGGTGCGCGTAAATCGCCCGGCCACCGGCTGGCGTATATTTGCCTGGGGCACGCGCCGGTGGCGGTCAGTCAGGTGCGCGTCGCGGGCTATTCCACTTTTTTGCGGAGCGAATGGCTGGCGGTGTTCACCGTGGACGAAAAGAATTTTCAGGCTTTTGTCACCGAAGCGAAATTGCAGCCCGCGCCGGCCGGTGAATTCCACCGGCGACTCGAAAGCTCGGCGCATAACGGCACCCGGCTCTGGCAAAGTCTGCCGCCGATGACCAACGTCCTGTGTTTCCAGCGCGTCTTCAAGGAATCAGCGGAACACCAGCGCGGCGGCGTTTATGCGGTGTTTGATCCCGCCACCGACACGGCGGTGGTGTTTCGCGGGTTCCGTGATTGAGGCCTAGCGCGTGAATCACGCCGCCGTGAGCGCGGCGCGGGCGTTCTCGGCCATGCCGGTTTTTTCCAGAAAATATTCGTAGCCGCCGACGTAGGGTGTCACCGTGCCGGCGTTGACGTGCAGCACTTTTGTGGCGAGATGCCGGATGAAATGCACATCGTGCGAGATGAATACCAGCGTGCCTTCGTAGCGTTCCAGCGCCAGCGTGAGCGACTCGACGGTGTGGATGTCGAGGTGCGTGGTCGGCTCGTCCATCAGCAGGAGGTTCGGCGGATCCACGAGGAACTTCACGAGATTCAGCCGGCTTTTTTCGCCGCCGCTCAGGACTTTCGTGAGCTTGTAGATGTCGTCCTTGCGGAACATGAACGAGCCCAAGATGGCGCGCGCTTCGTCGTCGCGCATCTCCGGCGCCACGGCGAGCACCTCGTCGAGCACGGACTTCTCCGGGTCGAGCGTGGCAGCACGGTGCTGGCTGAAGTAGCCGATCTTCGCGTTGTGGCCGAGGTCGCGTTCGCCCTGCTGAAATTCCACGGCACCGGCGAGAATTTTCAGCAGCGTGGATTTGCCCGCGCCGTTGGGGCCGACGAGCACGGTGCGTTCGCCGCGTTCAATGGTCAGGTCGAGGCCTTGATAAACTTTGTTCGCGTCGTAAGCCATGTGGATGCCGACGAGCGACGCCGCGCGCTGCCCGCCGCGCGGCGGTGGCGGAATCTGGAAACGGAATGGCTTGCGCGGGGCGAGCGGTTTCTCAATTAGTTCCATGCGCTCGATCTGCTTGAGTTTGCTTTGCGCCTGTGATGCCTTGGACGGGATGGAGCGGAAGCGGTCGGCGAACGCCTGCAAGTCCGCTATTTCCTTCTGCTGATTTTTGTAGGCGGCGAGCTGCTGCTCGTAGCGT
>Ga0208872_1001927_pt1 | contig 12326 bp, 4 predicted proteins | sample CryBogCBH12Aug08_FD_185508 | JGI IMG/M metagenome (GOLD analysis project Ga0208872, IMG submission 185508) | Freshwater microbial communities from Crystal Bog, Wisconsin, USA - CBH12Aug08 (SPAdes) | ecosystem: Environmental > Aquatic > Freshwater > Lake | place: Crystal Bog, Wisconsin, USA... | reverse complement strand
GCGGGGCTGGCCATCGCGGCTTTCGGCATAGACACCCATGTCGTCGCTAAGCAGGCCGTGGAAACGAATTTGTTTGAAACCAATTTCTCGTTGGCACATCGCGAGTTGCTGTTGCCAATCCGCGCGCAGCCCTTCGTTCGCGCGGCCGGCGCCGATGCATTCGTGAAACAGTTGGGTTGTCGGTCCCTGAATTTCATTGAAGTCGGCCACGATGACTCGTGGTTCGACTGTTTGCGCGGGAAGTACGCCGGCGCACAGTGGGAAAATGAGGAGAATGGGTAGAATAAAACGCTTCATGTTCCGATTGAATAGGATAAGAAAATATTGTTGGAATTTTGCTGCGATACCAATTCTCTAAAAATAACCGGCGGATCTTTTATGCTAAAGTCGAGCGACTTCGCGTTTCATTGTTTCCATCCGGGAAAGCGGTAGCCGTTGTAGACGTAATCATAATCTGGGCCATAAGTGGTCGGCGGATAGAATCCATTTTGGCCTTGCGCCATTTGTTTGCCGGCCGTGATGAGTGCGCCGTTGAGCCATTTGTGAGATTCCGCATGTCCGTCTACAAAATTCGCCGTGCTGACGTTGCCGTGATACAAGGGGAAGCCATCCACAAACGTGAATGACTGGGCATGGCCGCCTGCCGGGGTGTTAAGGTTCCATTGAACGACCCAACAACCCTCATTGTAACCGCGATAGTCAACGTCTTCACGGAAAGCAAACGTCAACGAGGCCGCTGCAACTTGACTGAGTTTGGTGTAGCACGCGCCTTGTCCCCAGAAGCTGTTATAAGTGTCGCCGGCGAGGCCGTTGATTTTGGAATAACTATCGTACGCCCAGCCATTGCCCGGTATATTTCTAAAGCGCACATCGCCCGGACAATGAATCACGTTGATATTCGGGGCAAACGGCAGCAACGGATCTACGCCGGCGGTCTTCAGCCACGTGCTGAGTTGCTGCAAGGAAGTCTCCGACGATTGACCGCTCTGGTTCCACGTGATGCCGCTGGCGGGAATGTTCCAATAGCCGTCGCCCGGAGCAACCCCGACAATAACATCACTGTAATCGGTGGAATACATGTTGAATGCGAGCGCCAATTGTCGCTGGTTGCTGAGACAATTTGCTTGCGTCGCCTTCATTTTGGCGCGCGCCAATGCCGGCAGCAGCATCGCCGCCAAGATGGCGATGATGGCGATGACGACGAGCAGCTCGATTAAGGTAAAGGCGCAACGTGTTGGCGCCACGGTTTGGTTATTTTGACATGAATTATTTTTCATAAAAATTAGAATCAAAAATATTTTGGATGGTCACGGAAAGGTTTAGTCGCCCTGCGCAATAGTCCACATGCCCAGCGGAGCGGTCAAGGTGCCTTTCCCCACGGTCTGTTCCATTTTTAACGTTTCGGCGTGTCCATCATGAAATAGATAATCAAACCGCTTGCTATGCAGGCCGTAGGCGCTGTAACCAAAATTATGACTGGCAGCACTCATGCCGGGCGACGCCGGATCCGTTTGGTAAAGATCCGCCGGTGCCCCGCCGCCGGCCACGGGACCGACACTCATGGACGGCCATACTTGCCCACAGAAATTTTGGTAATTAGGTTGTTCCACCAGCAAAATGGTCCCGGAATTATCCCGCACCACGGTAGATTTGTATCCGTGCGCATCTGGGTCGAGCGGACCACTGTCCGACCAATACACGCCGACTCCGTGGTCCAGCGGCGGCAGCGGGTAGGTATGATTTTTTGTGTCCACTTGCCATTCCGAGCCATAGGCCGGTCCGACGCCGTTCATGCAATAAGTTCGGCGCGCGGTGTAATCGCCCCATCCGGGTGCCAGTTCGATGATGTCGGCGGGACATTTGAGAATACCCGAACAATATTGCACCGGGCGCACCGACATGGCCAACGCCCAGTCGGGCGCGTGGCCGCCGATGTACGAATCAATCCATCCGTCCCAAGTGTATTGTTGATCATTGTCCACCCCATACGCGGCGGGCGGGAGCCGATCATTGTGGTCGCCGGCAAACATTATAAACCCCATGCCCAACTGGTGTTGGTTATTGGTGCATTTGATCCGTTGCGCTTTTTGTTTGGCGCTGGCCAGCGCCGGCAAAAGCATGGCGGCGAGAATCGCGATGATGGCGATGACCACCAACAGCTCGATGAGGGTAAAGCCTTTCAATCGGAATGAATGGTGGGGTGATAGCATGGGATTAAGTTATTGCACCAAAACTTTTCCAGCGCGGATATAATATTTCTTGCCGGCGGGCGGCGGTGGAAACTGTATCGGGTCATGGGCGATAAAATCGGCAAAGTCTTTTGGAATCGTCCGCGTGTAGGCCACATAACGGTGAAGTTCTGTAGTTAATTTTTCAGTTGCCACATCCAGCGGCGCGTCCACAGCAATGGCTGCGGCGGCGCTAGGCAAAGCCTGAGCGGTCGGCGCATGGATAGCGGCAGGTTCACTGGGATGGGAATCGGTCGTCGGAATGACAGGAATGTTCTTTGTCGTCTCCGATTTTTGGCAGCCATTGGAAAATAACCCGGACACTAAAACGGCGGACAGCAGGCCAAGATTAAACCAAGGCTTTGCAGGCAAGATTGGCGAGTCGTTCTTCGGCATAACAAACAACGCAAAAAATGTTGGCGAGTGCGAGGACATGGCTGTGAAATGATTATGGCGGTTAATTGCGGAACGACCACTACCCAATCGGGTAGTTTCAATTTGACCATTGGTTTTATTGAGAAATCAATGGTTTCATAAGGACTGAAAAACCACCCCAAAACCACCCGAAAGGGTAGTAGAACAATTGCCGCGTCACCTGCTATTGTTATTGAAATTCACCAATTCAGGTTTGCAAAATACTTTGCTTTTATCGCTTTGGCGAATTTACCCGGATTGAAATCCTGATTTAATCAACCAATCAAAATGAAAAAACGCCTCCCGATCGTAAAAATGTCTCTGGCCATCCTGTGCTCAGCAACAGCGCTGAGTCGGGCGCAAACCACCAACACTTGGAATGGCAACTCGAGCGCCAACTGGAGTGATGCCGGCAATTGGTCGCTCGCCGCCGCGCCGAATCCCGGCGACAGTTTGGTTTTCGCTGGTACGGCACAAACCGTCCCGAACAACGACCTCACGGCGGGCACCCTCTTTGGCGGCATTACTTTTGACGCCACGGCCAGCACATTTGATTTGACGGGCAACGCCATCAATTTCTTAGGCGCGATAGCAAACAACAGTGCAACGGCCCAGTCAATTGATCTGCCGATTGTGCTCACTGGCAGTTCGGTAATCAATGCCACGGGCTCGGATATCAACATCGGGATGAGTGCTGGTGGTATTAGTGGTACTGGTCCATTGACCGTGAATGGACCCGGCACGCTGTCGGTAAGTAACATTTCTTATGCCGGTGGCACTATCATCAACTCGGGTGCAACCCTGAATGTTTGGAATGACAGCGGAAGTTATACGTTAGCTGGTGGTTCCCTGTTTCTAAACTTGGGTTCTTGGTATTCCGGCGCGAATTATTCTTTCACATCGGATTCAAGTTTGGGTGTCAATGTTGCGGGAAGTTATAATAGCCGAGGTCGGTACGATTCCTACGGCACGGTTGGTTCGGCTGGTTATAAGTGGACCGTGGTAGGCACCGGCCGCTTTCAGATATTTGGTCGTGTGGCAGCGAGTTCCGTCGAAGTCACCTCGCCCGCTGTGCTGAGCGCGCTAGCGAATGGCAGCGCGAACGTAACGGGTTTGGGGACTGAGCCCATTACCGTAGACAACGGGGCGGCCTTGCGCGTCAATAACGGCGGCATAGTTATGAATCCGATAACCCTGGACGGCGGCGAAGGCCCCGATAACAATGGCGCTCTCGTAGCGAGTCAAGAGGCTTATTCAGGACTGGCGGGAGGTGTCGTGCCAACGGCTACCTTTAGCAATACTATCACCCTCCTGAATGATTATGGCGACACTTCTTTTGGCGCCCAGACATCGGCGGGCACCGTCGGCGCAAACATGGCCGTTTCTGGTAACATCACGGGACCGGGCGGCTTGGTGAAAATTGGCACCAAACTTCTTAATTTGAGTGGGAATAATACTTATGCCGGTAATACCACGATTAATGTCGGTACCCTACAAATTGGTTCTCCGCAGGCACTGCCAAACGGGCCAACGAATGGCGTTGTTTACCTTAATGGATCGAGCGTGCTGGATTTAAATGGCTATGGCGCGACGGTCAATTTCTTGCAAGACGATAGTCTCCAAAAGGATAATTTGGACAATAGCTCGACCAACCCCGCTAGTTTGACTTTATTAAATGGTGCCTATTTAAATGGCGCGATTGGCAATAGTGGAGGTGGTGCGTTGAGCGTTATCAACGTTTCTGGAAGTACTTTGTTGATTGGAGCTAATAGTTACACCGGTTCCAACGTGGTACAAGGTGGTTCATTGGAAATCACTATTCCAACCGGCAATACCGGTGGCTTGGTTAGTTTGGCCGATGGCACAACTCTCCAACTGGATTACGCCGCCGCAAATTTGTCCATGCAAGCTTCTGGCGCGTATTTTAACGGCAGCAATCAGGGTGTGAATTTGAACATTAACTTGAATGGTTATCCCAATCCTAGCAAGCCGGTAATCAATGCCACAAACGGCACCGGCTTGGTGACTATCAAGGGCACGGTAAATATACAATTACAGAATTATAACAATCTGGTGGGTGGTACAATTCATTTGATCAAATACAACACTCTTACGGGCGGTGGCAGCTTTACTCAGCCGAATTTTGGCGCGGGCATAACGGCAACCATCGTGACGAACGTCTCCACGAAGACCATTGACTTGGTCGTACAGCAGCCCATTTTAACGTGGACGGGTAAATCCAACAATTTGTGGGATTTGAGTACAACTAACTGGATTTTTACCGGTGTCGCCCAAGCCTATGCGGATGGCAACCCCATTTTGTTCGATGACACCTCCAAGACGAACACTGTTAATCTTACCACCTCTGTTTCCCCGTCATCCACCTTGGTGAACACCACCAACACTTACACTTTCACTGGCAATGGCCCGTTGAGCGGTGGCCAACTCACCGTGAGCGGCACGGGCAAGTTGGTCATTGCGACGACGAACGCAAGTACTTATGGCAACACGCTCATTGCTTCCGGTACATTGCAGGTGGGCAACGGCGGGATCAACGGCGCACTCGGCAGTGGATCGGTGGACGTCGAAGGAACGCTTGCTTTTAATCTTTCCAACAATGTCACAGTGGCCAGTACTATTTCCGGCGCGGGTAACGTGGTTAATAACAATACCAACACGCTGACGATAAATAATGCAGCCAACACCTATACAGGCGGAACGTTGGTTAGCCAGGGCACTTTGAAATTGAATGTTGCCAACACCTTGGGCGTGCCTGGCGCAGGTGTACCCACCGTGACCGTTGCCAGCGGAGCTTCGCTGGATATAAATGGTCAGTATCTCGGTGCCACCAATCCGGTGATCATCAGCGGTTCCGGAGCGCCCGGCAAGCTCGGTGCGCTCACCAGCGTTAGCGGCGGTGGAGGTATGAATCTAGGTTATGGTAACATTGGCGTCAACAATCTGGTGCTGGCGGGCGATGCAACCATCGGCGAAACTTCCTGTAATTGGCAGATTGGCAATAGTGGTTTAGGCCTTAGCGGCAACGGCCATGTGCTCACTATCCTGATGGGCAATGGTAACTCTCTCTATTTTCGTCAGCCTGCAGTCACGTCACCTTCGCAAGTTATTATTGGCGGAGGCATTGTGGAATTTTGTGAAAATACTAATGCCTTAGGTTCAGCTGCCGTGACACTTACGAATGGCGGTGGTTTTGATACTTGGAACAATAATACCGGTAGCGGCACTGGTAACCCTGGTTTAACCATTTACAACAATGTCACAGTCGGCATCGGCGGCGGTACATTATTCGATACCACAGCAGCGTATAACGGCAGTCACGGTAACTATGATACTTATGCCGGCAGCTTCACCTTGAACGCTAACCTGACTTTGAATAATAACGGTCAGCGTGGCGGTGGCATCAGCAAAATCACTATTACTGGACCGATTTCCGGAACCGGCGGGATAGTTTGCAGTCAGGCCCCGACCAATATTTCAACCCTGAGTGGTGTTTGCAGCTACACTGGTCCCACTGTGGTCAATAGCGGCTATCTATTGCTCTCCGGTGTGCAACAAGGTGGTGGTGCCTATACTAATAACGATGCCGCAGTTTTGGATGTAACCAGTCAGACCGGCTATAACACGGTGCCCATGTCCACCTTGGCATTGGTCGGTACCAATTTGGGCGCGAGTTTGAGCTTTACCCGCCTGACGGCCTTAACAACGAATGCGCCGATTACTGCAACTAACTTAGTTTTGAGCGGCACCAACTCGATTCTGTTGTCAGGTGCTGCCTTTGTTAATGCCGGTGATTTCCCGTTAATCAAATACGGCACCTTGACCGGTAGTATTAATAACCTCGTCGTAGGAGCAGCTGGAGTCCGGGGCTTGCCTGGTATTCTGTCCAACAATGTGGCTAATAGTTCGATTGACTTGATCGTTCCCGGCGGAAACCCGGTAGTTTGGACTGGTACGAATAGTCTTGGCAACTGGGACATTGGCAGCAGCCTTAACTGGTCCCTGAACGCCGTGGCCACCACCTATCAGCAAAATGGACTGTTAGGCGACGCAGTTACATTCAACGACTCGTCCAGCGTTACCAACGTTGCGATTACCACGGCAGTATCTCCGTCGGTGATAACTGTCAATAACACGAATGCGCTTTATACCTTTACGGGATCCAGCATTACGGGCGGTACCGCATTGCTCAAGAAAGGCACAGGTACGCTGCTGTTGACCAATGGCGCTAACACGTTCACCGGAGGGGCGACGATTATTGGCGGTACGGTCAAACTGGGCAATGCCGGATCATTGAATAACAGTTCCGGCACGGTGACGGTTTCCGGCAACGGTGCCTTGGACTTTAACAACCAAAACCCAACGGCGCTGGCTTGCACGATTAGTGGCACCGGATTCAACGGTTTAGGAACGCTTGTAGCCAATTACACCAATGCGGCGCAAGCATACGGTCCGGGAAGCGTAACCTTAGCGGGAAGTGCTACCATTGGCGGTACAAATCGCTTTGACATCCGTAGCGGTGCTAACCAGTTAAACTCTCCGACCACAAATTACGTTTTGACCAAAGTTGGTGCTGGATATGTCGGCTTGGTGGGAACCACTGTCAGTCCTAACTTGGGTGACATATATATTCTGGGCGGCAAATTGTCCATCCAAACCAGCACCACAGGTTTGGGAAATACCAACAACACCATCTTCATCGGTAATGGCGGGGCTTTAGATTTTTATTCCACGACTGTAACTTTGAGCAAAAACATTATTTGCAGTAACGGTGCCGCATTGGCCACCGACGGTGGAAGTGGTGCCAACAACACGATTCTTGGTCCGTTGACTTTGGTTAGCGGTGCCAATGTTAGCTTTAACATTGGTCAGGTGCTGAATATTGCCTGTCCGGTAAACATTCCTAGTGGGTGCACTATTAACAACAATGGCAACTATTACGGCACCATTGCTTATAGCAATGTTATCAGCGGCTCAGGAACATTTAATATACAATACCAGAGCTATGTGAACCTGTCTGCGTCAAACACATATTCAGGGAATATTACCATTCCGCAATGTAACTCTGGTGCCGGCACACGATTGCGATTACTTGGCAACGGATCCATCTCGCAAGTTCCGAACATAACGCTGCAAGGATTTGGCACCAACCAAAGCTCAGCGGGTATCTTGGATGTAGGCGGGCGGGTTGACGGAACACTGACACTGGCCGCAAACCAGAATTTACGCGGAGACCAAGGCGCTACCATTGTCGGCTCGTTGGTAGTGCCCACGGGAGCCACCGTATATCCGGGCGGCGATTTTAACACTACGATTCAAACCAATGTTGCTCCGTTTGCTAATATTCCTCCTTACATTAACGTCACCACCAATCTAACTGTAAACGGAGGAGTGCTCTCGTTTGACGTTTGGTCCGTCACCAACGATGCCATCTTTGCTGGCAACAACTTGAACTTGACCGCAGGCACCATTCGAGCGTGCTATACCGCAACCTCTGGATTGACCAATGGTAGCCGTTTCCATCTCATTCACTATGGCGGCACTGAAATCGGTTCAGTTGCAAACATTAGGCTGGCGCTAAACGGACCGCATTTCACCGCTCATTTGGACGATACCACATCAGCGGCATCGCACTGGGTGGATTTGGTGATTGACAGCACAAACATTGTGGCGCCACAGACCCTCACATGGGCGGGTGACGGCGGGTTCAACTTTTGGGATCCAGGAACCAGTCCGAATTGGTTGACCAACAGCGGTTCGCCCCAGTCAGTGTTTTATTCTGGCGATAATGTCACCTTCACTGATCCTGGTACCAATCCGGTGGTGGTCCTTACCGGAAGCCTCTCGCCGAATTCCGTGACGGTAAATTCATCTGCCAATTACTTTTTCGGCGGCAGCGGAAATATCGCTGGCATTACCGCTTTAACCAAGTCCGGCACTGGATCGCTCACGCTTTCCAATGCAAATACCTACGCTGGCAGCACAACAATTAATAGTGGCAACGTAAATCTTTACAATGCCAATGCCTTGGGTAGCGCTGCGGTAACCAACAACGGGACTATCAATTTGTATGCCAACGGCGGCACTGGCAACGTTACTCCGTCCGGCCTCAATACGGTGCTGGCTGGATCCGGCACTGTCAACGTTACGTTGGGTACGAGCACTGGGACTACGGTTCTCAATGGAACAAATTCCAGCTTCACCGGCACCTTGAACATTGGTGTTGGTGCGGCTGCCGGTGCTGGCAAGTCACAGATTAACACCGTTTTGGCGTCCGGTGCCACGGTGAATACGCTGCCCAATGCCACGGTTTACGTCGCCTCCGGAATTACGCAACCCGCTGCCATCACACTGGCTGGCGGCAGCACGGGCGAAGCACTTGGTCAGTTGCGCATTGAAAGTTCCTCTACTTGGGCGGGACCGGTAACTATTACGGGTCCGATCACGAACGCAGCGGACGGCCACGTTGGGGCCAATTCTGGCACTGGCAATATCAGTGGTAACATTGGCCAGTCAGGTGGAAATCAGGCATTGGTTAAAATTGGTGGTGGCACCATTAATCTGACGGGAACAAATACTTACACCGGTCCGACGGTAGTCAACCAAGGTACATTGACGGTAGTTGGAAATCAGACAGGTGCCACGGGCAGTATCTATGTGGGCACGAATGCCAATGCCTGTGTCTTGAATATTGGCACAGCCAGTCAAACGGTACCGACTACTGCCGCAGTGGCCTCGAACAATGTGGTACTGACGGCTAGTGCCGGCACTGCATATTCAACGATCAACGTTTATGGTGCCAGTGGATTTCCAACCTTCGTGACGAACAATGGCGTTATGTCTATCGGTCGTGATTCCGGTTTCATAATCAATCCCAACGCCAATTGGTTGCAGAACGGGCCGCTTACGGTTCAGGCCAATGGTGGTTACCCGGGCAATTTCACCATCGCGGCGGGTGGTAACTTCACTTATAACGGAACTACGCTGATCACCAACTCGGCGCCGACGAGTTCGGGTAATGCCAATATAACTATCAATGGTCTCCTAACCACCTCGCAAGGATTTAGTTTTAATAACAGTGGGTCGAGCGGTTCAGCGATACTGACGCTAGCGAATGGTGGTACCATTGCGTTATCGGGCAATGTCTCGCAGTTGGCCTTGAATACGGGAACCAACGCAAATCTGCCTGGCCAATTCTTGATCGGCACCAATGCTAACATCAATCCTGCCGGCTTCAGCACCACCTTGAGCTTACCATTGTTAAACGTCAGCGGGCAGACCGGTTCGCTCGTCGTGGGCGGTGGTGGCGGTTCACTCACACTGGCCGGCACCAATACCTACACGGGAACGACTACAGTGACCAATGGAAGTCTCTTTGTCGGTAACACCGGAATTTTGCCGACTAATACCGTGACGGTTACGGCGGGTGGCTTACTCGGTGGCAAAGGTTTGGTACTTGGTGCTACCACCGTTCAAGCGGGTGGCAACCTCAATTCAGGGACAACGGGTATTGGATCTTTGACATTGAGTAACGCTCTCACCTTCAATGCTGGCAGTACCAATTGGGCGTCAGTGAGCCTAGCCGGCGGCGTGACCAATAACAACGCAACCCTTGGTTTGAGTGTTGTGAATTATGGCGGTACTTTGGTGCTGACAAATATTGGAAACACCCCCTTGACGGTAGGGGCCGCATTTAAGCTGTTTAGCGCAGCCAGTTTTACGGGCAATTTTGCCAACATTTACGATGCGAGCGGTACCACTTGGAACTTTTCTCCGGCCACCGGAGTTGCGACGGTAATGACGGTGCCAGTTTTGGTTAGCACCAATCCTGCCACGGCAAATTTCCAGAGTGTTGCTTCTAATGGCACGTTAAACTTCAGCTGGGCACCTGACCATCAGGGCTGGCAGTTGTACACCAACGCCGTCGGCCTGACAGCGACTAGCAGTTGGTTCCCAGTTTCGGGGACGGCAAATGGTACCAATGCAACAATTAGCATTAATCCGGCCAATCCGAACGTGTTCTACCAATTGCGGTATCCTTGATATTCCGCAGGCAATGTTACGGTGATTAACCTTGATGGTTAGATGGGTGGTAATGCGGTTGCGGGGACGGCTAAGGGGTTGGCCGTCCCCGTTCATTTTGGGTGGGTTGAATCTATGAATTACACCAAACGGGTTACATTTGTGGTATTGCTCCTATGGTTGATGATCGCGCCCCAGGAGTGTTTTTCCGGCGGAGATGACATGCTCGTCTATTCGGATCAGTTGAATAATGGTTGGGCCGACTGGGGCTGGGTGCCACATTATGCTACCAATAATCCCATACACACCGGGGCAAAATCCATGGTGTTTGCTGCGACTGGTAGTTGGCAGGCGTGGTATCTGGAACATGATTCCATCAATACCTCGCTCTATTCCGGCGTGAGTCTATGGGTTAACGGAGGCTCCAGCGGTGGGCAGTCGGTTGGAGTCAATGCCGTGGGGCCGACCAGCAATCCCAGAACGTATTTCATCGCTCCCACCAACGGCTGGCAGCAATTCACGGTTTCCTTCGCCACCTTGGGCGCCTCGAACGTTTCCAATCTCAACGGGATTCAAATCTGGAATGCCGGTACGTTGCAATCCAATTTTTATATTGATGACGTCCGGCTGATTGCCGCTCCGGCGCCCGCTGCGGTTCATGTTGGCGTTATGAGTACGCAAATTGTCCGCACGGTAGATTCAAAAATATTTGGTATCAATCAGGTGGCGTGGGATGGGAATGTTTTTACACCAACCAGTCTCAATCTCATGAGCGATCTGGGCAACCCCTGCCTGCGCTGGCCCGGTGGCAGTTGGGGCGATGGTTATCACTGGACCAACGAGTATCGCGGCTGGGGTTCTTATTCCAGCGACTTTATCAAGCTCGCGACCAATATTCATGCCCAGGCATTTATTATCTGTAATTACGGCAGCAGCGACGCAAACGAAGCGGCGTTTGGTGTACGGATGTTTAATCTTACAAACCATTGCAATTTCAAATACTGGGAAATCGGCAACGAAGTCGGCGGCAGCTGGGAGCAGGATTATAATACCAACGCCCCATGGAAAGCCCATGATCCTTGGACTTACGCAATGCGCTTTACAAATTACTACGCGCAAATGAAGGTAGTTGATCCGAGCATTAAAATCGGCGCGGTGGCGGACATTACCGAGGATGGCACTTCAAACTATACCAACCATCCGGTCGTCAATCCGCGTACCGGAGTCACGCACAACGGTTGGACGCCTGTGATGCTTACCTATCTACGCAGCAACAATGTTATTCCAGACTTTCTCATTGAGCACAAATACCCGCCCGCAGATGGCGACATCTACAATTTGCTTTGGTCCAAAACGTGGTCCACAGACGTTACTGGATTGCGGCAAATGGTATCTGATTATTTGGGCAACTTAGGGACGAATATCACTCTGGAGTGCACCGAAAACGGTTCGACCGGCGACGCTCAAAGCGTCAGTTTGGTTGGCGGCCTGTTATTTGCCGACAGCATCGGTCAAGTCTTGCAAACGGAACTCAATTCGCGGTTGTGGTGGGACACTCGCAATGGCGGCGGCAGTATTACCAATTCCGATCCCGCGCTTTATGGCTGGCGTACCAATGCCAACGGCTATTTCTACGAGGATGGC
>Ga0208872_1001925_pt1 | contig 12328 bp, 10 predicted proteins | sample CryBogCBH12Aug08_FD_185508 | JGI IMG/M metagenome (GOLD analysis project Ga0208872, IMG submission 185508) | Freshwater microbial communities from Crystal Bog, Wisconsin, USA - CBH12Aug08 (SPAdes) | ecosystem: Environmental > Aquatic > Freshwater > Lake | place: Crystal Bog, Wisconsin, USA... | reverse complement strand
AGCGCCTCCATGAAGTGCGGGTGGCAATGCACTTTTTGAACGATAGTGTTCTGTTTCCAACTTTCATGGTAGCGGAAAAGCTTTTTTATAGACCTTGATAATATCTCTTGATCTTCTGAGCCATCAATATTCTACGATCCCCGAGAAAATTCTCGTAATCTTTTAACGTCATCTCATAAATTTTGCTCGGGATGCAGTTGACTTCCAGATTGGCCTCGAAGTCGGCAAGATTATCTATACCGCCGAATGCGAGCTTGCCACTGTGACATTGCTCACGGATTTGAGCGATATAATCTGGCGGTGATTTTTCCCTTACCTTGATGTTAATTTCTTGCTGGACATAGACATAATTAGCGACCTGATTATACTGACTCTGGCTAATACCATTTTCCTTTAAATACTGCCGAGGAAAAATGTGATGAATATCCCCCCTATGTTCGATCATCTTCTTGACACTTATGTCTCGCGACAGGAACCCTTTGTCATTGAACTTTGCCTGAGCTGCCCAAAAGACATGAAGGGCGGGTGCGCTACTTCCTGATGTCGTCAGACGCTGGGTCAAACCCGAATCCCAAAACGAATCGCTCAAGTATGCAGTTTCTACATCTTGGAGGACACGCTCAATACCTGATTCATTGATCTCTCTGATGTCGCTGTCAAATATAGTTGGAAACCGTAACTTTATTTTTCTTCCTTGGCCGTTCCCTCTTGACTTTTTACCTGTAATAAACGATATTAAAGAAGCTCATCTACCATGTGTGGAAGGAGTAACGAGGTCGTCCTTTGGGCGGCTTCAGCTTTTTTAACACTTTTTCTTCTGGTATTTTTCGTATTCCTTCTGCAATTTCCTTAGTTGATGGGGCTGTTCAACCAGATAGGCCGTCCATGGGAGGATATAGTCACCGCGATCTGCAAGGACAACGAGATAGTTCTCCTGTACAAGCCATAAGCAAATTCTTTCCTCGCTTCCTCGCTGATTTCTCCAAACCTTTATCGCTGGATCAGTATCGTGCTCGATTACCGGCTTCGGCCAGCGAATACGTTCGCACCTTCTGAAATCAGGAAGCCGATCATCTTCGTTTTTTCCCTCTGAGATCATGTGCCAGAATGTTACTTCCATACCTTGGCTCATTGGATACCGCTTCAAGCCAAGCCGTCTGCCTTGAAAAACCGGTTTACTGACGATAAAGTCCTTCGTAAACCACGCATAAAGGGCATCCAGATAACGATTCCAATCACCCTCATAATCAGTGAAAAAGACCAACGAAGGCAACCATACAGGTGAGCCACTCATCACTGAACCTCCGTCGCATGCCAGCGGAAAATGTTCATCTTTTCTTCCCGTAGCAGGGTCGTTCGGGTAAGATCGTAACCTGAGCGATGTTTCATTCTTTCAATGAGTGTAATTTTCCCCTCATTACCATTAAGGTTTCTGTTCAGGTAGGCCACTGCGCCTATAAGCAGATCGGCTAACTGTAATTGCTCAATCTCGTGAGAGTGGACCAGTTGCAACCGCTCTATTACTTGGTGTGAGAAGTCGTAGCGGTCGTTACACAACACTTCGTGCAGTTTGACTACTTTTTGTGCACCACGCGTGTCCTTGATATCGAGATAGATGCGATAGCGAGCTTTAGGCCTGAAGATGACTTTCAGCATATCGAAGTACATCTTGTAATACCAACCGTCATGATCCTGACCGGGAAAGGCATCATGGCGAAGAAGCGATTTGTCGGGGACGATCAAAGCCCGAAAATGCAAGTCGTCGTCATCGAAGAAATAATCGACCAGATCCAGATAGAATCCAGTTTTGGCAGCTGATACCTTTGTCCACTTTACTTCGAATAATGGGGACAATCTGTGTTTCTGCTTGATTTCGCGTATGCGAACAGCAATCTCTCGACTTTTTTCCAGCGGACACCAGACAGCACCAAGAACCATGGCTTTCTGATGGTCATTTTCCAAATGACAGGATTCGTCGCAGTAGATATTGTAAATCTCGCTCATACTATTGCTCCATATGCATAAAATCGAATTATCCTTGAGTACCTGCTCTATTCTTCCTCAACTTCATTCTTTCACTGCTCATAGTTTCAATCAGGCCTGCGGCTCTCATCACTGATTCCATGCTCATTTGCGGGATTTCAGTATGATTACGCACAAAATTTGATAAGTATTCAGGCGACGTGGTCTGAATACCGTGGCGCTGGCAAACAAGAAATGAAACCGATTCAGCTTCAAATTCCTCTGTCACATGATCAAGGTTTTGGCGATCAGGCCATAGCTTGATATCCGGACTCCCAAGATGACCGCAATAAAGATGGGCAAGTTCATGCGCTATTGTGGCATACTGAGCTTCCGGACTTTGATCATTCGAGTTGACGAGCAGTTCATATTTCACTGTCATAGAGCAATATTATAAACGGGTCTCCTTTGACACCTGAACCTGAAATATTGCCAGCCAAGCCTACACTTTGCAAAATTAAATAGAGAAACGTGCAGTTACAATCATGACCAGCAGGCCTTGCCTTCGTATCGAAAACATTAGGGGCTAATTTTTTTAAATCAGCAGATGATATCCATGAGCCTTTAAAAGTCTGGTAGGCATTGAAAAGGTCTGCAAATTTAATGGATATTGTTGAAGAGCGCCTTTTGTAATAAATACGATCATTGGTTATCGATTTGACCACGGATGTTCCGCTACCGGGATTTTTAAATACTGAGCCGGACGAAACGGCTCTGCAAATCTTATCTTGAAATTCTATTAACATCATGTTATTTATCTGAATATTGTTGACATTCACTGAACATAAGTCCTTACATATTCATACACAGGCATTAATCGATCAAACCCTTTTTGCATCAATGTTTTAGCCTCCTTGAAGTCTGTGGGAAAGATTGACCATATCGTCGTAGAAATTTGGAGATGTGGGGAGACTTCCATCGTCTTGAGAATACCGCTTTTCGAAAGTGTTACTTTCTGTTTTGCTCGCCCTCTATGATTGTTTTGAGGATCAAGACATGCATAAGCCTCATCAAGTGTTTTTTTCCACTGAAAATCGGTCATTTCTTCAAGCGAAATCCCGCTACAACCAAGGCTTCTCTCTTCAATAGGAGGCCTATTGGTTACTTGCCAGGCATCACGAAAGAAACCGACGTGAATTTTATCTTTTTCAACCGGCAATGAAAGCAATGCTCTACTTTTCAATTCGCACTCTATAAACTTGGCAACAGGCCAATCGGCATATTTCATTCCCTCAAGGTTGACCCCAAGTCTAGCTCGTTCCGGCTTATCTTTAACAACACCAACATTCCATTGAACGCCATCAGCATCATCACTCATGCCATCGTATGGCTTTGATGTACCACCAAATGGTCTTCCGGATATTCCTAAAATGGTTGTAAATACGTCGGTTAACAGATTGAGAGACTTATCAGTATCCATAGCTTGTTGATTTTATCTAAATGATAAATTCGAAAGTCTTATCTCTGGTAATAGCGTTTCAATTGAACAAAAGCATTTCGTGTAAACTCATCGACGTCAGACCCTGAAATTAGAGGGATGATATCAGACCATTGCAGGACAGGAACTTTTTCATGAGATGAAGACACATTAAGCAGAGCAAGTTTAATCTCACGATCTTGAAAAGAGGGTATAAGCCTCTTCCATAAATCAATTATCAACTCTTGAATTTCAAGCTGCTTGTATGAGGTGTCAGCCTTGCAACCTTCGGCTGATTCGACTTTCGCTTCTATGACGAGCATTGATTCAGGTGAAACCAAAAGAATATCTGGTTTGGCGTTAAATGCCCATTTGACTTTAATCAACTCCTTCAACCCTGCCTCCTCTAAAGCCTTTTCGCTCCAGTGATTCGGATTCCAGAGCTTTCGTGTTGAAGTCCAGAACAAATCATGCTTGTCGAGAACGTCTGCTGAGATGCTGTGTTTCTCGAAAATCAATTCGAGCACAGCCCTTCTATTGTTGTGCGTTTCCGGTGAATAAGCAACAGGATCGCCCAGGTCGCGCCAGTAGTCACGGAGCACAGAAGCTTCAACATAGACCTCAAGCTTATCGGGATCAAGGCTAACATTGCATTTTTTACTCGCGAGTTTTGCAAACACCTGCCGAACTTGTCCAGACATCAGAAGAGCATGGCTCAGTAAAAAGCAAAAGAAACGCTCCTCTCTGTTAACCTCTGAATACGATTTTTCGCTGAACATAATTTTGTGGAATTAAGAGTTTATTATTTGTGAGCAACCCGCCACTCCAAACCGTTCTCTAAGAGCACTTTGAGAGGATGTTGCGATATCTGAAAAACTTATTGTACTTGGGTTTTCATTACAGGATGTCCGCAAGTGTCAATGAAGTGAATAAAATGACTGCCTTCCCCCAATCCTACACATCCCTATTTTCAAGTATATCTTTTAATCACCTGTTTCCGAATATCTTGATAACTGACTTTTTTGACCTTTACAGAGGTAGTTCCATATTGGTAAAATTTTCAATGTCTCTATATCTTCTTTTAAAAATGCACCTTGAAAACCTCCATATCTCTCTAGTGATTGATGAGCATAAGCCGCCATTTTAAATTCGCCATCATTTTCATGATAAGCCCACTCTAAATTCCCGCAAATAATTTCCGCAAGAATCACACGAATTTCAATATCAGATATTGAATTGATATTTGGTAAATGATTAATCAAGTCCATAGATGCAATATAGTATTCATCGCATTTAGACTCTTTTAACTGACTTTTATTCGATTTATACCAAGTTCTGATTTTTTTATATGCCTCTTTTAAGGAAATGCCAAAAGGCAATCTATCCGTTGAGTCTAAGCCCATAACATTATTCTCCTGAATAAATTTATAAAGTATTTATTTTTACAGTCTTTAAAGCAGCAAGAGTTTCCTCGATTCTGTCATTGAATTCAACTCTTTTAAAAATCAAAACGATCCGAAATCTCAAGATTCATCTTGCTCTTCTTTCGATAGATATAAGGTGTTTGCAAAGAAGGTTATAATCACGATCTGATATTTTTTTAACATCAGTTTATTTTCAATGCTCTCAATAGAGATTATCCAGAACTATTATTGCCGAATAATTGACATGTAGAGCCTCTGAAAGCTGTGTTAAATTCATTACAGCCCTTGATAAAATTTTTTGATTTTCTGAGCCATCAACATTCTTCGAGTCCCGAGAAAATCCTCGTAATCTTTTAACGTCATCTGATAGATGTTACCAGGGATGCAATTGGCCTCAAGATTTGCTTCGAACTCTGGAAGAGTATCGATACCGCCAAAAGCAAGTTTACCACTGTGACATTGCTCACGAATTTGACCGATATAATCTGCCGGAGAACGTTTTCCTACCTTTATATTAATTTCCTGCTGGACATAGACATAATTAGCGACTTGATTATACTGACTCTGGCTAATACCATTTTCCTTCAAATACTGCCGAGGAAATATGTGATGGATATCTCCCCTATGTTCGATCATCTCTTTGACACTTATGTCTCGCGACAGGAACCCTTTGTCATTGAACTTTGCCTGAGCTGCCCAAAAGACATGAAGCGCTGGTGCGCTACTTCCAGATGTCGTCAGACGCTGGGTCAAACCTGAATCCCAAAACGAATCGCTCAAGTATGCAGTTTCTACATCTTGGAGGACACGCTCAATACCTGATTCATTGATCTCTCTTATGTCACTGTCAAATTTAGATTCCGGGGAGCCGGAATAGCGACCAAGAAGAATGCTCATGACAAACCATCTCCGGACATAGCGCTCTATCAAAGCATCTTCCATCCTGATTTCTTTCAGATGCAGAAAAAGGACATAGGCGAAATTAAGAGCGTTCTGTGAACGCATCAATTTCGAATCAACAAATCCGGCAGATTTTATAATCATGACGAACCGCTTAAAAAGCGTCTCGTTCATGAAGGTTATCACGGCTTCGCTGAGCCGCATAAAAGAGGCCTCAGCAATGGCATCTTCATAAGTACGGGTTTCAAAATTACGACCGGAAAGCAGACTCACAAGATCACTGAGTTTACCGCGTTTAAACTTGTAACAAAAGGCAACTCGCAGCATATCATTATAGTCCGGATCATAGAGATCGTCGTTTTCATCCCGTATCCACTTCATTTTGCTGAAGTAGTCTGTTTTGACGAACTCCTTATCGTTTTCGGATATGTGGGTATAAAATTCGGGTTTTACCGCCATGTGACAGAAGTAGTCGATAGCTTTGCGCAACACATTGCCGCCATAGGTTTCATTGGCAGCAATCTTTGACATTGCAAAATCAGCTTGGCTGAGAACAACTCCCTTGGAATTGATGCGTATGAAAATCTCGGTCACTGTCTCGATTTCCAGATCATGGTTCAGCTCGATCATACCTATCGGACGCTGCACAATAGACTTGAGCCTCTGAATATTGCGTTCCAAAGCGCTTTCGTTGGCATCAGGATTCTTTTCCTGATAGCTTCTTACGAACTGCAGGGTAGAGAACTCAGGCCTGATGATTTCAGCGATATCATGAACCCATGCCTTGTCTTTTTGAATTGCTGAGTTCAGTACCTCAAATCGTTCTTCAATAGGATGAAATGCGATTTTGATAATGACTTTATTGTAGGAATCATCTATAACAGACTGACCAACAAGAGCTGTTGTAAGGGCTGTGACGCGTTGTTGGCCATCAATCAATACCTTCTTACCCATTGAGAGCGTCCCGTCCTTAAGCCTCACGTCTGGGTTTCTCCAGGAAATGATATAGCCTACCGGGTAACCCTGATAAAGACTGTCCATAAGATCTCGAACTTTGGTGCTGTCCCAGACGAATGGTCGCTGGATTTCCGGAATGGCAATTTCACCGGACTTTACCCAGTTGACAATGTTGTCGATTGTATAATGGTTGACTTGATATTTTTGCATTAAGCTTATTTACTTCTGATTATTAATAATTCTTAGTGGTGTTAAAAATATGATATAGACCCACTATCAAGTGTTAGTCATATTATTTTTCAACTTGCATCTCCAGGCAAAACAACTATATCGTAATTATCTCTAAGTTCGCATTCATGCAGAAGTGCCTTCCACTCCTTTTCCGGAAGAACTCTATGTGTTTCATATATAACAAACAGCAAGTTTTTCCATTTGGTTGATTTGTAACCATTTGTATCAGCAAGAATCTGGTCAACAACGAGCTTTGCGTCTTTTTTCGAATTTACAAACTTATATTCAATGAGTGTTTGCGTTGAAGGAATGCCAGAATCTGGTTCAAAATTCTTGATTGGCTTTGTTAGAGAAGGTTTCCTTTGGAGATCGGAGAAGTAGCATTTGAGTATCGATTCTATTCGATCATGTACATCAGCCTCGTTTTTTGGTTGATTTTTGAAAAGGGCTATATCACAAATTACATAAAGCGCCTGTTTAATGATCGTTTTTATGTCATGCATCTCGGAGGTGACTGAATCGTCTAAACCATATAAACTTGATATCCCATCAACAATTATTCGTAACTTTTCTATAGAGACTATATATGGCTCATCAATCCCCATAGCACTCTCGGTAAATCCATTTTTTTTTGCTAATTCAAATAATATCGATACATTTTTATATGTTTCTGTAAGATTCAAATGTTCAAGTAAAATAAGCACTGCTGTAAAAGCGCTCTTTGCATAATATTCAGCTATATCTTTATCTTCGTCATAATCAAGAGCAGGGTCAATCTGGCGTTTATTATAGAAAGAATTTATGAATGAGTGATTTGCTTTATTCATGCGATCGTTAATCGTCTTTATAGCTTTTTCGATATTAATACCCATAATATTTAAAATAGATATGAATAAAAAAATATAGTTGAAATGCTATTTCTTTGCTTTGTTTTTTGACTTTTTAACATATCGATTTAACCATTGATACTTATACTTTATGTATTGACTGCCATTCATAATATTATTGCCGACAATTTGTTCTATTTGTGTAATAATAGAAGGAAGATTTGAAGCATCATCAACAACCCATCTGATTGAAAATCCATCCTCATATTCCGCCAAAAACTCTCCGGATGACCGATTAATATTTTTATTAAGTAAATCTATATAATAAATCCCAGCCTCATCTTTTAAAATATAATTTTTCAACTTACCTGATAATCCAAATGGATATGCGATACAATGCGATTCATTAATATATTTATAAGCATTATCGCTCAATACAATACGAGGATACACCGCACAAGAAGACTCTAGCTCATGCGCCTCGATTAGAGCATTGCCTAATGTAATATCTTCGTCTCCATTGTGTCTCAATGGCCAATACATGTTACCAATCGTAATTGCGCCTCTAACACAAAGTTCTTTTTTCCATAACTCATCTTGCAAGTATCGTATCACAAAAAACAAATGAGAAATATCAGCTGGGGAATCTTTAATAAATAACACAACTGAGTCAGAAAAAAATCGACTTTGAAAATTGATCTTTCTTTCAACACCTTCCCCTTGGGAAACTTTTTTGCCTCCCGTAGGAAATGAAGAACATATTTTCAGTGAATCTACCAATATCTTGATAACTCCTTTATCTTTCTCACTTTGTATAACCTTCTGCTTAAACCCAAGAATATCTAAGAACGCCACAATGCAATTTTCATAACCGGATGATTCCGGAGATTCATTGTTTAATGAAGGGCTATCAAGTTGTTGAATTATCATTCTTATTAAATTTATTTTCTAATTATTCCATAATTATCAGAGTAAACTAAGCTGTATATTTCGCATTAACATGATACCACGTGAGAAGTCGTTTAAATATTTATACGAATTTGTCTACTCTTATAAGCTCTGATATCTTTCTCTTTACCCGTTCTCTTCCCCTTTTTCTCCCAGAGCCCCTCTGCGACTTCCTGAGTGTGAATTTTGTGGTTCAGCTCGAGGAGGCGTTTTAGGATTTCGCGGCGGGCTTCGGGATGGATGGTATAGCGTACACGGTCGTTTTCGGGGAGGTAGTCTACTTCGTAGAAGTCGTGGCGGAGGTTGATATCTGACCAGCCGTAGACTTCGAGGACTGCGTTGTCCATATGGGCGTGCAGGTCACGGAGTTTCAGGATGCCGGAAACAGCTTCGTTGAAGGGGATGGTGCCGGATGTTTTTGCGAGGTGTTTGTGCATGTGTGCAGCATCTTTTCCGAGAAGTTTCTGAAAGGCTTTCTCATCAAGAAGTTCATCTTCAGAATTTATCTGCCTTAGCAATTTGGCATGGAAGGTATTGTAGGTTTTGGTGAGGCCGAGGTGTACGGCAAGCATTAATTGACTGCGATGTTCGTGATAGCTCTCTCCAATATGATTGAGTTGCTGTTCCTGCGATTGAGAAAGTTTTTGAGGAAATGGAAATGTTCCAAATGCATCAGAATTAGAATAACGAAGTGTTGTGTCGCCCATTCTTGATGAATACTTCCATGACCATTCGGATTTCAATACAGAGTTAATGAGAGCAAAATGAACATTTGAAGAATAGGTAGCAATTTTCAAAGTATGCATATATACCATGTTACATGAAACGAAAGAAAATGCATAATACTTCGTAACTTCCGATATTATCAAAACCTTATCTAATCCAACCATTGCTTCATCAAGTCCTTTTCTCCAAGCCCCAAATTTCCACCAATTTTCTTTTACAGATTTATTCCATGAATTCTTTTTTTCATCATAACTCATTCTCTCAGGTTTTACCAAACGCTCAACAATGTCAAAGCAGTCGGAATATTCTTCTCTGCATTTCTCTTCACTCCAGTCAAAGAAATTGATCACCCAACGACTTGGTGATTGATCGGGATTATTATTAAGGTCATCGCCATTGAGATAGGGAAAAAGAACATCCCTGTTTTTCGGATTTTTCCTGATCATTGCTTCAGCCTCATGAGGTTCCAGTACAAAACCTTTACCGAGGACAATACTTCCCTGAAAGCTCTTACCCTCATTCTGTTTGAGCGGGTACGGATTACCTACTGTTGCTGAATCATCAAGATAGGGAGTGATGGTATTAACCTCTTTTCCTGCGAGGAAGAACTTCTCTTTCCATTGTTGTTTCGTGATGGTCACAAGAGCCACTTCCACAGCGGCAATACCAGGCCATTTCATACTTCTGACTGCGTGGTTGATGGTGCCACCTTGATTCACTATCACATCAAGCCCACCTTCGCGAGCGCTTCCCTGAGCAATTGTATTGGTAGAGATCAACGATTGGAAACCTTTGTCTTTGATGAGCGAATAAATGCGCCGGAAGAAATAGGTCACCAGATCAACCGCACCAATTGGAGCGTATGAATATTTCAGGTATTCAAGGTAAGCGTTACCATAAGCTCCACTCAGTTTTTGTCCACCAAGAAATGGCGGATTCCCAAGAATCACATCAAACCCTTTAGTTACAAGCCCATCATCCTTCGAATGCTCCGCAAACACCTCTGGAAATTCCAGAAACCAGTGAAAAAAGCGGTGAGAATCAGCTTGATCAAATACGTCAACTTCAAGAGCGAATGGAACAGCTTGACCACCTCTGAGGTAACTGAAGTATGCTTTATCGGTTACGATAGAATCTTTGTGCTCATGCGTCTTTGGGACAAAAAACTGCATGACTTGCATATCGGCAAGAAGCTTTAGAGTATGGAGTGCTTTTCCATGCTGAAGATTGCGATAGGCTTTCGTTTTGGCCTCAATCTCTTCTGGTGTGTGTTCGGATAAAGCATTGAAGGTTTGCAACTGAATTATCAATTGCTCCATTTTCTGCATCACATCATGGTTTGCACCGAGCATCAACTGCAACCCTAACGAACCGGTTTCAGCTTCGCGCTGTTTGCGCTCTGCCTTGTTGCGTTTGGCTAGTGCAGAGGTGATCTGTTTGTCGTCACCCGGCAGAGCCTTGAAGGCTTCGTCTGCTATTCCTTTGTAGAGCTCTTCCTGATAGGCAAGGCCGACAATGGCGTCACCGCATTTGATGTGGTGGTCGAGGAAGTTGAGCGGTTCGCCGGGGTTATGAGCTTCGAGCCAGAGCGCTACTTTGCAGAGGTCTACCGCAAGAGGGTTTTTATCGACACCATAAATGCAGATACGGATGACGTCGCGCAAAGCGTGACGCAGGGATGTTGGCGAGGGTTGATCTTCGTTGGTGCGTACCCTTGCCAGTTCGATGGCAATCTTTCTCGCAGCAGAAAGCAGGATGTGGCCGCTGCCGCATGCAACATCACAAACCCTTATGGATAGGAGCGCCTGTTCAGGATTGGGTGTCGTGAGCTTCTCTTCGATGACATAGTCGAGAGAGTACTTGATGAGCGGTTTGACCAGCTCTTCGGGGGTGTAATGGGCGCCTGATTCGCCTCGTTTTTTACCCTCTTTGAAGCTAAACTGCGTGGAACCGTTTATCTCTTTGAATTCGGCATCGTATTCAAGCAGCCCTTCATAGACCGAGCCGAACTCTTCGACGTCGAGGTCTGAGTAGTTGACCCGAACCTGTTGCTTTTGCTCGTTTTCGAAAAAGGTGAGGCGGCGGATTACTTTCAGGAGCGATTCGTTGCTGAGTGAGAGCGTTGGCAGTTTACCGAGAGCAACTGAACTGAATATACCGGAGCCGAGTGGCTTGATACCAAGCCTTTCTCCGTAGAAGCCATCTTCAAAGAGGCGGAATGTGGCTTTCAGTCCCTGCCAGAGGTCGTGCTTGCGGCCATCAACAGAATAAAGCTTCGCTGCCAGTTTACGAAGGCGTTCAATGCTGTAATAGTCATAATAGAGCTTGCGTTGACGCTGCAACTCTTCATCCTTTGTTTCCGCATAGACGAGGTTGCGCTCTTCAATAACAATGAGAAAGAGAATACGGTAGATCAGCTGAAGTTGTTCGCCATAAAAGTCAGCAGGTTTCATGATGCCTTGGGCAATCACCTGCCTGAGGTCGTTATTGCGAGGGTGACTGAGAAAGCCGTTGGCAAGGTCGAGGATGGATTGTTCAACTGCTTTGCTGAGGTTTGCCCGAATGCGTGAGCCGGTCGCAAGCGATTGCTGGTGATAGTATTCAATCGGGGAGTTCTCTGTTTCATCAGGATTTTTCGGCATCCTTGTAGCGTGGAGCAGACGGAAAAGAATAGCAAAGTCGGCATACAGCTCCTCTTCCATCATTTTCTCGAGGTTGAACTCAAGATAACTCAGCCTTACCAGACGAGTTGCATCCCTCAGCAGCCGGAGATAGCGGCCGTTCGTAACGAGAGCATAGGTGTGCTCGGTATTGTTCAGGTACTCCTGAACCAGTGCATGAGGTCCGAGACGAGGCCCGCCCGATTCCCTGCGCCG
>Ga0208872_1001924_pt1 | contig 12336 bp, 7 predicted proteins | sample CryBogCBH12Aug08_FD_185508 | JGI IMG/M metagenome (GOLD analysis project Ga0208872, IMG submission 185508) | Freshwater microbial communities from Crystal Bog, Wisconsin, USA - CBH12Aug08 (SPAdes) | ecosystem: Environmental > Aquatic > Freshwater > Lake | place: Crystal Bog, Wisconsin, USA... | reverse complement strand
CATCACCTGGCCCACCCCCGTCAAATCATCAATCGACGTCACCGCCTGCGCATCCACATACCACGGCACATAATCAGCAAGAGCATTCAGCCTCGTATCAATATCCTTCGCCAGCGCATACACCGCAGGCCGGATATGATCCGTAATAATCTCCTGCCCCGTAAACGTCAACTCCTTGTCCGTCAGCGAAAACTTCACCTCCTTCCAGTAATCAAGCTTCATCTCAATCCCCGAAGCCTCAACATTCTGGTCACTCGACGGCGCATCCTGGGCAACAAACGTCCCCGGACGGCGGATCTCAATCGTACTCCCTTTCGCCTTCGACTCCTTGTCATAACCACGATGCACCCGCGCCGCCATCCCCAGCGAAGCCTCCAAAGCAATCAACCCCTCATTCGCATAAAAATACGGATCATAAACACTCAACACATTTGTAGGCATACCATCTCCTCCCTCAGTTCACTATTATGAAAACCATCCGCGACAACCCGTCGCCCCATCCCTCCACCCATCCGTCCCATACCCCAAACTCCTAAGGCCGCACAATCTCCACCATCCTCCCAGCCTTCAGCGCCGCCTCCCGCACCGCCCGATACTTCGCCGGATCCCGGGCATCCTCCACACTCAACCGAAACGCCGACCCACCAGCACCCGCTACTCCCGTTCCACCACCAGCCCCACTACCCAGCGGCCCAGCCGGCAAAAAATGAGGATTCGCCTGCAAAAACTCCTGCACAAACAACTCCACCGAAACCGTCTTCCCTCCACGATACAACGGAGCCCCGTTCTCCCGCACCTCCACCGAATCCGACTTCTGATCATAATGCACAGACTCCTTCAGTAACGTCACAATCTGCGCCGGGCTAATCGCCTTCGCCGCCGAAGCCGCCGCAAGCAGGGCATTATCCACCCTGATCGTCCGCAACTGCTCACCCAGCGCCGAAATATCCTTATCCCGCAACCCGATCACCTCATCCTTCTCCCGAACCGTCTGCGCCAGAATCTTTTCAAAATCCCCCCTCTTCTCCAGCGCCTCCCGCTCCCGCTTAACCTTGTCACTCTTCAACGCCCGATACTCCTCAACATCAACGCCGGCGAACCTCTCCAGCTTCCCGGCCACCAACGCATCAACCTCCGCCTGCGAATAGCTCCTCCCCGCCCTCTTTGCTCATCCCGGCATTCACCTTCCCCCCATCCACACCATCACCGCTCATACCACCTCCACTCTTATTATATAGACATAACTATCAAATAAAAATATACCAAAATCTTTTATAAATAGAAAAAAATATCTACAAAAAGAGCGTAAAAAAATGCAGACAGGGGAGTCCCAACCATAAAAAAATTAAACGCAAAACTGCTGTAAGTTAAAGCACTTGTGTATATTAATACTCACTTATCCCACTCAGTAGTTTCCAGAAACACAATAGCGCTTCATGAACATCCTTCAGTACGAATCAAAAATATGGGCAACCGCCGACCTCCTTCGCGGCAGTGGAATCAAAGAATCGGAATGGCCCTCATTTATGATGCCGTTTTTTGCATTGACCATGATCGAAAGCCGGTTGGTTCGCATGTTTGACGAGCTGAAAGCACAGATCGGCAAAGAGGCTTTTGAGAGTATTCAAAAAGATGATCTCTACGTTCTGATCCGCGACAAGGGGCAGGGCTACAACAGTTTTATTTTTGAGAAAAACCTGACGCTGTCGGACATCTGTACAAATGACAAATCATTTGAGATTGATTTTGATGCCTATCTGAAAGGTTTTGATGGCGAAACCAAAGATTTGCTTGGCGTTGATTCGGGCGATGGGGAGAAATTTCTCGATATCAAAGGGGTGATTACCAAACTGAAAGCCAAAAAGGTGTTGCTTGCTTATACCTCGTTGTGGGCGGAGATTGATCTCAAGCCCTTCAATAACTCTGAAATCACCACGCTGGAGGAGCACATCAAGCGGAAGTGGGCCGATATTTCGGCGGAAACTGCCGGAGAGCAGTACACCCCTGACGATGTGATTGCGCTGATTGCTGAAATCATTGCTTCCAAAATTGAGGAGTCCGGCACCCTGCTCAAACTCTACGACTGCACTTGCGGAGGCGGCAACTTGCTCTTTGGTGTTGAGGATCGAATCAACCAGAAATTCAGGCGCCTTACCCAGACCTACGGGCAGGACTGGAACGATGCGCTCTACGCCCTGGCCAAAATTGAGAGCCGCTTCCGGCCCGACTCCAAAATTGCGCATGGCAACACGCTGGTAGAGGATAAGTTTGATAATGAAGAGTTTGATGTGGTCGTAGCCAATCCCCCTTACGGTGTGAGCTGGGCGGGCTACCAAAAAGACATTACCAACGATAAAACAGGCCGCTTCAAATTCTTGCCCTCCATTTCAGATGGGCAGTTGCTCTTCATGCAGCATCTTATTTCCAAGCTCGACAGCGTAGGCATGGGAGTGGTTGTTCATAACGGTTCAACCCTCTTCAGCGGTGATGCCGGTTCCGCCGAGAGCAACATCCGGAAGTGGATGCTCGACAGCGATATTGTCGAAGCCGTGATTCAGTTGCCGACCGATGAATTTTTTAACACCGGCATCTACACCTATCTCTGGGTGCTCAACAAAAACAAGCAGCCGCATCACCGGGGCAAAGTGATGCTCATCAACGCCAGCGACAAATTCAAGCCGTTGAAGAAAAGCAAGGGCTCCAAGCGCAAGGAGATTGATGAAGCAAGCCGCCTTGAAATTGTGGCTACCCTCACCGCTTTCCACGATAACGCTTACGCCCGCCTCTTCGACAAAGAGTATTTTTACTTCAACAAACAGGCAATCATGCTCACCAATGTGGATGAAGAGGGGCGAAGCTTTGAAGAGCGCCTGCAATACAAGGAAGACCGGCAGGGCGAAATAAAGCGGGCCAATTCAATAGAGCTTGCACCGCTGAAGATTCGTCAGTGTGAATGTGAACTGAGTGAGTTTTGCATCACCGGTTATGATGCAGGCCACTACAACTCACTGGAGCATTATTACAATCACACCATCAAGCCGCTCGTTGCCCAACTTGATTACAAAGAAGAGCCACTGGTCATCACCACCGCTGAAGCGAGTTACTTTTTCGACAGCGATCAGGAGAGCCTGATCAAAGAGGTGAAGGGTGTTCGTGAGGCGTTTGGCTGCGGAAAGATCATCGTTTCAGCCACCTATAAAAAGGCTACAAAGCGGATGACGGCGCGCATTCTGGTTACGGTTGAGCTGACCCCTGACTACCAGAAAGATTATGAAATTATTCCCTTCCACAAGGTTGCAGAGGCCAATCAGGCGGCAATCGAAGCTTTTATGGCTCGCTACATCAGCAAGCCGTTTACTTATCTGGAAAATGTTGTCGGTGTTGAGCTGAATTTCAACAAGATATTTTATCAGCCCGAAAAGCTCCGCCCTGTGCATGAGATTGTGGCAGAAATTGCCGCGCTTGATGAGGAGTTAAAAGCACTCGAAGAGGAGCTGGCGTTATGAGTGACCGGCACGTGAAGCGCTATGCAGCGTATAAAGAGAGCGGGGTTGAGTGGCTAGGGGAGGTGCCTGAGCATTGGAAACTCACTCGAAATAAAGAAATATTTTATGAGCGAGGAGAATTAAGCGAATCAGGTGCTGAAACCTTGTTGACCGTTTCTCATATCACAGGAGTAACTCCGCGATCTGAAAAAAATGTAAACATGTTTATGGCGGAGACGATGGTAGGCTATAAACAGTGTAGAAAAGGGGATTTGATTCTCAACACGATGTGGGCATGGATGGGTGCGTTAGGAACCGCAAAAGAAGACGGAATATGTAGCCCTGCTTATGGAGTGTATGCCCCGAGAGCATTTATGCCATACAATCATGCGTATTTTGACTACTTGTACAGAACGCCTAAAGCAGTCACTGAAATAACACGAAACTCAAAGGGTATCGTCTCATCCAGATTGCGGTTATACCCAAAAGACTTTTTTCAAATATTGACAGCATTACCAAGTTTTGCTGAACAAACCGCCATAGCCGCATACCTCGACACGAAAACCTCACAGATTGATCGGCAAGTAGAGCTGCTTAGCAAAAAGGCGACGCAATATGGCAAGCTGAAACAGTCCCTGATCAATGAAACCGTTACCCGTGGATTGGATAGCACCGTTCCGATGAAAGAGAGCGAGGTTGAATGGATTGGAGAGGTGCCTGCGCATTGGGAGATGAAGCGGCTGAAAGAGTTGGGCAAGATTCAAAATAGCAACGTAGATAAAAAAACACATCCAGATGAAAAGGCCGTGCGCCTTTGCAATTATGTTGATGTCTATAAAAATGAGTTTATCAATAGTCGTCTGTTACAAGAATTTATGTTGGCGACTGCTGATGAATCCGAAATAAAAAAATTTGCTGTAAAACAGAATGATGTGCTCATTACCAAAGACTCTGAAACCGCAGATGATATTGCGATCCCTGCTTTGGTAACTGAAACTCTCACAGGTGTTTTATATGGGTATCATTTGGCTCAAATTCGCACAAATTCAAAAAAGCTTTTTGGCCCGTATTTGTTCAGGCTTTTTCAGTCGAACAGCTATAACAGTAGATTTGAAGTCTCAGCAAAAGGTATTACTCGCGTTGGTCTTGGTCAATCGGCAATATCGGATGCTCTGACTCCAGTTCCGCCGCTCCCAGAACAAACTGCCATCGCTGCATATCTCGACACAAAAACCGCTCAGATTGACCGAATCGTTTCCACCATCAACACCCAGATTGATAAGCTTAAAGAGCTGCGCAAGACGTTGATCAACGATGTTGTCACCGGCAAAATCAAGGTTATCCCCCATGGAGAGTTGGCATGAATGAACTGCATCTGCAAGACCGCTTTCTCATTCCCTTTTTTCGGGAGGCGTTGGGCTACAAGGAGGTAAAGGCCAATACGGTTACCCAGACCTTGATTATTGAGGAGGACTTGCAGAGCTTTCTTGAGGAGAGTTCGCTCAACCGGAAGCCCTACGAAACGCTGCTGAAAAGGTTTCGGGGCGACAAAAAAGCGTTGCTGCATGAGGTGATAGCCTTGGTTACGGAGCGCATGGCGAGCAGCCGCAACATGGCGCTCTTCATCAATGCGAACAAGTCGATCACGCTGCACGGGGTGAAGCTCTATCTCTTCTACACCAGCGACAGCGTGATTCATGGCAACGCCCTCTTTGATGAAAATATCTTTTCGGTGGTGCAGGAGCTGCCTTACAAGTTCAACTTTCAGGGGAGGCAGATTTATGCCTTTCGGCCTGATCTGGTGCTCTTTGTGAACGGCATCTACCTCGGTTACAGCGAGCTGAAAAGCAACTATACCAGCCAGAGCGCCATCAAAAACGGGCGAGGCAAAGTATTGAAGGACTATTTTGAGGCGGTGAAGGTCTATTACCAGTTTATCGACAGTAACGTGCTGATCCTCGACAAGGAGAAGCAGGCTTACCGGAAAGATTTTCTGAAAATCTTTGAAAGCGCCATCCATATTACCACCACCGATATTGGCGAAACCTATGTCATCCGCTCCATCTCCGATTATTTCGAGGAGATCCTGGCCACGTGCCGCCAGGGTAAATTTGACCGCGAAGAGGTTGAAAAAAACGCCACCGCCGTTTTCAAGCACTATCCCTTACTGAACCCTGAAGCAGAAAAAAAGGAGAAGCTCAAGGAACTGTTTGCCGCACTGTACGGCAAGCTGATGATTGAGAAGGAGATTTTGTACTACAACTTCATCGAGCGTGATGTCTATGTCAACAACGGTGTCAAAGAGGTTAAAAACGAGTTGGGCCACTTGATTTCCCCCCGACCGAAACAGAAGTTCGGTACCGACAAGATTCTGGCCAAAATCGATGAGTTCCTGGCGCACGAACAGGAGCCCGACTATTTTGAAAAGCTGCTGGAACGGCAGTTGGCAGGGGTCTCCGAGGCAAAAAGAAAAGAGCTGCTGGAAAAGCGCAAGTCGTACTCGAATAACAAGAACGTCTACTCCCTCTTGATGCAGTATGCTGCCGGGTTTGGCAAGTCAAACATTATCGGCTGGTCAGCCCTGCAGTTGAAAGATTTGCGCCGTCCCGACAGTAGCGGCAAGATGCACTATGTCTACGACAAAATCATGATTGTGGTCGATCGCCTCCAGTTGCGGAGCCAGATTGATTCCCTCATGCTTAACATGAATGTTGACAAGAGCAAGGTGATCGAGGTAGACAATAAAAAGAAGTTTCAAGAAGCCTTGGCCTCTGACGTGCGGTTGGTGATTGTGAATCTGCAGAAGTTCGGGTCAGTCCGTGAGATGCTTGATGCTGAGGTATTGAAAAAGCTTGCAGGGATGCGCATTGTCTTTTTGATTGATGAAATTCACCGCTCAAACAGCGGAGAGCAGCACGAGGAGATGATCAGCATCTTTGACGAATTGCAACATCCGTTTGATGGTGCAGCCTATGCCGGAAAAGCCATCAAAAAGAACCTGATTATCGGCTTTACCGCCACCCCTGATGACCATGCACTGGCCCGATTTGGCGAGTTCAGCGGTTATGCAGAGAGCGAAAAGTTGTGGCGCCCGTTCGACAGCTACACCATGAAAAAGGCCATTGAGGATGGCTTTATCCTCAATCCGCTCAAAAATATTGTGCCGGTTGCCTCAAAAATGCTCTTTGGTTTACCCAAAAATCAGCTTGAGGGCTTTACCGAAAAAGAGTATCGGGACGCACAGAAAAAGCAGATTTATGAAAATCGTGACCGCATCGATGAAATAGCAAAATATGTCGCCGATTTGCTGGTAAAGGATGTCTACCGGCAGATCAGGGGAACAGGCAAGGCGATGCTTGCGGTCTATTCAATCAAAGCGGCTATTGCCTATAAAGAACGGGTAACCGAGCACTTCAAGGCATTGGTGAAAGAGACGAAGTATGAAAAATATGCAGATGCTCCAATTCATGTGGTCTACTCCAGCAACCAGGATGAACAGATCGCCAGCAGTCTTAATGGCGGACTGACAGAAGAGAAGGTGCTGGAGAGTTTTGCACTGAATAAAAACGGCCTGATGATTGTGGTAGCCAAACTGCAAACCGGCTTTGATGAAAAGAAATTACACACCCTGTTTCTCGACAAGGAGATCAGGGGAATCAGTGCCATTCAGATCATATCCCGGGTGGACCGCACCACGAAATACAAGAATGATTGCAAGATTGTAGATTTTTCCTTCAACAACGTGAACGTCCAGAACATCAAGGATGCCTTCGAGCATTACTCTGATGTGGTCGTCAGTGACTTTGATCCCTTTGGCGATAAAAAGGTACTCGATATTCTGCTGACAGAGCTGAAACGCTCCGATACCTTCGACAAGTTCTTTTCCCTGTTCATGGGAATTTACCGGGATCCCGTCAAGCGTGAAGAGCCCGAGAGCTATCTCGATTTCGAAAGCAGCCTAAAGAAATATCTCGATGCCAACCCGCAGCGTACCGCCGATACCAAAGCCAAGGCAACACAATATTTCACCATTCTCAATCGCATTGAATATGTCATTGAACTCGATGCCAAATTCAGTGAACCGGGATTCTTGTTCTTCTGGCGCAAATTCAACACGCTCTATAACATGCTGCACCGCAACCCGGACATCAAAGACCCGATTGAAGTCTATTTCGACAACCAGATCGGTATGGTTGAGGTGGTGGCGGAAGAGCCCAGAAAAAAAGGGAAGAAGCCGACAGAGGTTGCCGAGGGCTCAATACCCTGGTTGGGAAGTCAGTTTGACATACTGGCCATCATCGCCGCCCGCAACGAACAGGAAGCAATAACCGGTTCACTGATCAAAGATTTTGAAGCCAAAATCGCCGACTTTTTCCGCCACATCCGCAACTCAAAAGAGTGCGAACGCTTCATCGTCAAAATCAAATCACACGTTTCTGAAGATGAGATTTACAACGACTTCGCCATCATCTACCGCCGCTACAAAGCGCTCCACCGCCAAACCATCGGTGACTATTTCTTCAAAGAAACCGAGGATCTTATTGAAAAACTCTGCGATGACTTTGAACGAACATTGGAGGGAACGCACCTATGAAAGTTGGTTTCAGAATACCGTCCCTTAAAAAGCGCATTGCGGCAAGCTCACCTTGCTTATTTTATCCCGGTTGATTTGCACAGATTTGACTCTATTTCCCGTGGCCATGCCAAAAAAGAGTTTTTTCGACAAGACGAAATTGATTTGCCACGCTATACGGTAATAATACGCTTTCCGGGGGCGGATTTAACGAATGCTTTTCGTACTTTAAGAAAATTTCATCAACCAAACAGGGTGGCGGTTATGACGATAACTGAGGGAACTATACCGTCGTGGAACTCCATCGGAGTACTGCCTCCAATACGCCCACTGCAAAAGGGCCATTCGCCTGATCGTTCTCCTTATATCGCTGATCTGTTGACGGTTGTTGATCGTTTTGCTATTTCTGAGGAACGCGTTAAGATACTTCGCGGGTTACTTCAGTTTCGCAGTAAGATGCACCTGGCAGGAATAACTTCAGGGTTTCAATGGATAGATGGAAGTTTTTTAGAAAATGTCGAAATTACGAAAGGACGTCCTCCTCGCGATATGGATGTCGTAACTTTTTTTCACCTTCCAGAAGGAGAATCACAAGCCAGTTTAGTATATAAATTTGAGACATTGTTTGATCAAGAGGCTCTTAAGGGCAAGTATTTTGTTGACTCCTACCCCGTTGTACTTGGTGATCCAATGGATTCTTTAAAGGTTAAAATCATTTCCTATTGGTATAGCATGTGGTCTCATCGCCGAGACGGTTTGTGGAAAGGATTTGTTCAAGTTGATCTTGATCCTACGCAGGATATTGATGCGTGCGCAATTCTGGATAGTGACGGAGGAATGACTTATGAATAACGAATATCAAACTATATCCTCTGAAATCAAGGATTTGGAGGCTCTTATTTCTTCCGTTCCTCCCGGGAATGTTATCGATAAGATGAGTCTTGAGTCTCGGCTCAGGAGGGCAAATAGTATTTTATCTAATTTGTCTCAACAGTATACGGCCACAAGAGCGCAATTGACTTTCAGGGGTAGACCTGTGTTTGGTATACATGGTATTTCTGCTGATTTTGCTTCCAAAGCTGCAGGTGCGTTTTCGGATGCCTTTAGCGCGGTTGCTGCAGGATTGTGCGATAGGTTAAGGCATAGTGGTCCAATTCCCGATAAAGATAAAAATCAGTTATTGATTACCGGAATTGCGGTAGGGTCTTTTGGTTTTGAATTTGAGCTTCCTGAGAAGGAACAGAATAAGTTCCCAGAATTTGAAGAAACAAGGGTCGCGATGAATAAAATTGGCGCTTTGTTTCGGTTGGCGGCTGAGGGGAGTGATGACGATGTAGCGGAGCTTGTCGAAGAAGTTCAGCCCAGAGCTGTAAAGAAAATTCATGAGTTTCTGGATGTTCTCGTCAGGTATCACGCATGGTGTGGTCTGTCGTATGAAAATACTTCCTTTTGTTATACGGATTATGAACAACTTAAGTTTTCCGCTGCTCGCTTGAAAGATGAAAATATTCAGGAAAAGCAAAATTCTTACCGTGGAGAATTTCAAGGAGTTCTACCGAACGGACGAACGTTTGAATTCAAGCTACTGGATCAAGATGGTTTGATTAGTGGGAAGGTGGATGTGTCAATTGAAGACCCTGACGTTTTAAACAGGGATTGGCTACATAAGCCTGTGACAGCAAAACTGAATATAATGCAGATCGGGGAGGGACGCCCGAGATATACGTTGATGTCAATGAACGATTTGATCCAATAGGGGGCAGGCAACGTACTTGGCAGAAGCCCCGGTGTTGGCCGGAGCTTTTGCATTATCAGTAAGCGCTACTACCTCAATTCGCTTGGACCTGACGTTCAAAAGTTGAAACTTGATGTATAGGGTCACGACCAAGTGATAAATTCATGAACGTGATATCCGAAAAAGAAAGTGGCATATTCGCAACGCTGAGAACAAACAGGGCATTGCGAGAGGGGTTTTTGGAAAGGCTTTCTCAAATCATTCCTGATGCATCCATATAGCTTATCATATCAATCATTGACACGCCGAAGTAAACGAATCCCATCAACCTCAGAAATTGTGCCTGACGGGATTGGGTACTTCTTGATTCAGTGAAGTTCTTCGTAAGCTGACCGTTGGTTAAAAGAACAAAATCATAAAAAACATTTCCATCCATTCAGGCGCCGCACTCCGCTCCGCTCCGTTTGCGCAGCCTGCCGGGCGCGCAGGCCAACCGAGGCAGCCTTGCTCATCCCGCCCACCCCAACCACCCAGCTCCGACTGAGCACCCGCAAATGCAGTGCCGAGTACAGCCCTGCACTTGCTCACCTCAACCCGACCACCAGAACCACAAACAAACCGCTCAACAGCGCCCGCCAATCGCTCCATTCGCTTCACTTCGTTACGCTTTCACTGCGCTCAGTCGGTAAGCGCTGTTCAGCGGAAAATAACCCTCGTAGGCGCTGCTCTCCGCTTCGCTCCGTTTGCGCAAACTACCCGACCACCCAGCTCCGACCCACACCCGCAAAGGCTCCCATTCGCCGCAGGTTGCGGAAGAGCAACCATGCTGGCTCTCTTTCCGCCTTTGCTCATAACCAACTTGATATATCAACACCAAAGGCGCCGCACTCCGCTTCGTTCCGTTTGCGCAACCTGTCGGGCGCGCCAGCACCCGACCACAAAAGCCACCCAACAGCGCACTGCAAGCCTTCCTCTACCTTCGCGGGAAGAACTCGCTTCATTCCGCGGCCGCTCCGCGAGTACGCTCCACGCAGCTCCATGAAGCGACCCGCTACGGCTCCGGAAGGTGCAGAGCGCCGTATCAATAATCCGACAGTACCATGACCAAAAGCAAAGCGCCCTGATCGGAGTACCGACAAGGCGCACAAAAACCCATCTCCGCGCCTTCGGCTTTCCAGCAAACCAGAACCATCCAGCCAACCAAACTCAATCGAACAACACTGACCGCCCCTCAATATTACCATAACTCCCATCCACAACCTACCTGCAGGATCGAAAGCGGACTACCACCTTCGACCTGAACCAGCTCACCCCGATAACCACGCCCTCCGGTGACCTTGAATACAAGAGCGCCCCATCCCGCGAAAGCGGAGTACCGCCTTCGCTCCCCACAGCCCCGCAATAACCGGTAGCATGGCGCACTTGACTACAAGAGCGCCAACAGAAAGCAAGCTTGCGCCCTGTGCTTCCAGCGTCCGTCACCTCCGCTCTGCGTCATTGTCGCCAGAAACGCAGCCAGGGAAGCGCCAATGACACTGCCGCTCCGGCAACGGCTCGCCTCCAGCCCGGTACCGCGCAAACGAAGAGAAGAACCATGGCCTCCGCAAAGGTTTTTTGCAAACTCCGGCTATGCAAAAAGCGCACAAAGCCTCCGCTTGCAAAAAATCCTTGCTCCTGCTCAAAGGCAAGCAGCAAGCTGAGTACAGCCTGCCGCATGAAAATCCATCTGCGCGCTTCGCTTGCTGGCGTCAAAACAAAACATCTGGCGGCTGGTACCAGTGGCCGGACAGGGCCGGCCAGCATTACATAACAGGAATTATACACCCGGCGCGTGGTGGGATATCTGTATGCAGAAATAGAGGTTAGCAGCCCGCGCCTACACGGGGTACCGTGTTGTATAATTCTCCGTTATGTAAAGTCAGGTTATGGCGGGCCACCTTCCCTTTGGCGTCCCCTCCATCCAGCCCAGCTCGGGGCATGGCAGTCGGACAGCCACGCTCCGGCAGGCTACGCGGGCTGCCGACTGCCGCCCCTAGTCCTCCAGTATTCCCAAAGCCCCATCCCGAAGATCTCGCCAAGCCCGATAACCGCGCCAGCTTGCGTTCGCTCCGGGCTGTCACGCTTTTTGCAAGCAAAAAGAGCGCGCCGCGCCAGCCCTCCGCTCCTTGCAAGCAGGTGCTCAGAGGTAAACCTGTATCACATAATGGCGGCAAATCGCCCTGCCGGAGTACCGGCAAGGCGAATATTCAGATAGTCGCCCGGCTTTGCCGTGCTCCAGCCTCAAACAAGCCATCACGCAAGACGCACCCATGACAACAAGAGCGCTCCGCGCTCCTGAGCCGACCACTATCCGCAACAGAGACCGGGGCAGGGCAGTCGAACAGCGACGCTCCGCAGGCTCCGCACGCTGTCGACTGCCGCCCCTCGCAGTAAACCATACATAAACAGCAACTCCCAGGCTGACGCGAAAGCGGTCTACCGCATTCGCTCAACCAATATCATACCTGTCCTTCAAAAAAGCGCCCTTGACTACAAGAGCGCTT
>Ga0208872_1001923_pt1 | contig 12337 bp, 11 predicted proteins | sample CryBogCBH12Aug08_FD_185508 | JGI IMG/M metagenome (GOLD analysis project Ga0208872, IMG submission 185508) | Freshwater microbial communities from Crystal Bog, Wisconsin, USA - CBH12Aug08 (SPAdes) | ecosystem: Environmental > Aquatic > Freshwater > Lake | place: Crystal Bog, Wisconsin, USA... | reverse complement strand
CCGGCGCGTTGGTCGGCGGCATCGCCACCATCGCAAAAAATTGGTTATGCGCCGCCGCCCAAATCACGTTGCCGCTGCCCGCGCGAAATTCCGCGCGCGGCGCACCGCGTGAGCAGCCCATGCCGCCGCCCGCGAACCAAGTCAACGGCTGATCCACGGCGGTTTCACCATTGAACCACATCGCCCCTTCGACCTGACCATTGTCATCCACGTCCATCGGCGTCGCCGTGCCGACCACGAGTTCCTGCGCGGGCAGATTCAGCGGCTGGCCCGAAGTGTTCTCGATGCGCACCGTTGCGTTCAGGAGAAAATTGGAACTGAACTGAAAATTTTTCACCAAGTGCAAGCCACTGGAAAAAGATTTTTCCGCGCGCACCCCACCAGCGATTTGGGTCAAAGTGAAATTGCCATCGCCGATCAAACTTTCGCCGCCGAGAATCGCCAGCGCCGGAACCGTCGTGCGCGCGTTCAGCGTCGTGACCGCCGCGGCCGCATTCGTCACCGAATCTTTCCAGCGCGCGGAAACGGTCTGCGGATAATCCAGTAGTTCGATTTGTTTCAAACCACCGCCGCGCGACGTGAAGGTGTAACGTGCGCGGCCATTGGTCAGCACCAGCGTTTGCTCCGGCGCATTTGTGTCAAACACCACCACGGGCGCGGGAGTGTTGACCGTGGTCGTGAAGGTCGGCGGCGCGTTGGTGCCGGCCGCAGCGACGGCGACCGGATGCGTGGCGGCGTAGCGCGCTTGTTGTTCGGCAACTTTTTTCTGCTCCATAAACCACCAGACGAGCAGCGCGCCGCAAAGTGAAACTACAATGATTCCTGTTTTATCCATGAAAATTAAATGCCGAATTGTGAATGCCGGATGCCAAAATTCTTTTTCGGAACCGGATCGTGGCCGTGGCCGCCCCACGGATGGCAGCGGCAAATCCGTTTGGCCGACAAAATGGTTCCCGTAATCGCGCCGTGTTCCCGCACTGAATCCAGCGCGTATTGCGAGCAAGTGGGCGTGAAGCGGCAGCTGGCATGGCCGCCGAATAAAAATGCCTGCGCCGGTGAAATGACCAGACGATAGACGCGCACAGCAAAAATCAAAATGTGCTGGAAGAGATTCACGGTTTCAGTTTTTGAGCAACTTTGCGCGGTGCAGCGCGGCGAGAAAATCCTTTTCCACTCCGGCAAAATCCTTTTTCACAATCGAATTGCGCGCGACTAAAACGAGTTCCACCGGCTGGGCAAATTCGTGTTGGTGCTGGCGGAAACTTTCGCGGAGCAAACGGCGGGCGCGGCTGCGGGCGGGCGAATTACCGATTTTTTTACTGGTGACGACGCCGAGTTTGGGCGCGGCGCCGTCGGGTAATTTGTTCCAGTTCGCGATGAGACAGCCGACGACGAGCCGCTCTCCACGCTGCCGCACGCGCGCGAAATCGCGGTTTTGCGCGAGCCGCGACGAACGGCCAAAGCGCAGTTTCGGCGGCGCGGGGTTCACAAAATCAGACGGGCGTCAGGCGCTTGCGGCCGTTGCGGCGGCGGTTGGCGAGGGTGGCCTTGCCGCTCTTGGTGGAGTTGCGGTTGAGGAACCCGTGCTGGCGTTTCCGGCGGATTTTCGACGGTTGATACTGGCGTTTCATAAAATTAAATAAATTATTCCCGGCGCAAAAACCGGAGCGTGGGAGAATAGCAGTGAACAGCCTTGTGTCAAGACGGGGTTCGGTGTGGCAGTGCCTTAGTTTGAAATTTGATTCTGGCAAGATGGCGAGAAAAACTACGTTTGTTTGGTTCTTTTGAATAACCCCACAGAATCCAAAGGATGTTTTGTCCAGACTGCGGACAAAACATTGAAACTAAATCTCATGGAGTAAATCAGATTCAGCCAAATTCAAATTACTTTGCGTTGCCGGTCATTCGGTCGTAAACGAACACGCGCTCAACATCAAATGTTTTGATTGTAACAGCCTGATAACGAGTTCCGAATACGTAGATGATTGCGGCAATAATAATGCAAACGCCCATTATTGCCCATTTGATGTTATCTTTCACTCCAGAATCAAAACCTAATTAAACTAAATAGTGAAGCATTGAATTTCAAATTTAGGCACTAGCTTCGGCGCCGTTTCCGTTCCTTGGTGATGGCATGAAAGCCCATTTCACGTTTAGATTTCACCGGCGGCAGCATTAATTCGCGTATGGCATCGAACAAAGTCTTAATGGCTTGGTCGTGGCCTTCGAGTTTGCGCTCCAGTTCGGCAAACTTGCGCGCCAAAGTTTCATTCGTGCCGAGCAACCGGCGCAAACTCACAAACGCGCGCATGATGGCGACGTTGACCTGCACAGCGCGTCCGCTCCGCAAAACGCTGGACAACATCGCCACGCCCTGCTCGGTGAAAACGAAAGGGTTATGTCGGCTTCCGCCATGCCGAGAACTTGGTATTCCAATTTGGAACATCAAGTTTTTGGTCTCATCATCCGTAAGTTGAAACATGAAGTCCGGCGGAAAACGATCCTGATTACGCTTTGCGGCCTTGTTCAAATTACCGGTTGTCACGCCATAAAGTTCAGATAGATCACTATCAACCATTACCTTCTCGCCGCGAATGAGAAAAATACGATTCTGAATTCGTTCGATTGGAATTAGTGCAACAGTTTTGTTCACGTTGTTTGATAAGTTTGTTTGAGGTGCCAATTTGGCACCTCAAGTTTTTCACTTCACGTTCAACTCGCGCTGGATGCCGAATTTTTCGATGCGCTTGCGGAGCGTCGCGCGCGTGATACCAAGCATTTTGGCGGCGTGAACTTGATTGTTGTCCGTTTCAATCAAAGCTTGAATCACGAGTTCGCGCTCGACGGCGGGGATGATTTTCAGTTTCGGATCGCGCTTGGCGATTTGAAAAAGCTGGCGCGCGAGCGTGGCGGCATCGCTGGTCGTGCCGTCGCTGGTGGAATTATTGGTGGGCGGCGCGGCGACGCCGGTGGCGGCTCCGGAAATTTCCGGCGGCAAATCGCCGGGCAAAATCGCGTCGCTCTTGGCGAGGACGTGTGCGCGGCGAATGGCGTTTTCCAGTTCGCGGACGTTGCCAGGCCAATGATATTTCTCGAACAACTTGACGGCGGCGGCGGCGATGGACTTGGGCTTGCGCGAATGTTCGCGCGCGATTTTTTCCAGAAAGTAATTTACGAGCAGCGGAATGTCGTCGCGACGGTCGCGCAACGGCGGCAGGTGGATGCGCACGACGTTGAGGCGATAAAATAAATCTTCGCGAAATTGTTTGGCGGCGACGGCGGCCTCGAGCGGTTTGTTGGTCGCGGCGATGACGCGCACGTCCACCTTGAGCGGCGAGTTGCCACCGACGCGCTCGAACGTGCCGGATTGCAGCACGCGCAGAATTTTCGTCTGCGTCGCGGGCGTCATGTCGCCAATTTCATCGAGGAAAATCGTGCCGTTATTGCATTGCTCAAATTTACCGATGCGTTGGACGGTCGCGCCGGTGAACGCGCCTTTTTCGTGGCCGAACAACTCGCTTTCCAAAAGTTGTTCGGGAATCGCGGCGCAATTCACCGCGAGAAACGGCTGCGTGGCGCGGTCGCTGTGATGATAGATGGCGCGGGCGACGAGTTCTTTGCCGGTGCCGCTTTCGCCGGTGATAAGCGCGGTGGTGTCCGTCGCGGCAATCTGGCCGATGAGCTTGAAGACGCCCTGCATCGGCCCGCTGCGGCCGATGATGCCGAGTTCGTAATCTTCGGATTCGAGCAGCGGCGCGTAGGAGACGACCTGCTTCATGTCGCGCGCGGCCTTGAGCGCGTTGGCGATGACTTCCTTGAGCTTCGGAATATCAAACGGCTTCAGCAAATAATCATACGCCCCAAGTTTCATCGCTTCGATGGCGGTTTGCGTGGTGCCGTAGGCGGTCATCAGGATGACGAGCAGCTTCGGGTCGCTCTGGCGGATTTTGCGAAGCGTTTCCATGCCGGTCATGCCGGTCATGCGCACGTCCATCAGCACGAGGTCGGGCTTGAATTTGGGGATGACCTTCAATCCCTCTTCGCCACTGGCGGCGGTGGCGAGTTCAATTTCCTCCGAGGCGAGAATGCGTTGCAGCGAATACCGCACGTCCTCTTCATCATCAATCAACAGCAGCTTGCTCATCTTGCGCTCATGATAATTGGCGGCACGCGAATGAACACTGAATTTTTAAGGCGCGGTGGCGTGTGGCGGTTGCCGAAGATTTAACGCACCCGGAAAACTTTGCAGCCTATCAGGCTGGCTGCTAGGCAACGTCTTTCTCGAATAAAGCACAAAATTCTCCATCCCCCTGTTTTGTGACCTGAATAAATTTAAGGCTGAATAAATCTGAACCAACCAAAGCATGCCAGCGACCATCTGGAAACTCTTGGCTGGAATAAACTCTTACAAAATTGCTTTTCGTGGAATGAAGTGTCAGGCCATTCTCAATTATATTTATATCCAAATTAACTAAATCAGAATGTAAAACCGAAGCAAACTCTTTTCCCTGATAAAATATCTTCATAATTAGTGTAAATGATTTATATGGAAAATAGACCTTGGACTGATGGTGTGACCGAATATCTGGACGATAGATATGGCAAGGGAAACTGGCGAGCAGAGAAAATCATAAAAAAGATAAAGGCTATGATGTCACGGTAAATTGCGAGCCGCCTAAAATTATATAAATTATCGAAGGTTCCTGACTCTTTGAGCATCAAAAAGTTTCGTGTCAACCATTCCAAAATTTAGATTAAAGCACAAATCACCCGGTTTTCCGGTAAAAGCATCAAGGCATTTATTCTTGTAAATAACATATGTGCCATTATATCCGCCGGCACTAATTGACTCATCTGGTCTTCCGATGAGGTTAAAAAGCCATTCTTGCGACCGATTATTATAACCATCGGGGCACTGAATCAATTCTTGCCAGTCGCTTTCGGCAAGTAATGTTCCGCTTTTGGCTTGATACTGTAGCGTTGAAAGGTGTGCCTGTTTTTCTAATTTTTGTTCTGGCGACACGCAACCAGCGAACGAAATTAAGCAAAGACAGATGATGATGGTTTTGATTATGGTTTTCATATTTTGTGTTATGTAGCACCCTATTAAGTTTTAGATTTTAGCGGTTGAATGGCCTTAACTGGTTCACCGCCAGTTCAATCCGGTCAAAAATCAAGGCGTTCGCCAGCCAACAAAGGCGCAAATCGTTTCCAGTTGGTTGCCCCGCCGGTTCATGTCGCGACTATGCGTCTTTGGCCGGCGGTTTTCAAGCCCATTTCTGTGCGCGCAATCCAGCGGCTGCCGGCCAGCAGTTCTCCGCATCCGCTGCATCAGTTCCGTTTGCCGATTCGCTGTTTGACCAGAAGCGCGCGGCGACTTAAACTCGCCGTCCATTTTATTTTATGAAAATAATTATCTGCGACCCCATCTCGCCTAAAGGTATCGCGTTGCTCCAGCAACGGCCGGAATTTAACGTCGTCGTCCTGCCCAAGCCGCTGCCGGAAGCGGAATTGATCCCGCTCGTGGCCGACGCCGTGGCGTTGGTCGTGCGTTCCGAGACCAAGGTGAAGGCCAAAGTTATCGAGGCCGCGAAGAGTTTGCGCGTCGTCGGTCGCGCCGGTGTGGGCGTGGACAATGTGGATATTGACGCCGCCACCCAGCATGGCGTGGTGGTGATGAACACGCCCGGCGGCAACACGATTACGACGGCAGAATTGAGTTTCGCCATGCTGATGTCGCTCGCGCGCAAAGTGCCGCAGGCGCACGCTTCGATGGTTGCCGGCAAATGGGATCGCAAGGAATTCGCCAAGTATGGCGTGGAATTGCATGGCAAAACCCTCGGTGTGCTCGGCATGGGCCGCATCGGCACAGAAGTCGCCAAGCGCGCCATCGCCTTCGGCATGAAGGTTGTCGCGTATGATCCGTATCTCACGGAAGACCGCGCGAAAGCCATCGGTGCGGAGTTCGCGGCGGATTTGGACGCGGTTTATCGCGTCGCCGATTTCATCACCGTGCACATGCCGGTGACGAAGGAGACGAAAGAAATGTTGAACGCGTCAGCGTTCGCCAAGATGAAGCCCGGCGTGAAAATTGTGAATTGCGCGCGCGGCGAAATTATTTCGGAAGCGGATTTGATCGCGGCGCTCGAAAGCAACAAAGTCGCCGGCGCGGCGCTGGACGTTTTCTCGGTGGAACCGTTGCCGGCGGATCATCCGTATCGCAAGCAGCCGAATTTGATTCTCACGCCGCACCTTGGTGCGAGCACGGAAGAAGCGCAGGAAAAATGCGGCATCGAAGTCGCGGAAGTCATCGCGGGCTATTTGCTCACCGGCGAAGTCCGTAACGCGGTGAACCTCCCGTATCTCGACGCGAAGACTTCGGAGCAAGTGAAGCCATATCTGCCGCTCGGCGTGGCATTGGGCAAACTGCTGGCGCAACTCGCGCCGACGAGCGTGGACAAACTGCACATCACTTACGGCGGCAACGCGCGGCATTTGCCTAACATTGACCCGGTGACGCGCGCGGTTCTGCTCGGCTTCCTGTCCACGAGTAATTTGAAGGACGTGAATAACGTCAATGTTCGCAGCGTGGCGCAAAGCATTGGCATCACGGTTGAGGAAAAAAAATCGGACGAGCCGGTGACGTTCAACGAATGGGTGCATGTGCAAGTGTTCGGCGGCGGCAAGAAATTGGTTTCGGCCGGCGGCACGTTCTTCGGTTCGCCAAATAATCCGCGCATCGTGCGGCTTTACAGCCAACCGGTGGAAATCCCGACGACCGGCACTTTGTTGTTGCTGAACAACACGGACAAACCAGGTATCGTCGGCCATCTCGGCACAGTGCTGGCGAAGCACAAGGTAAACATCGCCAGCATGAGTTTGGGCCGCGACACGGCGGGCGGCAAGGCGTTGACGGTATTGAGCCTCGACAGTGCGCCGCCGCAGGCCGTGCTAGAAGAATTGAAAAAAGACCATGACATCAGCAATGTGAAAGTGGTAAATTTATAATTCTGTTTTTGAACCGAACTAAAACCAGCCAGTCCAATTGACCAAATGAAATTAAAATTGTTCCTGTCCGCCGCGCTGATGGCCGGTGCGATCTCCGCCAACGCCACCACCGCTCCAGCTTCTGCCGCTGCCGCGACCAACGCCAGCCCCGAAGCGACGATGAAGGCGCTGTTCGGCGACCCCGTCATCGTCAAGGCGAAGGGTTTTGACATCAAGCAGAGTGAATTGGATCAGGTGTTGACGGGCGCGAAGGCCAATGCCGCCGCGCAAGGCCAGCAGTTGCCGCCGGAATTTGCCATCGCCATCCTCAATCAGTTGGTCACTATCCAGTCGCTGTTGCAATTGGCGACGCCCGCTGACCGCGCAGCCGGTGCGGCTGAGGCGGATTTGCAATACACGAATCTCGTCAAACGGTTCGGTTCCGTCGAAGCGTTCGACCGTCAGCTCAAAGCGGTTGGTATGACCGCGGATGATTTGCGCGCCAAAGCCGCGCAGGAAGCGACAGCCAAGGCCACGCTCAAACGCGAATTGAAAATCAGCGTTACCGACGCGCAGGCGCAGGCATTTTACAACAAACACGCGGCGGATTTTGAACAACCGGAAATGGCGCACGTCCGTCACATTCTGCTGATGACGATTGATCCAGCCACGCGGACGCCGTTGCCGACGAACGCTGTGGCCGCCAAGCGCAAACAGATTGACTCGCTCTTGAAACAGATTCGCGGCGGTGCGGATTTCGCCACGCTGGCCAGCCAGTATTCCGAAGATCCCGGCTCGAAGGAAAAAGGCGGCGAACTGCCGGAATTTTCGCGCGGCCAGATGGTTCCTGAATTTGAAGCCACGGCGTTTTCCATGACCAACAATCAGGTCAGCGACGTCGTCACCACGCAGTTCGGTTATCACATCCTCAAGATGATTGACCTGACGCCGGCCAAGAAATTTGCTTACACGGACACGTTGCCGCAAATCAATAAGACCGTCGCCGACATTTGCAAAAATGAAGTGGAATCGGAGCAGATCAAAGCGCTCGCGCCGGACTTCGTCAAGAAATTGCGTGCCGACCAAGCGGTGGAGATTGTTGATCCGGCGCTCAAGGCTTTGGATGCCAGCGTTCGCGCGCAAGCTGATGCCGCCGGCACCAATGCGGCCGCTGACTTAGCACAGCCGCTAAAGTAAGCAACTTGACAATAAAAAGGCGTTGGCCGACAAATTAACCTTATGAAGATAAAAATTATCATCGTTATTTTGGCGGTCGCCTGTGTCGCTCTGGCCATTGCGCTTTTCGCTGTGAAAAAATCCGGCGAGGAGCAACATCAGGCCGACATCAGCTCCATCGTTGATTTCTCCAATCAGGTGGTGAACGCCGAGTTGAAGATTAACGATTTCAATCAGGTCAACATTACTTACTCCAACGATCTCGTGTTGAGCCAGGCGCAGGCCGAGCAGCTTTCCAATAGCCTTAATGCCGCATCCAAGACGATTGCCGATAGCAAAATCGCTATCAGCACCGCACAGGATCAAATCGCCACCCTCAACTCGCGGATCGGTGATTTGGAAACACAGAACAAAGTGCTCGACCAGCGCGCCAATGATTTAACCAATACCATCGCGCAGTTGAACAGTCTCATTGAGGACACGCGCAGCAAGCTCAGCGCTTCGGAAACGAACAGTCTTTTCCTCCAGCAGGCGTTGGAAAAACAGATGGCCCAAAAAGCGGAAGTCGAACACAAATTTAATGACCTGAACGAACTTCGTCAGCAGGTAAGAAAAGTTAAAGATGATTTGTTTGTCGCGCGGCGGTTGCAGCTCATGAAAAATGACAACAGCCAGAAAAAAGGCGCGCAATTACTTATCCAGCGTTCTGTGCCAGCGCCGACCGCCCCGGCTCCGGCGAATTACGGCCTGAATGTCGAAGTCGGTTCCGACGGCTCGGTCAAAGTCATTCCGCCGCTCGGTGCGCCCACCAATGCGCCCGCGCATTGAGCCGCCATGCCCACCTACGAATACGTTTGCAAAAAGTGCGGCCACGAATTTGAGGCGCGCCAATCCATGTCCGAACCGGCGCTTAAAAGCTGCCCTAAGGAACTTTGCGCGCAGAAAAAATGGGGCCGCGGCAAAGTAACCAAACAGATTGGCGCTGGTGCCGGGTTACTTTTCAAAGGTGGTGGTTTTTACATCACCGACTATCGCAGCGAAGGCTACAAGTCAGCGGCAAAAAAAGATTCCGCCGCCAAGTCCGAAACCAAAGCCGAGCCTAAGCCCGCCGCCAAACCGGAAAAAAAATGAACCGTTCGCGCACACGTTGCGCGCTGGTTGTCGGCCTGCTGACGTTTCTCGCCGCCGCCCGCGGGCAATCTTCATTTGTTAAGCCCGCTGCCACGAGCAGTGTTTCCGGACAGTTCGTCATTTCCTTCACGCCGCCCGCCAACCCATATTTTCGCCACGCCACCGCCGGCACGAACACAGATTTGTTGCGACTGGAACCGTCGCTGCTCGCCGTTTCCGCCGAACGATTCAAGGTTGCGCTCTGGTCGCAAATCGGGATAGCCGCCAACGCCCCGTGGAGCGGGAAAATTTTTCTCGTGCTGCACCCTGCGCGCGCGGCGGATGAGGAAGTAGTCATCGCCGCGCAACCGTTCATTCACACTTGGAATTACCGCCTGGAATTGCCCGACCTTATCGCGCGTAACCGCTGCGCGCGCGCCTTTAGTGCGGTGCTGCTGCTGGAGATTGCCAACCGCAACGCGCCGTTAGGCGGACGCTCATTCGTCGCCCCCGAATGGCTAGCGGACGGGCTGGCGCGGCAAGTAATACTAGCTGCGGAAACGCCAACCTTTTTGTCCGCGCCCACGAAGAGAGAAAATGACATCGCACTGACACGCCAGAACAATCAGCGGCGCGGTGTTGATCCGCTCGCCGATGCTCGGCGCGTGCTGCAAAATTTTCCGGCGCTCACGTTTGAGCAATTGAGTTGGCCGACTGACGCGCAGTTAAACGGTGACGACGGTGGTGTGTATCTCGCCAGCGCGCAATTGTTCGTCCACGATCTACTCACGTTGAAAAACGGCGCAGCTAATCTGCGCTCGCTGCTCACGCAATTGCCCGCGCATGAAAATTGGCAAGCTGCTTTTTTTGCCGCGTTCCATGCAAATTTCCAACGCCCACTCGACGTGGAAAAATGGTGGGCGCTCCGCGTTGTTGCCTTTGCCGCGCGTGCGCCCGGCCCGCAATGGACCTCCGCCGTTAGCCGCGAAAAACTGGACGCCGCACTCGCCGTGCCGGTGGATGTTCGTTACGCCTCCAACTCGCTGCCGACGTATGCGGAAATCACTTTGCAGTCCGCCCTGAAAAATTTTCCACCGGAGCGGCAGGCAGAAATTTTCCGCACCAAGTTGCGCGATTTGGAACTCATTCAACTTCGGCTCACGCCGCCACTCGCGCCGGTCGCCGCTGGTTACCATCAAGCCTTCACTGATTTTCTTGGCGGTAAAAAGAAAGGTTTTTTTCACCGTCCCGCCAGCGCCAGCGCCACAATTAAAAAACTGGATGCGCTGGACGCACAACGACGTGATGTGGAAGTCAGGCTGAAAGCCAGCGAATTGCCGCTGAACGTGGATCGCCTCGCGCCGTGAGTGGGCAACTTGACAGAACGTGATTCAAACTTATAGTCCCCATACTGAAAAATGCAGGCTGAAAATTCATCCACGGGACGCGGAGAACCGCCTTCGGGCAACTCGATGCAAGCGCTGAAGAAATTCACTTCCGCCGGACGTGGCTATTGGCACGACGTTTCGGAAAAGGATTGGAACGACTGGCGCTGGCAGTTGAAACACCGCATCACGACGGTGGAACAGTTGCAGAAACTTTTACCGACGCTCACGCCGGAAGAATTGGCCGGCGCAAAATTGGCGAACACCAAGCTCGCGCTCGGCATCACACCTTACTTTTTAAATCTCATTGATCCGGCGGATGAACATTGCCCGATTCGTCAGCAGGTCATTCCGCGCATCGAAGAATCCCACACCGCGCCATGGGAAATGAGTGATCCCGTCGGCGAAGATTCGCACTCGCCCGTGCCCGGACTTGTCCATCGTTATCCTGACCGCGTTTTATTTTTGGTGACTGATCGTTGTGCGGCGTATTGCCGTTACTGCACGCGCTCTCGACTCGTGAGCAACGCGACCGGCTACGATTTTCATCCTGAATTCGATAAACAAATTGCTTACATCGCCGCGCATCCAGAAATTCGCGACGTGTTATTGAGCGGCGGCGACCCGCTGCTGTTGAGCGACGACAAACTGGAAAGTTTATTAAGCCGCCTGCGTGCGATTCCGCACGTCGAATTTCTCCGCATCGGTTCGCGTATCCCGACGTTTCTGCCACAACGCATCACGCCCGAACTCTGCGCGATGCTGAAAAAATTTCATCCGCTCTTCATGAGCATTCACTCGAATCATCCGCGCGAACTCACGACCGAAGTGCGCGACGCGATGGGTCGCCTTGCCGACGCCGGCATTCCGCTCGGCAATCAAAGCGTGTTGCTCAAGCACGTCAACGACGACGCGGACGTGATGAAAGCGCACGTCCAGAAACTTTTGATGTGCCGGGTGAAGCCGTATTACATCTACCAGTGCGATTTGATTTCCGGTTCCGCGCATCTGCGCGTGAGTGTGCGCAAGGGTTTGGAGATCATGGAAAAGTTGCGCGGCCACACGACCGGTTATGCCGTGCCGCAATACGTCATTGACGCGCCCGGCGGCGGCGGCAAAGTGCCGATCAATCCCGAATACGTTTTGAGCCACAACGCCGACCGGGTGGTCATCCGCAATTTCGAAGGAAAAATCTTCGAGTATCCCGAGGCTGCCGATGGTTCACCGCTGAGCGCGCCGCCAAAAGAAATTGTGGAGCCGGAACTAGTTTAACTTTCAAAACCTTTCAACGGCGGCGCTTGGAAAATGTGCCGGTGCTGCTGGATTTCATCAGTGGTCGCTGTGACGTCGGCAATTGCGAACCGGACGTGCGAAACATCGGCTTAGATTCCTGTGAACGTGAATCTTCCCGTTGCGATGGATTCGAACGTGAATCTTGCGGGCGTGAATCCGGCCGGTGTGCGGATGGCGGACGTGAATCCTTTTGCCCCGATTTTTTCCAGTGCGATTTGTTGGCGGGCGTGAATGACGGACGTTTATTTTCCTGTCCAAACGGCGCGGACTTTTTGTGCTGCGAAAATTGTTGAGGACGCGCAGGCGCGGGCCGCGTTGGCTGTGGTCGCAACGGCGCTGGCTTGCGTTCTTCCTCGGCCAGACAAAAATCCACCTGCTTCTTGAAC
>Ga0208872_1001922_pt1 | contig 12343 bp, 9 predicted proteins | sample CryBogCBH12Aug08_FD_185508 | JGI IMG/M metagenome (GOLD analysis project Ga0208872, IMG submission 185508) | Freshwater microbial communities from Crystal Bog, Wisconsin, USA - CBH12Aug08 (SPAdes) | ecosystem: Environmental > Aquatic > Freshwater > Lake | place: Crystal Bog, Wisconsin, USA... | reverse complement strand
GGGGAAGGGACCGCGGACGGTCCCTTCCCCTTCGGCTGGGCGTGGGGACTGCACCGACACCACGACGCCGACGATGTCGACGCGGACGACGTCGTGACGGGCACTCTGACCATCACCGTGAACTCCGCGAGCCAGTCGATCCGCCTGGCGTCGCGTCGCGCCCGCCTGCACAGTTCGCTCCCGCTCGTCGCCACCGGATACCTGGGAACGGGCGACGTCAGTTATTCGGTCGTGGGAGGTTCGGCTCCGGGTTGCCTGATTTCCGTCGTCGACGCCAAGAGCCGTCTCAGCGCCGAGGGCCCCGGCACCTGTTTCGTCACCGCGCACATCGCGGCCGATGACACCTATCTCGCGGCCACGTCGGGAACGGCAGTCTTCCGCTTCATTGCGCCCAAGGTGATCATCCGCTCGCAGACCATCGACCTAGCGCCCGCGCGGCTTCACTTCGGAGCCAGCGTCACCCTCGACGCCAGCGGTTACCGGGGCAGTGGCGCGGTGACCTATGAGGTCGTCGGGGGTACCGCGACGGGTTGCGGCATCGACGCGACCAATACTCTGACGGCCACGAGCGCCGGCACCTGCCTGGTGGTGGCCTCCATCGCCGCCTCGCCGGGTTTCGCCGCCGCCAGCTCGGCCGCGACCGCTTTCACCTTCGAGCCCGCGCCGGTCAAGCCGCCCCGCAAGGTGCTGCCGCCGCCCGCTCCTCCGGCGACGATCAACGTGAGCGTGGTCCCCTTCGCTGAGGGATCGGACCTCTTGACCCCGCAACTCGACCTTCAGATCGCCGCCATTGCGAAGACGGTGGCGGCGAAGAAGTATCACGTGGTGGACCTCACTCCCTTCACCGACAACGTGTTCACGCCGGCCTTCAACCTCGCGCTGAACCAGAATCGCGCCATGGCCGTCGAGGTCCAGTTGCAGGCCGACCTGGTGGCCGTCCACGCCACGGACGTCAGCGTGGTCATCGTGACGACGCCGGCGACATCGGTGTTCCAGCCGGACTCCAACGTGACCGCTCAGGGCCGCGCGTACAACCGCCGCGTCGTCGCCACGCTGAAGGCGAGTTGATGCGAAGGGTTGGAGACGGGGGTCGCCTCCTGGCGGCTGGAACGATCGGTGTCGTGGCGCTGGCGCTATCCCTGGCGGGAGCGGTGGGGGCCGGTGCGGCCGCGGCCGCCTCGACCCGTGCACCCGCGGGCACGGTGCTCGTCACCAACCTCGACACGAACTCCATCGCCGCCATCAATCCGGTGACCGGGTCCGTCTCGTCGATCTACGGCACGGGCCTCAACGGTCCCCTCGGTGTCGCCATCGCTCCCGACGGCACGACGGCCTACGTGACCAATTCTCTCGGCGACACGGTGTCACCGGTCGACCTGCGGAGCTTCCCGTACCGCGTCGGCAGCCCCATCAAGGTGGGGGGAGCGCCGTCGGCCATCGCCCTGTCGCCCAACGGGACGGTCGCCTACGTCTCGAACTTCAATTCCAATACGGTGACCCCGATCAACCTGGCGACGGACGTCGCGCAGCGCGCCATTGCCGTGGGCCCGGGTCCCTGGAGTCTCGCGGTGAGCACCGATGGCGCCAAGGTGATCGTCTCCAATTCCGAGTCCACGACCGTCTCCATCATCGACCTCGCGACTCGCCGTGTCGCGACCGTGGACGTGGGGGGCCGGCCCGAGGCGATCGCGGTGGCCCCGCGCAGCGACGTCGCGTACGTCCTCAGCGGCTCCGACGTGCTTCCCATCCGGCTCGCGGCCGCCCACCCCGTCGTGGGAGCGCCCATCGTGGTCGTCGACAAACCGGTCGGCATCGCCATCGCCCCTCGCGGCACCTCCGCCTACACGGTGAATGCCGACAATACGGTCACCCAGATCGACCTGACCAGCTCTCCCGCGGGGGTCTCGCCGGCGGTGCAGGTGGGCTCGCTCAGCCAGGCCGACGGCGTGGCGATCAGCCCCGACGGGCGTCACGCCTACATCGCCAACGCCTCCAATACCGTGACCCCGATCTCCCTCGTCGGCGGGGTGCGGGCCCAGCCCGCCGTCGCCGTCGGCTCGGCGTCCTTCGGGGTGGCCGTGGTCCCCGACCAGGCGCCGGTCGCGCGCTTCAGCGAGAGGGTGGGCGCGGCGGGTCGCCCCTCCGTCTTCAACGCCTCGGCGTCCACCTCGCCCAACGGGAAGATCGCGTCGTATCACTGGAACTTCGGCAACGGCGTCACCAAGGTGACGACCTCGCCCATCGTGAGGTATCGCTACCCCCTCATCGGCACGTACCGAGTGACCCTGTCGGTGATCAGCACCGACGGCACGTCGACTCAACGGACCTTCACCGGGCAGATGGTGTCCAACAACGGATCGTCGACATCGGGGCTCGCCCACGTGGCCCTGATCCCCTCACCGCTCGAGATCTACCCCGGGCACGGCGCTCCGGGAACGTCGGTGACACTGCGCGACGCGACCTTGACGACCACCTGCTCGCAGCTGAACGTGTTCTTCGACGGTCTCCTGGTGTCCCAGACGAGCCCCGCCCACAAGGTCCTCAACGCGCCGAGCGTGGTCATCCCGGGGGACGCGTCGGTGGGACAGCACGTCTTCTCGGTCTCGTGTTCGACTCCGGCGAAGGCGATCGTCAACGTGGCCTTCGGAGTCGTCGCCCTGCGGACCCATCTCTCGGAGTTCTCCGTCGCGATGCCCTCGCCGGGGACTCTGAAGAAGCACCTGGCCTCGGCGGGGCTCTTCGGCCTCCTCTTCCTCCTCTTCGGACGGATCTTCGCCGCGGGTTTCCCGAGCGAGTGGATGGACCGCACCTACGCCAGCAACTTCGAACGCACCACGCGCAAGATCCGTCAGCGCTTCCCCTGGCTCTTCATCGACCACACGAGGGAGCGTCCCTTGGTGCGGCGCCTCTCGGTGGGCACGGTCCTGCTCCTGGTCTTCGTCCTCGCGGCCTCCTTGATCGATTCCTTCTTGAGTCCGGGATTCGGACTCAATCGAACCTCGGCCCTCCTCTACGCCGGCCAGTGCATCGGCATCGGCGTCTTGACGCTCGTCTCGCAGGGCCCGATCGCCCTCGCGGGCCTCAACGAGAAGAAGAAGGTCCACCTGCACGTCCTGGTGGGCGGACTGGTGATCGCCGTCATCTGCGTGGTGGTGTCGCGGAGTCTCGGTCTCGCCCCGGGATACTGCTACGGGCTGATCGCGGTCTACGTCCTACGACCGACGCCCAGCATCCGTGACGAGGGTCGCTACCACTTCGTCGCTTCGGTGGTGGTCCTCATCATCTCCACCGCCGCCTTCTTCTTGACCGTTCCGGTCTTCCGGGCGGCGACCTCGGCGCACCCCTCGACGGCCATGGTCATCTTGGACCCGGCGCTCAACATGATCTTCCTCGGCGGTTTCTCGGCGGTGGCCTTCGGCATGATGCCGCTGCCCTTCCTCCCCGGCCACGGCGTGGCGCGATGGAATCGATACGCCTGGGCGGGGCTGAGCGTCGTGGGCCTCATGGGCTACGTCGCGGTCCTGCTCTCACCGGGAAGCGGTACCGCCGAGGAACTCCACTCGGTGGGCATGGTGCCCCTGCTGAGCGCCTTCACGCTCTTCGCCATCGCCTCGGTGGGTTTTTGGGCCTACCACCTGTGGCGGGCCAAGAAGAGCGGGGAGCTCGAACTCGACGATGAGGACCAAGAGGACCTCGAGGTCTTCGCGGGCTGACGCGGCCCGTTGGGTGCGACGGCGGGCCCGGGTGAGCGAGGAGTCCGGCCCCGCCCATAGATTCGTAGGTGTTCGAGGGGTCGAACGAATGAGCGAAGGGAGACGACGTGAGCGACGCGAGGGAGACCGCGATTCTGGCGGGCGGATGTTTCTGGGGGATGCAGGACCTCATTCGCCGCCGTCCCGGCGTGGTGTCCACGCGAGTGGGCTACAGCGGCGGCGACGTCGCGAACGCCACCTATCGCCACCACGGGACTCACGCGGAAGCCATCGAGATCGTCTTCGACCCGGAGCTCACGACCTACCGCGAGATCTTGGAGTTCTTCTTCCAGATCCACGACCCCACCACGTTGAATCGACAGGGCAACGACCGCGGAACGAGTTATCGCTCGGCCATCTTCTACATCGGTGACGAGCAGCGCCGCGTGGCCGAGGACACCATCGCCGACGTGAACGCGTCGGGGCTCTGGCCGGGACCCGTCGTGACCGAGCTGGCCGCGGCCGGTCCCTTCTGGGAAGCCGAGCCCGAGCACCAGGACTACCTCGAGCGCATCCCCAACGGCTACACCTGCCACTTCCCGCGGCCCGACTGGGTGCTTCCTCGTCGCAGCGAGGCGGCGGCGTCCTAGCGGCGTCGCAGGCAGAAGTAGGCGCGCTCCGAGTGATCGGTCGCGCGGGCCCCCAGTGGGTCGGACTGATCAAGGATGTCGAAATGGGTCGCCAGGAGCTCTCTGACCTCCTCGAGGGCGAGGCCGAGTTCGACGATGACCTCGTGGTGCAGTCGGAAGGAGTCGCCCCGGTTCTCGAAGATGCGGATGTCCCACTCGGCCAGTGGCTCATTGCGGAAGTCCACGTCCATGATCAGGGTGTGGCCGTCGAAGTCGTAGACCCAGGCGGCGTTGTCGGAGAGCTCGCGAAGGCGCCCCACCGTGTTGAGGTCGAAGATGAAGATTCCTCCCGGGGCCAGGTGGGACGCCGCGGTCGCCATCACCCGTCGCCAGCCTTCGGCCGTCGTGACGTGATTCAGCGTGTCGAAGACGCAGACGACGACGTCGAAGCGCCGTTCCAGGTCGAGGGTGGTGATGTCGCCGTGGACGAGTCGGGCCGCGGGCAGTCGGCGCAGCGCGTAGTCGAGCATCGTCGCGGACCGGTCCACCCCCGTCAGTTCGAGCCCCGACCCGAGACCCGCGAGGACCGCCCCGGTCCCACATCCCAACTCCAGGACGGACTCGGCGAGGGGGGCGTAGCGACGCATGTAGTCGAGGATCCTCGAGATGAGCTCCTCCGGCTCGCCGTTGACGGCGTCGTAGAAATGAGCGAAGACGTCGTACTGATCCATGGCTGTAGGTGACGATACTTCACGCGTCGTCGAAGGTTTCGAGGACTCGAGGGGCGGCGTCATCGGACCGTGGATTCCGGTGGTAGGAATGCGCACGGTTTTCTGGCCAGAGGTCGTCCACGAGTTCATCCGCTCGGGTACCTTCGTGAGTACTCGCCGACGTGGTGGACGGGGCGCAGCGAAGAGGGTGAGCAATGAGCGACATAGTTAGCGTGGGCGAGTCGACCGCCCTCCTCAGCGTCCCCCAGGTGGGGCGACTGCGCGACACCCGTCACCTCGACCTCTCCATCGCGGGGGCCGAGTCGAACGTCGCGATCGGAGTGGCGAGGCTGGGGCACCGGGCGTCGTGGATCGGGCGCGTCGGCGACGACGAGTTCGGCGAACTGATCGTGAAGGTGTTGCGCGGCGAGGCGGTCGACGTCTCGGGGGTCGTGGTCGACCGTGAGCGGCAGACGGCCCTGATGCTCAAGGAACGGCGAGCCGAGAACGTCGTGCAGGTCACCTACTACCGGCGGGGTTACGCCGGATCGGCGTTGAGCAGTGCGGACCTCGACGAGGACCTCATCGCCGCGGCCCAGATCCTCCACGTGACGGGCATCACCCTGGCGCTGAGCGACAGCGCTCGAGCCGCGATCCTTCGGGCCGTCGAAATCGCACGTTCAGCAGGGGTGACGGTCTCCTTCGACGTCAACTACCGCTCGCGTCTGTGGTCCCGTGACGACGCCAAGGAGGTCATCGGCCGCCTGGCCCCGCTGGTCGACATCTTCTTCGCCGGCGACGACGAGCTGTTCGTCCTCGGCGACAACGGCCTCGCCGACGCTCGAGCATTGGCCGAGGGTGGACGTCGCGACGTGGTCATCAAGCGAGGGGCTCGGGGGGCGATGTCCTTGACGTCGGAGGGCGAGTTGAGCGAGCCGGCCGTCGCGGTCCACGCCATCGATCCGGTGGGCGCGGGCGACTGCTTCGTCGCCGGCTATCTGGCGGCGCGCCTCGAGGGCCGTGACGCCCACGGTCGGCTCGCGACCGCCTGCGCCACGGGGGCCTTCGCCGCGAGCATGATGGGCGACTGGGAGTGCGCGCCGCGACGCGACGACCTCGAACTGTTGTTGCGAGAGTCCGGGACGACCTTGCGATAATGCGCCGCGCCCTCGACGCAGTGCCGACGCGCGCCGCTTCCACGGCGTCGAGGTGTCGCCGTGCGGCCGCTCGACGTTCCACTCTCGGGAACGCGTGAGGTGAGAATCGTGCGAGCGCGTCAAAGGTCACTTCGCGAGGGTCGGCGGGGTATAGATTGTGCGGGCTGTCCGCCGCCCCCCTCGGTGACGGACGATGGGGACGCATGAACGATGAGTTGACGACGCTCGACGACGTGGTCGCCGCACTGCGCTCGTTGCATCGATGGCGCGAATCAAACGAGATTCATCCCCTGGCCGGTGGCGTCTCGGCGCTGGTGGCGCTCGTCGAGGGTGACGACGAGGAATGGATCGTCAAGGTGCCGCTCGGGCAGCTCACGGTGAGTGACGAATGGTTGGCCAGCCGCGAGCGCGGGGCCAACGAGGCCGAGGTGCTGCGTCTGCTGGACGGTCGTCTCGGTCCCGTGCGCACACCCCGCCTTCTGTTCTTCGACCCCACCTTCGTGCTGATGGGCGTCGAGTACGTGCGGCCGCCGGCGCTGAACTACAAGGAGGAGCTGCTCGCCGGACGAGTGCACGCTGACGCCGCGCGACGGGTGGGCGAGGCCCTGGGGGTCCTCCACGGACTCGTCGCGCCGGACTCGCTCGCCGGCCCGGGTCCCCGCCAGCTCTTCGATGAGTTGCGGCTCGATCCCTACTACCGGATGACGGCGCAGCGTCGACCCGAATTGCGAGAGCCCCTCATGGCCTTGGTCGAGGAGACCGCGGCCACGCGGCTCTCCTTGGTCCACGGGGACCTCAGCCCGAAGAACATCCTGCTGACTCAGTCCGAGCCGGTGCTGCTCGACTGGGAGGTGATCCACGTGGGCGACCCGGCCTTCGACCGCGGGATGATGGCCGCCCACCTCCTGCTGAAGATCTGTTACCACGGCGTCCGCGACGCGGCCCACCCCCTCGTCGGCGCGCTCGCCGGCTTCTGGGACGCGTATCGGGGTCCGGCGCCGGAGGAGCACTCGCTCGCCCATCTCGGCGGCGTGGCCCTGGCGCGGCTCTACGGCAAGTCGCCGGTGGACTATCTGCGCGACGAGGCGGCGCGAGAGCGCGCGCACCGTCTCGCCGTGGAGGCCCTGACGGGCGCCGCGAGGACGATGGCGTCGTTGATCGAAGCAGTGACGAGTGAGTGAGGTGCGAGGGATGGCCCGAATCGAAGAAGTGACCGCGGACTGGGTGCTCGATTCGCGGGCGGTCCCCACCGTCGAGGCCGCGGTGGTCTTGAGCGACGGGACCCGCGCCTTCGCCCAAGCCCCCTCGGGAGCATCGACCGGCGTGCACGAGTCCCTGGAGCGCCGCGACCACGACAGCCCTCGTTTCGGGGGCAAGGGGGTCTTCGGGGCGGTGGAGTCGATCCGCCTCGAGATCAACGCCGCCGTGAGGGGGATGGACGCGGCCGACCAGGCGGGACTGGACGCCCGCTTGGTGGAACTCGACGGCACCGCGGAACGTTCGCACCTCGGCGCCAACGCCATGTTGGCGGTCTCGGCGGCCGGCGCGCGCGCCGCGGCCCTCAGTCTCGGCCTGCCCCTCTGGCGCCACCTCGCCGGTGAGCGTGTCGCGTCCCTGCCGCTGCCGATGGTGAACCTCTTCAGCGGCAATCTTCACGCCCGTGGGGGCATGTCGATCCAGGACATCCTGGTCGTCCCCTACGGGGCGCCCGACGTGGAGGCGGCCATCGAATGGGCCCACGACATCTACCGCAGCGCCCGCGACCTGCTGGCGGAGCGGGGCTGGTCGACCCTCGTGGGCGACGAGGGCGGTTTCGGCGCACCGTCGCCCTCGAGCGAGGAATGTCTGGCGCTCGCCTGCGAGGCGATGGAGCGAGCGGGACGGTCCCTCGGCGGCGACGTCGGCATCGCCCTCGACATCGCGGCGACCCACATGCTGCGCGCCGACGGCCGCTACGCGTTGGACGGCGACGTCGTCACCGCGGCCGAGCTCGTGGACATCCTGCGGGCCTGGCAGGAGCGTTTCCCGATCGTCTCGATCGAGGATCCGCTGGGTGAAGACGACTGGGAGGGCTGGCAGTTGGCCGCCGGGGCCTTCGACCCGCGGCTGCAGTTGCTCGGCGACGACCTCCTGTGCACGCACCTCGAGCGTCTCGAGCGTGCGGCCACTTCCGGCTGCGCCAACGCGGTGCTCGTCAAGGCGAACCAGATCGGGACCTTGAGCGAAGCCTTGGCGGTGGCCGACCGCGCGCGCGAATTGGGGATGCGAGCCGTGGTGTCGGCGAGGTCGGGCGAGACCGAGGACGACTGGCTCGCCGATCTGGCGGTCGCCAGCGGAGCGGGACAGATCAAGGTGGGCTCGGTCGCGCGCTCGGAGCGGCTCGCCAAGTACAACCGCCTCCTTCGCATCGCCCGAGCGCCGGGTGCGCCGAGCTGGTCGGGGTCGAACGGCTTCGACGGCTGGTGGGAGCGCGGGGCGGGTGAGTGACGATGTCGTCAGCGTCGAGGAATCTGAAATAGTATTTTGCTGAACGTAATTTTCATTCGGTTCATCGAAATGTCGAAGGGCTGACATTTCACCATTGCGACACGACGAACGGGGGCGCGTTGTCCAGTACCGGCAGTCCAGCATTCGTTGACCTCGAGCGCCTCGTCGCCAACGTGTCCGACGGCGATCGCATCGGCGTCGGCGGGGCCCTCCTCACCCGGTTGCCCCTCGCGGCGCTCCACGCCCTCGCGGCTCGTCAACCTCGCCAACTCGAGTACGTCAGCTGGGGCGGGGGTCTCCCCTTGGAGATCCTGCTCGGCGCCGACGCGGTGGCCAAGGTCGTCTTCTGCTTCTCCAGTCTGGACATCTTCGGCCTCTCCCCGCTTTTCCGGCGAGCGCTGGAGGAGCGGTCGGTCGAGATCGAGGAGTGGCCGGCCTTCGCCTTCTCCGCCCGCCTCGAGGCCGCCAAACAGAACATGCCCTCGATGCCCTTTCGCCTGCCCCAGGGCGCCGACCTCTTCGAGCACGGCATCGAGGTCCTGACATCGCCCGACTCGACCGATCAGGTCCCGGTGGGCCTCGCGCCGCGCATCGATCTCGACGTCTTCGTGATGCACGCCCAGCGGGTCGATGAGGCCGGCAACGTGGAGATCGCGGGCGCGCGCGGGATGGACGCCCTCGCGGTCTTCGCCGCTCGACGCGTCCTGGTCACGGCCGAAGAGGTCGTGCCGGTGGGAAGCCTGGGAACCATGAAGAATTCCTTCGTCTTCCCCCGCGACGTCATCCACGAGATCTCGGTCGTTCCCTTCGGGGCCTATCCGACGTCCTGTCTTCCCTACTACATCGCCGACTTCGCGCAGCTGGCGAAGGTCACCTCGGAGTCGCCGCCGCCTCCCGCCCCCGATCCCACCGCGGTGCGCTCGCGACGTCTTCGTGACTCGGCGTCCCTGAGCCACGGTCAAGTTCGTCGGGCCGTTCGTCAGATGACCCCGGTGATCAGTGGGACGTCGTCGGCCAGCGTCGACGAGATCATGGTCTGCTGGTTGGCCAATCGCCTGCGCAACGACTCCATCTGCTCGGCCGGGGCGGTCTCGCCCCTCGCCGTCACGTCGTACTTGCTGGCCAAGGCGACCCACGCGCCCGAACTCTCCATCATGATGACCAGTGGCGGGCTCGTCGACATCGCCCTTCGTCCCATGCTGCTCGGTCTGGGTGAGGCGCTCGACACCTCGAGCGCCATACTGCACTGCGGCGGCGAGGACACGTATCGCTGGTACTACCAGCAGGGGCGGGTGAACTGCGAGATCATCGCCACCGCGCAGATCGATCGGCGCGCGCGGACGAACAATATCGAGGTGGTCAGTCCCAAGGGTCGCCGCGTCCGTCTGCCGGGTCAAGGCGGCATGGCCGACGTCGCCGACCTGCACCAGGACTTCATCGTCTACCAGGTCCGCCAGTCGCCCCTCTCCCTCGTCGATGAGGTGAACCGGGTCAGCGCGTCGCGATCCCTGCACAGCGACGACGATCGCCGCGCCGCGGGCCTCGCGCCCGGCGAGACCTTTCTCATCACGAACCTGGGATGCTTCGAATACGACGGTGAACTGGGCGAACTGGTCCTGTCGAGCGTCCATCCGGGCGTGACCCTCGACGAGGTCCGCGCCGCCACCGGCTTCGACTTACGCGTCTCGCCCGGGCTGAGCGAGACGCCACGTCCGTCGCCGGAGATGCTGCGCGTGCTGCGCCACGAGGTGGATCCGTTGGGGATCCGTCGGCTGGAGTTCGTTCCCGCCCAGGATCGCCAGCAGCTCCTCGCGGAGTGCATCGCCGCCGAGGAGGAGCTCGCGGCCCTCGCCCTACGCTGGGCCTGAGCCTCCGGAATGAAGCAGTGTATAGCGGACGGACCAAGAGAGAAGGAGTACCGACATGGCCATGCGAATCGCGACGGGACAGGCGGCCAGGGCCACCGATGAGTACCTGAGCTGGGCCGCCCAGCTCGGCGTGGAGGGGGTGCAGTTCAACACTCCCGACCTGCCGGGCGAGCAGCGCTGGGAGGAGCACGACCTGCGCGCCCTGCGCGAGCGCGTGGAGAGTTTCGGGCTACGACTCGAAGCCATCGAGAACATCCCGAACCACTTCTACGAGCGCGCCATGCTGGGCCTGCCCGGACGCGACGAGGAGATCGCCCACGTGATCGAGACGATTCGCAACGTCGGTCGCGCCGGCATCCCGATCCTCGGCTTCTGCTGGCTGCCGCTGTCGGTGTGGCGCACTGAACTCGCGCCCACGGGTCGCGGCGGTGCGGTCATCTCCGGTTTCGACCTGGACGTGGCCACCGATCCCGAGCGCGCCGGCGAGATCTACATCGCTCGCCGCGACCGCCGGGTCGAGGACCAGAAGGATTCGTGGAGCCGCGGTCAGCACTACGACATCGACATCGTGCGCACCGACGACGACATGTGGGAGTCCTACGAGTACTTCATGAACGCGGTGGTGCCGGTGGCCGAGGAGTCCGGCGTCTGCCTCGCGCTGCACCCCGATGACCCGCCCGTGCCCACGCTCGGGGGGATCGCGCGGATCTTCCGCAGCGTCGACTCCCTCAAGCGGGCCGCCGACTTCTCCCCGGGGCCCGGCTTCGCCTTCGACTTGTGCCTGGGAACGGTCTCGGAGATGGGCGGAGAGGAAGCGGTGCTCGAAGCCATCCGATATCTGGCCCCGCGCGGCAAGATCGCCTACGTGCACCTGCGCGACGTGCACGGGACCGTGCCCAGCTTCGTGGAGTGCTTCCTCGGTGAGGGGAACTACCGACCCGCCGTCGTGATCCGCGCTCTGCGCGAGGGAGGTTTCGACGGTTTCATCCTCGACGACCACACGCCGGAGCTGGTCGGCGACTCCTCCTACGGTCACCGCGGGCGATCCTTCGCCCTGGGCTACATCCACGGTCTGATCGAGATGATGAACCTCGACGACCACGCGGCCTAGGCGAAGGAATCCAGATAGGCCACGGTCTCGCGAGTCAGGCGTTCGACCGTGTCGACATCTCCGACGTCGAGGGCGGACCGCGGAACCATCCAACTCCCGCCGACGGCGAAGATGGCGGGATGCGTGACGTAGGCCTTGACCGTCTCCAGCGTGATGCCGCCCGTGGGCATGAAGCGAAGATCGCCGAAGGGGCCCTGCAGCGCCGAGATGACCTTCAGACCGCCGGCCGCCTCGGCGGGGAAGAACTTCACGTGTCGTAGTCCGAGGCGCAGAGCGGCCTGGGCCTCGGTGGCGGTGGCGACACCGGGGAGAACGGTGACGCCGAGTTCGTGCGCCCGCGCGACGACGTCGGCGTCGAGCCCGGGGCTCACGATGAACCTCGCACCCGCGTCGACGGCCCGGTCGACCTGTTCGGGCGTCAAGACTGTTCCCGCGCCGACGAGGAGGTCGCCGCGAGCGGCCATGAGCGAGAGGACGTCGAGGCTCGACGGGGTGCGCAAGGTCACTTCGGCACAGCGCAGACCTCCCGCGACGAGGGCCTGCGCGAGAGCGGGCGCGACGTCGGCCCTTTCGAGGACGACCACCGGGACCACTCTCGCTCCTTGGAGCTCCTCGACGACGGTCACGCACTCACTCTAGTAATCGCCGTGTGTGACGACGACGTCGACACTGTGACGAAAAATTCATGA
>Ga0208872_1001917_pt1 | contig 12364 bp, 9 predicted proteins | sample CryBogCBH12Aug08_FD_185508 | JGI IMG/M metagenome (GOLD analysis project Ga0208872, IMG submission 185508) | Freshwater microbial communities from Crystal Bog, Wisconsin, USA - CBH12Aug08 (SPAdes) | ecosystem: Environmental > Aquatic > Freshwater > Lake | place: Crystal Bog, Wisconsin, USA... | reverse complement strand
AAAAACTCCGCGCCGCTTAATTCATGCAAGGCCGCGAATCGGGCCAGTTTGGCCCCTGGGACACCGGCTTGTGCATAGACTAGGCCATCTTCACCCATGCTTAGCTCACCCAGCGCACCATGCATCAGTAAAACGGTACCGCGCAAGCCACTGTCACGCACCAGCAGATTGCTGCCCAACCCCACCGCCAATAAAGGCTCATCAACAGGAAGGGATCGTAAAAATGCCCGTAAATCGTCAAAATCTGCAGGCTGGTATAAGCGTTCCACACAGCCCCCTGCCCGCCAACTCGTATGGCGGCTCATGTTTACGTTATAACGCATTGTTCCGCGCAAACTATTTAGGGTGAATTCTCTCGGTTCGGCCATAGTCATGCCCCACTCTGTGATATTTTCAACACTTGGCCCGGAACGCTTCCAATCGATCCTGCACCCATTGTTATCACCACATCACCCGGCTGGGCCATTTTCAGAATCGCCTGCGGCAAGTCCTGAATCAGCTCGACAAACATGGCCTCATTTTGTCCGGCAACACGTAATGCATGCATCAACGCACGTCCGTTCGCGGCTACGATCGGAGCCTCACCGGCGGCATAAATTTCTGTCAGCAACAAAACATCCACCGTACCCAGCACTTTGACAAAATCCTCGAACAGATCGCGCGTGCGAGTGTAGCGGTGCGGTTGAAAGGCCAGCACCAGCCGCCTCCCCGGGAATGCACCCCGCACTGCGGAAAGCGTTGCCACCATTTCAACCGGATGATGACCATAGTCGTCGATTAACGTAAAGCTTCCTCTCGCGCTTTCAGGAGAGGAAACGTTTGTCCCCTCTCCCGGGTGCCCGGCCAAAAGTTTCTCGGACTGCGGTGGAGGGTTAGTGAGGAGGTCGTTGCCAGGGAGCCTAATCTCACCATACCGCTGAAACCTCCGTCCCACTCCCTGAAACTCAGCCAACGCGGCAACGATTGCCTCCTCCTCCACGCCGATCTCCAAACCCACTGCAATAGCCGCCAAAGCATTCAGTACGTTATGCATGCCCGCAAGATTAAGCGTGATATTCAAATCCAAAGGCACGCTGTTGTGGCGGCACTGTGCAGTGAAATGCATTTTGCCGCCTTCGTGGCGCGCGTTAACCGCGCGGATTTGTGCGTCTTCAGAAAATCCATACGTGGTCACTGGCTTGCTGATCCGCGATAGAAGTTCACGCACATTGATATCATCAACGCACATCATGGCGCGACCATAGAACGGCAATCTCTCCAGAAAATCCACGAATGCCTGCTTCAGTCGTGAAAAATCGTGGCCATAGGTTTCCATATGGTCGGCATCGATATTGGTGACGACAGCCAAAATAGGTGTCAAGTACAGAAAGGAAGCATCCGATTCATCGGCTTCAGCCACAATGAATTCACCCGCGCCCAATTTGGCGTTGGTTCCGCTACTGTTGAGCCGTCCCCCAATGACATAGGTGGGGTCAAATCCTCCCTTGGCGAGGACACTTGCCGTAAGACTGGTCGTCGTGGTTTTGCCATGTGTACCCGCAATCGCGATCCCCTGACGCAACCTCATCAGTTCCGCGAGCATCACCGCGCGCGGCACCACCGGAATCTTGCCTGCCCGTGCAGCCACCACTTCGGGATTGTCTTTACCCACAGCAGTGGAGACCACGACCGCATCCGCACCAGAAATATTCTGTTCGGCATGCCCTACCTGTACGACCGCACCCAACTCCCGCAAACGCCGGGTTGCAACGCTGTCAGCCAGATCCGACCCGCTCACCTGGAAGCCCAGATTGAGCATAACCTCTGCAATTCCGTTCATGCCCGAACCGCCAATGCCCACGAAGTGAATATGTTTAATTTTGTGCTTCATTTTTTCGCCGTCTCTATACACACTTCAGCCACACGTTTAGCCGCAGCCGGTTGGGCAGTTGCACGTGCCGCCTGTGCCATTTTCAAAGCGCTTTCATGGGTCATCTCTTGCAACAAATTTGCCAAATGCTGTGGCGTCATATCTTTCTGCGGCAACAGAATCGCGGCACCGCGATCACTCAGAAAATGTGCATTACCGGTTTGATGGTCATCCACAGCAAAAGGGAAGGGAATCAGGATGCTTGCCAGTCCTGCCGCTGAAAGTTCAGCAACGGTCAACGCACCGGCCCGACAAATCACCAAGTCGGATTGCCCGTAGAAAAACGCCATATCTTCCAGAAACGATCTTATTTCTGCGGTAACACCTGCTTTCTGATAGGCAGCTTGAACGGACTCAAGGTGCCGGTTACCGCTTTGATGCAGCACATCAGGACGCGACTCTTCCGGCAGCAGCGCCAAGGCTTGAGGCACACAAGCATTGATGGCCTGGGCGCCGAGACTACCTCCTACCACCAATACATTCAGTTTGCCGCTACGTTGCCGGTAACGTAGTTGCGGATCAGGCAGAGCGGCGATGTCTTCGCGTACTGGATTACCGCACCACTCGGCTCCGGGCAATACTTCAGGAAAGCCGCTCATAATCCGTTTCGCCAAGCGGGCCAACACTTTGTTGCTCAATCCTGCAACGGAATTTTGTTCATGAATAACCAACGGGCGCCCCATCAGTGCAGCCATGATTCCGCCCGGAAATGTGATGTAACCACCCATGCCCAAAACAACACTGGGACGACATTGCAAAATCGCCAGCGCACTTTGAATCAGCGCGATAGTCAGACTGAACGGCAACAATAATTTGCGCATCAGCCCTTTACCACGCAAGCCGGAAAACTCCACCAAAGCCATCTCGTAGCCGTGCTTTGGCACCAAATCGGTTTCCATACTATTTGGAGCTCCAAGCCAAGTAACATGCCACCCCTCCGAACGTAAAACGTCGGCAACCGCCAAGGCCGGGAAAATGTGACCTCCTGTTCCTCCAGCCATGATCAGTATGGAACGCTGTTTCATATCGGCTGTCCTCTCATCATCCGGCGATTTTCCCAGTCTATGCGCAGCAATATCGCTGCCGCAATACAATTCACCACAACACCGCTTCCGCCAAAACTCAGGAACGGCAAAGTCAGTCCTTTGGTAGGTAACACGCCCATGTTGACACCGCTGTTGATCATGGCTTGGACACCCAGCCACACCGCGATTCCCTGAGCCAATAATGCGGCAAACTGTCGATCAAGAAAAGCGGCCTTGCGACCGATTGAAAAAGCTCGAACAAGTAATCCTCCAAACAGCAGAATCACCATAACCACCCCCGCTAACCCAAGTTCTTCGGCAATAACGGCAAGCAGGAAATCGGTATGCGCTTCCGGCAGATAAAATAATTTTTCAACACTGCCACCCAATCCCACCCCCAGCCATTCACCCCGCCCGAATGCGATCAATGCGTGACTTAACTGGTAACCTTTACCATAGGGGTCGGACCACGGATCCATGAATCCAACAACACGCTGCATGCGGTATGGCGACGACAAAATCAACGCTGCAAATGCCATGGGCAAGGCAAATATCAGTCCTCCAAACACATTTAAATTAAACCCTCCCAACCACAGCGTGCAGAGCGCAATCGCGCATATCACCACGAAGGCCCCCATATCCGGTTCGGTCAGCAGCAAGCTGCCGACCAGCACCATCACCGCAAACATAGGGAAAAATGCTTTTACGAAAGTATGTTTAACAGCCCCTTTGCGCACGGTGTAATCAGCTGCGTAAAGTACCGCGAACATTTTCATCAATTCGGACGGTTGCAGATTAATCACCACCAACGACAGCCAGCGACGACTACCGTTGACTGAACGGCCTATGCCGGGAATCAATACCAGCACCAGCAACGCTACACCAAACAAGAACAGGTAAGGAGCCAGTTTCTGCCAGCTTTGTACCGGAACCTGAAACGCCATCATTCCTGCAATGAGGCCAATGACAATAAACGTTCCGTGCCTGACCAGATAGTACGTTGGATGAAAACCGGTAAACTTGCCTTCTTCGGCGGTGGCAATCGAAGCTGAATACACCATCACCAATCCGATGGACAGCAACGCAAGGACGATCCATGCCAGCATCTCGTCATATTCGGCCGCGACAGTGCGCGGAGCATTCAGACTGGCTATACGCATGCGACCCCCTGCTGAATAGCTTGTACTGCACGAATATAAACTTCTGCACGATGTTTGTAATTTTTAAACATGTCAAAACTGGCGCATGCAGGCGACAGCAACACTGCATCTCCTTTCACAGCCAAAGCAGAACTTTGTGTAACAGCATCGACCATGTCCCGCGCATGAACCACCGGTACGCCACACCCCTGCAAAGCAGCTTCAATTTTGAGTGCATCATGGCCGATCAGCACCACCGCGCGGGCATGCTTCGCAACAACGGGATGTAGCAGTGAGAAATCCTGCTCCTTGCCTTCTCCTCCCGCAATGAGCACGGTAGGCCGTCCTAACCCCTGTAATGCCGCCACCGTGGCACCCACATTGGTTCCTTTTGAATCATCGTAGTACACAACCCCGCCTATTTCGGCAACGAATTCCACTCGATGCGGCAGTCCTTTGAAAGCGCGTAAGGCATCCAGCAATACCGGCAAGGGCAAATCGAGGGCACGGCACAACGCCAATGCAGCCAATGCATTTGCCACGTTATGCAAACCGGTGATTTGCAATTCTTGGGTATTCAGCAGGCGTTGCTTGCCCTGCACCAGCCAGACGTCACTTCCGCTGCGCTCTATTCCCCAATCGTTGTCGCGTGGCGGTTCGTTCAATCCAAAGGTTGCATACTGGCGCCCGGGTAATAACATGGACAAACTGCGTTCGTCGTCGCGGTTCAAGATCTGCACGCCGACACCCTGGAATATACGTGCCTTGGCAGCCGCGTAAGCGTCCATGCCCGCATAACGATCAAGATGATCCTCACTGATATTCAACACCGTGGAAACATCCGCATTCAGCGAAGATGTGGTTTCCAACTGAAAACTGGAAAGCTCCAATACCCAACACTCGGGTTGTTTGAAATTGCGCCGTAGCAGCACGTCAAACACCGCAGGAGAAATATTTCCGGCCACCTCGGTATCCAGTCCTGCCGCACGACTCATCGCACCGACCAGAGTAGTCACTGTCGTTTTACCGTTGGCACCGGTGATGGCAAGAATCAAAGGTCGTTTATTTCGTTCGCTTCCTCGCCCCTCGTGGGAGAGGGTTGGGGAGAGGGGGCTAGTAGGCGAGAGCTGAGTCCTTATCTCTTGAGCGAACAACTCTATATCGCCTACCACGGGAATACCCCGTGCAACAGCACGCTGCACTGCAGGTTCTGCCAGAGGTACGCCTGGACTAATTGCAATCAGGTCAATGTCACGGAATAGCTCGTCACGGAATGCACCGCAATTAATTTCCACTTGTGGCAATTCCACGCGCAGAATGGCAAAGGTAGGCGGCAAATCACGGCTGTCAGCGGCACGCACTCGCGCTCCCTGCGCGACCAATCCCCGCACAAGCGATAGCCCTGTCTCTCCGAGACCGAGTACCAGCACTTTTTTATCCGCCCAATTCGTCACGTGTCTTAATTCCTATCTCAACTTCAATGTCGCCAAACCCAGTAGCACCAGTAACATGGTGATAATCCAGAACCTCACCACGACTTGCGTTTCTTTCCAGCCTTTTTGTTCAAAGTGATGATGCAGGGGGGCCATCAACAGAATGCGTTTCCCGGTCCCATATCGTCGTTTGGTATATTTGAAATAGGAAACTTGCAGCATCACCGATATGGCCTCAACCACAAACACGCCACCCATGATGAACAGCACCAGTTCCTGACGAATGATAACGGCCACGGTACCCAAGGCTGCGCCCAGTGCCAGCGCACCCACGTCCCCCATGAATACTTCTGCCGGATAGGCGTTGAACCATAGAAAGGCCAAGCCCGCTCCTGCGATAGAACCGCAGAATACTGCCAATTCTCCGGCCCCCGGCACATGGGGAATTCCCAGATATTTGGCAAATACAGCATGCCCCGCGACATAAGAAAAAATCGCCAATGCGGCACTCACCATGACAGTCGGCATAATTGCCAAACCGTCCAAGCCATCTGTCAAATTCACGGCATTGCTGCTCCCCACGATGACCAGATAAACCACCACCATGAAACTCAAAGCGGAGAGTGGAAACACCAGATACTTCAAGAAGGGGACTATCAACTCGGTATGAACCGGCAGACTGGCATGCCACCACAGATAAAATCCGATAGTCAAGGCAAGGATCGATTGCCAGAACATTTTGGCTTTTGCTGACAACCCTTTGGGATTCCGGTGTACTACTTTGCGGTAGTCGTCCACCCAGCCAATTGCCCCGAAACCCAGCGTGCTAAGCAACACTAACCATATATACGGATTACTCAGATCACTCCAAAGAAGTGTGGTAATCGCAACCGACGTCAGAATTAGTGCGCCACCCATGGTGGGGGTGCCTGCCTTGATCAAATGTGTTTGCGGGCCATCGTCCCGCACCGACTGTCCGATCTTATAGGCTGTCAGTTTACGAATCATTGCCGGCCCTACCAGAAATGAAATGAACAGCGCAGTCATCGTTGCAAGCACTGCACGCAGCGTGATGTAATTCAACACATTGAATGTTCTGACGTCCTGTGCCAGCCATTGTGCTAATGCGAGCAGCATGTTTTTTTCTCCTCATTGCCGCTATGGGGCGACATGGCATGAACAGTTTGTGCTGGAGTAGCGGCAGTGCAGAATTTCACTACACGCTCCATTTTCATGAAGCGCGACCCTTTGACCAGCACGGTACTGTCCGTCGCCATTTTTTGATCTAATGCAGCCAACAAAGCTTCGATATTCAAAAAGTGCCTCGCTCCCGGGCCGAATTCGCGTACCGCATGAACACTCAACTCACCCAATGCCAACAACTCGTTAACTCCCATATGCAGTGCTTCCGCGCCAATCTCGGCATGCAGACGCGCAGCATCACTCCCCAACTCTCCCATATCGCCCAGCACCAGAATTTTTTTCCCAACAGCTTGCATCAACACTTTGATCGCTGAACTGAGCGAGGCTGGATTGGCATTGTAGGTATCGTCTATCACAACCGCGCCGTGCAAACCTGCCTTGCGCTGCAAGCGACCCGCCACGCCGGTAAAGTTTTCCAGTCCTGCGGTGATCGTTTGCAGGGGAATATTCAAAGCCACCGCAGCAGCAGTTGCAGCCAGCGCATTGCGCACATTGTGCAATCCGGGCACTTGCAGGCTTGCAACGAAAACACCTTGCGGCGTGCTCACCTGAATGCGCGAGCCATACCCCTGCACCTGCCACTGTGCATGGATCATAGCCGCCTGTTCCTGGCCAAATTCGATGATCTTGTGTTTGCCTGCGAACTCCCTCCACAAAGGAGCAAAACCATCATCTGCATTGATAATTGCGACACCGGTTTCAGGCAGACCGGCAAAAATTTCACCTTTGGCACGCGCGATAGCTTCCACGGAACCCAGCCCTTCCAAATGTGCTCCCGAGGCGTTATTGACAATGGCTACCTCAGGCCGTGCCAAACGTGTCAGATAGTCAATCTCGCCGGTATGATTCATCCCCATTTCGATCACTGCATAGCGATGGGCAGCACGTAGCTTCAGCAGAGTGATTGGCATGCCAATGTCGTTGTTAAAATTGCCCTGAGTCGCCAGCACCGCACTGTCGTTATCCTCGAGTAACGAGACCCTGCCTCCATCGCCCGCTTGCGTGGGAGAACTGGTGAGGGGGAAACGGGCATGCCCGTAAGCACTACCTGCCGCCACGCGTAAAATGGAAGCGAGCATTTCCTTCACGGTCGTCTTGCCGTTACTTCCGGTCACAGCCACCACGGGAAGCGTGAACTGTGCGCGCCAATATGCCGCCAACTGGCCCAGTGCGAGACGTGAAGAACCGGATACGAGGAGCAAGGGGAATGTGGCAGCTTGAGACTTATATTTTGAACCTTGAGCTTCATCGACCAAAGCCGCCACCGCTCCACGTTGAAACGCGGCTTCAATGAAATTGCTCCCGTCGAAATTGTCCCCTTTCAGTGCTACGAACAAGTCACCGGAAGCAATCGTGCGGCTGTCGGTGGATACGGCATTAAACCGCACATCCTGTCCGATTATTTTGCCACCCAAGGCCTGCTTAGCTTGTGAAAGCAGCATCATGTTCCGGCACTCCGAATCATTTCATCGTGTCGCAGAGACCAAACAGCTAGAGCCCGCTGTGCTGCCTCGACATCGCTGAACGGATATTTCACTCCCATGATTTCCTGATAGGTTTCATGCCCCTTCCCTGCCAGGACCACGGTATCTGCTGCGCTGGCACGCTGAATCGCATCTGCAATCGCTTCTGCACGGTCATCAATAATCCGGTAATTCCATCCATTCATGCCAGAAGCGATGGCGGCAATAATTTCGCGGGGATTTTCGCCGCGCGGGTTATCGCTGGTGACAATGCAATTATCCGCAAATTTTGAAGCCACGCTGCCCATCATCGGGCGTTTGCCCCGGTCACGATCGCCACCGCAACCAAATACGCAAACCAGTTTTCCGCTGCTCACTTCGCGCAAAGTGACCAATATTTTTTCCAATGCATCAGGTGTGTGTGCATAGTCCACCACCACGGTTGGAAGCCCGCTCCCGCCGAATGTCTGCAACCGCCCCGGCACTGCATTGACCCGGGCCAATTCCTGAACAGCATCCGACAGAGTCACACCACTCACCAGCAATACAGCCAAAGAGCCCAGCAGATTTTCAGCATTAAAACGTCCGATCAGAGGGCTATACATCTCTTCGCCGCCCCAACTGGAATGCACATTCAGACGAATACCTCGGGCATCCATCTGTAAAGTACCACCAAAAACCATGCGTATTCCCAAGCGTTCAGCCTGCGCAAGTGCTGTATCCGTCAGTCCATATCCCACAACTTCAACTTCCTGCAATTCCACGGCCATTTCCGAGCCAAATGCATCATCGAGATTCAGCACCGCATATTTAAGTTGTTTCCAGTTGAACAAACGCCGTTTGGCCGCCGCGTAATGCTGCATGTCGCCGTGATAATCCAGATGGTCTCGGCTAAGATTGGTGAGCAATGCCACGTCATAATTCACACCGTTGACACGTCCCTGCTCCAGCGCATGCGAAGAGACCTCCATTGCCACTGACAGTGCGCCTTGTGCCAAATACTCTGCCAATAATCCATGCAGATGAACTGCGTCTGGCGTAGTGTTCAATGTAGGTTGCAAAGTTCCAGTAAATCCGTTCCCCAGCGTCCCCAGCAAAGCCGTTTTCTTGCCCAGTGCGCTATAAGATTGTGCAATCCAGTGGCTGCAGGAAGTCTTGCCATTGGTGCCTGTGACACCGATCATCCATAATTTTTCTGACGGTTTGCCGTAAATATGATCCGCGATTTCACCGGCGTGATGTCGCAGATCAGACACGGCAAGATTAGGAGTCGGCCAAGCATCATTCCAGACAAAACCTTGAGCATCCCAAATCACCGCATTGGCACCTCTGGCTATGGCTTGTGGAATATACTGCCGCCCGTCTGCCTGATATCCCTGATAGGCAACAAAAGTGTCCCCCGGCAATACTGCGCGACTATCTGTGACCAGCCTGGTAATTTCTACGCCAAGCGATCTGAGCAGCTCAGGATCAAATCCTGTCTTCTGCCGTGTTGAATGTTTTGCTTCGGGTAGGGTCGAAGGATTCATGTCTCTTCCTTGACAACTTCAGCGGGTGGCATCACCACATTCCCAAGCGGTGCATCGTTGGGAACATTGAGCAGACGCAGTGCAGCGCCCATCACATTGCTGAATACAGGGGCGGAAACCTCACCCCCAAAATGCTGCGCCCCGCTGGGCTCATCCAGCATAACAGCCACTATCAGCCGCGGATTGGAGGCGGGAGCGAGTCCGACAAAAGAGGCGATATATTTATTAACATAATGTCCGCCTTGTACTTTATGGGCAGTGCCAGTCTTGCCTGCCACGCGGTAACCGTTGATCTGTGCTTTTGGAGCCGTACCACCGGACTGAGCCACCAGTTCCAGCATGTCCCGCATTTCCTGTGCCGTTTTCTGGGAAAACACCCGCTTGCCAACTGTCGGGGTATCCTGCCTGAGCAATGTGATCGACTTCAGTTCTCCGTCGTTGGCAAAGATGGTATAGGCACGCGCCATTTGCAGCAGATTGACCGAAATACCGTTGCCAAATGCCATGTTGGCCTGCTCGATAGGTTGCCATTTCTTGTAATTGCGCAATATCCCTGAAGCCTCACCCGGAAAGGCACTTCCGGTTTGAGCCCCAAAACCCACGTCCCTCAGCCCACGCCAAAAGGTTTCCGGCGTCATTGACAATGCGATCTTGGCAGCACCCACATTGCTTGATAGTTGAATTATTCTTGGCACAGTGAGCGAAGGTTCTGGATGGGTATCATGTATTTTTCTACCGCCGACACTAAACACGCCATTCTCCGTGTTGATAACACTTTGTGGCGTGATCTTGCCCGCCTCCAGTGCGGTCGACACCGTGAACGGCTTCATGATTGAACCCGGTTCGAACAAATCAGTTACCGCGTGATTGCGCATAGCCTTGAGATCAACTTTAGCGCGATTGTTGGGGTTATAGCTCGGCCAATTGGCGAGAGCCAGCACCTCACCCGTTTTCGCATCCAATACCACGACGGAGCCTGCTTTGGCATTGTGTTGCGCCACAGCTTGCTTGATTTCACGGTATGCGATGTATTGCAGCTTGCCATCCAGACTTAACGCCATATCGGCGCCCGGTTTGGGTGCACTCAGACTGGCGACATCCTCTACCGTATGTCCGCGCCGATCCTTGATCACGCGCTCGCTACCCGCTTTGCCCCCGAGCTTCTCTTGCAACGCCAGTTCCATTCCTTCCTGGCCCTTGTCATCCACATCGGTAAAACCCAGCAAATGTGCAGTCATATCCTCAGCGGGATAATAACGTCGGTATTCGCGGCGCGACGAAACCCCCGGAATTTCCAGCTTGACCACTTTGGCTGCCTGCTCTGGAGGAATCTGCCGTTTGAGATAAACGAAATCGTGCGAAGTATCGAACAAGCGGCTTTTCACTTCAGCGGTACTCATACCCAAAATTTGTGCCAACTCTTTAATTTGTTGCGGGGTCGCCTCTACATCTTGCGGGCTAATCCAGATCGACTCCACCGGAGTACTAATGGCAAGCGGCTCCCCATAACGGTCGGTAATCATCCCTCGATGTGCATTAATATCCACCACGCGCCCATAACGCGCATCGCCTTTCTGCTGCAGAAAATCGTTGTGTATACCTTGCAGGTAGACAGCACGAGCAATCAAACCTGTCAGCCCGATCAACAGAAACAAAAACAACAGACGGGAGCGCCAAGGCGGCAATGCCACAATCCCCGTCGTTTTTATACTGCCGGCGTAATTCATGGCTTCGCTATGGCTCCCGCTTTAAATTCGCTGCCGGAATAACTACTGCGAATAAATTGAATTTGCGCGCTCTTCGGTAACTGCATTTGCAGTTTGGAAGAGGCGATGTTTTCCACCCGTGCCGGCATGGCCCAGGTGCCTTGTTCAAGTTGCAATTGTCCCCACTCCACTTCCATCTGTTGCGCCCGGTCTTTCTCTTTTTCCAGTTCCACAAATAATTTGCGCGCCCTATGTTGTGAGGTCACAACACCCAACGCGCAAGCGATTACTCCAACCAGAAGCAATAATTGCATTTTGGTCACTCGCTCCCTCCGATACTTTCCGCAACCCGCATCACCGCACTGCGCGCCCGCGGATTGATCTCCAGCTCTTGTGTCGAGGCACGTATTGCCTTGCCGATCAGGCGCAACCGGCCCTCGGGTATATCGGCGGCGCGGATCGGCAAATTTCGCGGTAACTTATCCCCTTCTGCCATATCGCGCATAAAGTGTTTCACCAGACGATCTTCAAGCGAATGAAAACTGATGACCACAATTCGCCCCCCCGGTCTCAGGCAATCCACGCATTGCGGTAAAATCCTCGCGATCTCCTCAAGCTCCCGGTTGAGATAAATCCGTATAGCCTGAAAGGTGCGCGTCGCCGGATTTTTCCCGGGCTCACGCGTGCGAACAGTTTTGGCGATAATTTCGCTGAGCTGTTTTGTGCTTGCAATAGGCTGTTCCTTGCGCGCCTCAACAATCGATCTTGCAATCTGTTTAGCAAACCGTTCTTCGCCGTAGTCACGTATTATCTCTCCCAATAAATTTTCATCCACTCCGTTCAGCCACTCGGCTGCGGTCTCCCCGCTGCTGGTGTCCATCCGCATATCCAGTGGAGAATCGAATCGAAAACTGAATCCGCGTTGCAGGTCATCCAATTGCGGCGATGACACGCCCA
>Ga0208872_1001916_pt1 | contig 12365 bp, 9 predicted proteins | sample CryBogCBH12Aug08_FD_185508 | JGI IMG/M metagenome (GOLD analysis project Ga0208872, IMG submission 185508) | Freshwater microbial communities from Crystal Bog, Wisconsin, USA - CBH12Aug08 (SPAdes) | ecosystem: Environmental > Aquatic > Freshwater > Lake | place: Crystal Bog, Wisconsin, USA... | reverse complement strand
CTTGTCGGTGCATTGCGCGGAAAGAATGGTGGCGACGAGCAATTGCAGCGGCGTGGCAAAATTCAGCTCGCAATGCGCATCGGGATAGACGCGCCGGAGCACCGCAAGAATGTTCTGCGTGCGCTCCAATTTGGCGGCAGCGGTTTCGCGCGGCATCGAAATCACTTGGCCGGCGCGGCGTTGGTGGTGGTCATGATGCGAGCGTCCATCGCCGACTTGGTTTTTTCCTTATCCAATTTTTTATCGGCGGCGGCGGCGTCCAGAGCTTTTTGCACTTCCACCGGTGTCCGACCATATTGGCCGTCGGTCCAGCGATAGAGCCGGCCTTCGCTGTCGTTGAGGTAGGCGTAAATCCACCACACGATGAACACCACCAGCAGCACCTTCGGCCAGAGCGCGGATTTTTCGGCGTAACGGTCGCTGACATCCACGGTGGCACCCGGCGGCAACTTGGCGATGCCGGTGAGACTGGTGCCGAGCGGCACATTGATTTTGGCCTTGGCGTTCACCGCCCAGCCGTTGGCGTCAAGAATCGGACCGAGGTTGCGCTTGCGGAGTTTGATGAAGGCCAAAATCACCGACGGCCCGGAAATCACCAGCATGATGCCGGCAAAAATAATCGGCAACTGCCACGATTCAAACTTGCCGAGATAAACCAGCACCGACGCGAATGCGGCAGAAATGCTGCCCAACGCCAAGCTGATCAGCGCGATGACGCTCGGATCAAAGAATGGTTTTTTTGCCACCGGCGCCGTGCCAGCCGTCGCGCTGGCGGTGGCGGCCAGATTGGCCCCCACTTCCTCGTCAGCGGCGGAAGCGCGCTTGGCCACCTGCTCTTCAATCATCCGCACCAGTTTTTTGTAAGGTGCCCAGAACGCCTGCCGGATGCTGATGGGACTGGCGACGATTTTCGTGATGGTCGCGTCGAAGTCGCGGCCTTTGCGGTCGTAAAAAATCCCGTTGCGCCCGACCATCAAATTGTCGTCATCGCCCTGCGAAAAAATCGCGACGACGCTCAACTTCTCGCCGGTGGCCTTGCGCACGCAGTCCACATACGCCAGATACGCGCCGGCCAATCCGGCCATCGTGGCATGCCGGCTCGCGTCCTCCACCGTCAGGCAAAGATCGCAACTGCGCTGGTCGAGATACAGCCGGCCCGCCTGAAAAATCGCCGGCGTTTTGCGACTGTAAAAATTTTTGAAGCTGACGAAATTCACGCACAGCGCGTGCAAGTCGCGGTGGAAGCGGATTAATTTTTCCACAGCAGCCATCGCGTTGGCTTCCGGCTCCAGCGCTTTGTCTTTGGCGATGAGCGCGGTGATTTTTGCCCGCGTGTCGCCAGCGAGAATTTCGCGGAGCCGCTTCAAGCCGAGGCTTTCCACCGGCGCACCGACTTTGCCGGTGGCCCACGTTTCAAACGCCGCAAGTTTCGCCACCAGCGACTGCCACTCCGCTTCGGTGAGCGAATTTTTTTCGCCGAGCAGCGGTTTGACGGCGGCGGTTTGCAACGTCGCCAGCGCGCCGGCCCACGCGGGATTCACGCCAGCCACCAGCGGCAGCGCCTTGTGCGCCGCAATTTGCGCCAGCGGCAGCGCGGCGATTTCGGCGGACGTGATGGTCAAATCTTTCGCCGCCAGCGCGAGGTATTCTTTTTCCTCGCGGTTCAGCGCGGCGATGGCGCGGGCGTCAAACGCGGCCAACTGGCAGCGCGCAAAATAATCATCCACCTTCACCTTCACCGCTTTCACGGCAGCAGCGGCGGCGGCGGTGGCTTCGCCGAGCGGCAAAATATTTTGGTCGCCTTCGGCCTGTTTCCACCAGTCAGAGTGCGCCTGAACTTCGGCAAAAAACACGTCAGCCTTGGCCTGATTGATGCCAGGCTGACCGCTGCGATCCGTCTCCGCGCCAAACGCGGCGATGATTTCACCAATAACCGAGCGGGTGAAATCATCTTCCGCCGCGCCGGTGGGAATGATGCCGTCGCCGTTGAAATTCGTCGCGGCAAAAATTTTCGCCGTGTCCGCCGTGTCTTCGAGATCAATTGCCGTTGCCGCCGGATTGCCGAGGTTGGCGAGAATTTGTTTGGCCGAGGCGAGAATCTGTTTTCCCTCCGGCGTGGCGTCGTTGATGGCGTCGAGCGGCAGCGACGGCTGGCCGAGGAGCAGCGTGTCAGGATTTTTGAGCAGGCCGGTGGCCCATTTGGCGGCGGCGATGACTTCCGGCACGCGCACGCGACCGTCCTTGTCGGTGTCAATCAGGTCGAGCGTGCGGCTGTCGAATTCCAGCCCGCGCGTCGGGCAGGCGAGCGCGACCCAGAGCTTCTGGTCGAGCTGGTCAAGATGAGCGAGGTCGGTGCCGGTTTCCAGTTTGACCTGGTCAAAACCACCGGCGCGGAAAAATTTCCATTTGTAATTCATGCTTCAAAAAATTTGCGGCAGACTTAAGAAATCAGACCAGCTCCGATTCCACAATTTCTTTCGGCGGCAAGCCGGCGGGGGTGCCGTCGGCGGCTTCGGGATACTCGAAAATTTTTCCCTCAAAATTGCGGATGAGCACGCGGCCGGCGTTGCGGCACAAGACGTATTCGGGATTCACCGGCACCTTGCCACCACCGCCGGGCGCGTCAATCACATATTGCGGCACGGCGTAGCCGGTGGTGTGGCCGCGTAGTTTTTCCATAATCTCCAAACCGCGCGCCACGCTGGCGCGCAGGTGCGCGGAGCCGGCGATGAGATCGCACTGGTAAAGATAATACGGCTTCACGCGGCACATCAGGAGTTTTTGAACATGCGCCTTCATCACGTCCGCGTCGTCGTTGACGTGTTTGAGCAAAACACTTTGGTTGCCGAGCGGGATGCCGGCGTCGGCCAAGCGGCTCAGCGCGGCGCGGACTTCCGTCGTGAGTTCGCGCGGATGGTTGGTGTGAATGCTGATGAACAGCGGATGAAACTGTTTCAGCACCGCGCACAATTCCGGCGTGATGCGCTGCGGCAGAAAAACCGGAATGCGCGTGCCGAGGCGGAGAAATTCGATGTGCGGAATCGCGCGCAGCCGGCTCAATAAATTTTCCAGCTTCTCATCGCTCAACAGCAACGGGTCGCCGCCGCTCAACAGCACATCGCGGATTTCGGGATGCGCGGCGATGTAGGCGATTTGCTTGTCGAATTCGGGATGAAAATCGTAGCCGGTGGCATTGCTGACGAGCCGCGAGCGCGTGCAGTAGCGGCAATAACTCGCGCAGCGGTCGGTTACCAAAAACAAAACGCGGTCGGGATACCGGTGGACGAGGCCCGGCACCGGCGAGTGCGAATCTTCGCCGCACGGATCGCTCATTTCCCACGCGGCGGTGGTGGTTTCCTCGATGCGCGGAATCATCTGGCGGCGAATGGGACAGTTTTCATCCGCCGGATCAATGAGGTTGAAAAAATACGGCGTGATGCCGAGCGCGAGTTTGTGGTTGGCGAGCCGCGCGCCGGCGAGTTCTGCCGGCGTGAGCGTGGGCATCAGTTTTTCCAACTGCCCGACAGTGGTGATACGGTGCTTGAGCTGCCAGCGCCAGTCGTTCCAATCGGCCTCGGAAACGTCATGCCAGAAACCGCGACCGGCGGATGTGAATTTTTTCAAAGCTTGAAACGAGCGACCCGAAGGCGGTTCCCCGCATTCCGTGGATGAATTTTCAGCCTGCATTTTCAGTAACGCACTATAATTTCGATTCGCCTTCTGTCAAGCTGGCCGCTCACCGCAGCCCCCGATTCAAATTCACCGGCAGCGGGCCGGTATTCACCCGCGCCTCGGCTTCACGCCGGTGGCGGTCCAGCGCATCCAGCTTATCCAAGGTTGATTTTATATCCGCCGGCCGGCGGGCGATAACGAGGTTTCGGCCGGTGCCGGTGGCGGCGGTTTTATTCTGCTCGCCAAGAAATTCCGCCAGCACCCGGTGGTAGCCATCGGCGAGTGCGGCGAACGGTGGCGCGAGCCGGAAATGCAGCCGTTCCAAATCGCGCAGCTTGAGGCGCAGCACAGCGGCTTGCTGTTCCGGGGTGAAACTGCGGAGCGCGGCTTGCAGCGAAATCACCGTGTGCACCGGCAGCGCGTTGGAACGGCTGCGGGATTCCACCGGCACGGCCAGCAGCTCGGCCAACCGGTCGCGGCTGAAAGCCGGCGTCCAGCGCGCGCCGGGGTCGTGCGCGGCCAGATTCACCAACTGGAGCGTCCACCATTTTTCCACGTCCAACGGCTGATGAAAATTGTCGCGAAACGCCGCGTAAAAAGCGGTCTGCCAGTTGCGGTAACGCGGCAGTTGCGCCAGCAGGGCGCGCATTTTTTCCGCGCCATTTTTAAGGCCGAACAGTTCGTGGGTGAACAACTGCGCGCTCGCGAGATAAACGCCGCCATCGCGGCCGTCCACCTGCGCCTCGGTCGGCCAGCTCAATTGCTCAAAGGTGAGCGCCGGGGCATCGCGCAGCACCCGGCGGACATCGGCGAGCGAATCCACGCCGCGCGTCGTTTGATCCAGCCGGCTTTGCGCCAGCCCGTCCAGCTTGTGAGCGGGCGCGGACAGGATGTCCTTCGCGCCATCGGTGGCGAGCACTGATTGCGCCAGCCCATCGGCGAGCCACGTGGGCAATTCAGCGGAATGATCGGTGGCGTTGCGGTTGGCGATTTCCAGCAGCACCACGGCGGCGAGCGCGCGGGCATAGCGCGGGCGCAAAAGAACATCCGGCAGTTCCACCTGATAGTTCCATTTTTGCAGCAGCCAACTGGAGGTGAGGGTGACACCGTCACCGGGCGAGCGTGCCGGCCGGAGCGTGAGAAAAATTTTTCCGCGCCACGGCGTGCCGGATTTCAGGCCCAACTGATTCCAAAGGGATTGCTTGAACCGCTCGGCGGCCACAACGAGTAGCGCCGGTTCCAGCCGGATGAAGCTGGCGTTGGTCGCCAACGCGGCATCGTGCAACAACGGGGAAAAACCACCGGTCTGCCAAACGGTGAACTGACCGGAAACGCTGTCGGCTCGGTTCTGCTCCGGCCAAGCCGGTTGGCCGCGCCCGGCGGTGGCGAGGAAAACGAGGCCGAGGGAAAGCGCGCGGACATGGCGCGACCGGTTCATTTTTTGTCGGCTTTGGCGGCAGGCTTGGTTTCCGGCTTCGCGGCGGGTTTGGCGGTATTGGAATCTTTTTTGGCTGCAGACTTGTAGCCTTCGCTGCGGTAGTCGGTGATGTAAAAGCCGCTGCCTTTGAACAGCAGACCGGTGCCGGCGCTGATTTTTTTTGTCACTGTCCCGCGACCCCATTTTTTTCGGGCGCAGAGTTCCTTGGGGCAAATTTTCAGCGCGGGAGCGGAAATAGAGCGAACCGCCTCAAATTCGTGCCCGCATTTTTTGCAGATGTATTCGTAAGTCGGCATGGCCACTTGCGAACGGTCGAACCGGTCAGTGCGCGGCGGCGTTGGTCGCCGTCCCGAGCGGCGGGATGACGCGCACGTTGCCGTCGGAACCAACCTCGACGTTGAGGTCGTAGCTCCCGGCCGCTTTGGTGGCGGGTGCGGGGGCGACGGTTACGCTGTGTTCCCGAAGCAGTTGGGCGCCTTTTTTGCCAATGTTGTCGTTCTTCATCAGCTCAATCCGGCGGGCGACAAAAATTTCATCGCGGATTTTTTTGACCTGCGCACGCAGAATACCGAGGTCGTTGAACTTGCGTTCCAGCTCGGCTTTTTGGGCGAGCTGCTTCTGGAGTTCCTGCTCGACAAATTTCCGGTTGGTCTCGGAACTGGCGAGTTGTTTCTGCGTCTCCGCAATGGTGGCGTTCAACTGCGTGATGGCGCTGGCCAGCTCGGCGGCGCGGTGATCCAGCGCGCTGTTCTGCGCCTCAAGGTCATTGATGCGGAGGGTAAGATTGGTGACCTGGCTCTGAAACGACGTCTTGACGCTGGCCAGCGTGGCGGCGGCGGCGGTCAGGCTGTTGGACAACTGCGCCACCTGCGCGCCGGTGGCGGCGAGCTGCTGGCGGCTGACTGCGAGGTCGTTGGTGAGCGCGACGTTGGCCTGGCCCAACTCGTCGAGATGCTTGTTTGCATCCACCACCTGCTTGGACAAATCAGTGATGGAGCTGACGTCGGCCGCGTGCTGGTCGTCGCCCTGTTTTTTAACGACCAAAAGCGCCACCGCCAGTCCGACGGCGGCGACGGCCAAAAGAATGATGACGGCTTTAGTTTTCATATTATTAACAAACTTGGTTGACCGTATTCAATCTGCACGCGAACGGGCTTTTTAGCAAGCCCGCTTACTGACCGGTGGCGGGAGTGCCAGCCGCCGGTGCGGCGTCCTGCATCGCCTGACTGGCCTGGAGTTTTTCTTCCAGCGATTTCAAGGTCGAATCCAGAATTTCCACCTTGAGTTCGGCGCGGGTTTTCTTGATGAAATCCGGCGCGAGCTTGGCAATCTTCTGCCGGCTCAGAAAGTCCTTGATGTCGGCGGCGGCGGTGGCAAAGGCGATTTTCTTCGCCGGCGTCTTGTCCAGCAGGTTGATGATGTGGAAGCCATAGGCGGTGGTGATGACGTCGCTGATCTGGCCTTTGGCGAGAGAAAACGCGGCGGCTTCAAACTCCGGCACCATTTCGCCGTGGGCAAATTCCGGCAGTTCACCACCGTTTACCTTGGAGCCGGGATCTTCGGAATATTGCTTGGCCAGCGCGGCAAAGTCACCGCCCGCCTTCACCTGCTTGAGCAGGTCATCAATCTGTTTGCGCTTGGCGGCCACGGTGTTCGTGGCGAGCGGCGTCGGCGGGCGGGTGGCCGGATCCACCGTCATCAGCAATATGTGGCGGACGTGCGCTTTTTCCGGCTCTTCAAAATCCGCCGGATGGTTGGTGTAATACGTCTGCGCCTCGGCGTCGGTGATGGCGATGTTCAACTGGCGCTTGAGCGCCGCCTTGGCGATAGCTTCCTGCAACGCCTTGCTGCGCAATTCCGCCACCGTCAAGCCAACGGCCTTGAGCTGGTGGTCAAGCGCTTCGACCGAGCCGAGCCGCTTGATGATGTTGGTGAATTGCAGGTCGGCGTCCGTCTGGCCGGTGGCGCGATCCGCGTCCGTGGATTTTTGGAGCAAAATCTGGATGCCGACCAATTGCTCCAAAACATTGAGCTCAAAACTCGGTGGCAGTTGTTGACCCTGCGCGGCGGCGTTGGCTTTCGCGCCGACCACCACCTGATCCAGTTCGCTGCGCTTGATTTCAAAACCGGTGCCCTTGACGATGACGGGATCGCCAAACAGCGCCGTCATGGCAGCTTCCGGGCTGGCGTTGGTGCCGGCGACTTTCGTGGCGGCGGCGTTTTCCGTGGCCGCCGAAGCGGAAATCACACCGGCCATCAGCGCGGCGGACAGGATCAATTTCAATTTCATTTGGTCAATTGGACTATCAAGTTTCGGTTTGGTTCAAAAACAGAATTACAACTTTACCACTTTCACATTGCTGATGTCATGGTCTTTTTTAAGTTCATCCAACACCGCCGCCGGTGGTTCGCTGTCGAGGCTCAACACCGTCAACGCGCGACCACCGGCGGTGTCGCGCCCGAGGCTCATGGTTGCAATATTGACTTTGTGCTTCGCGAGCAGCGTGCCGAGGTGGCCGACGATGCCGGGCTTATCAGCGTTGTTCAACAGCAGCAGCGTGCCGGTGATGGGCACTTCCACCGCCTGACTGAAGACGCGCACGATGCGCGGATTGTTCGGCGAACCGAAGAACGTGCCACCGGCAGAAACCAGTTTCCGACTGCCGGCCAAAGCTTGCACATGCACCCATTCGTTGAACGTCACCGGCTCGTCCGATTTCTTTTCCTCGACGGTGATGCCGATGCTCTGCGCCACGCTGCGGACATTGACGTTGTTCACGTCCTTCATATTGCTCGTGGATAAAAAGCCGCGCAAAATCGCGCGCGTCACGGGATCCACATTCGGCAAATGCCGCGCGTTGCCGCCGTAAGTGATGTGCAACCGGTCGGCGGTGGCGGTCGAAAGCTGCGCGATCAATTTGCCCAGCGCTTCGCCGAGCGGCAGGAACGGCTTTACCTGTTCGTAAGTTTTCGCGTCGAGATACGGCAGGTTGACCGCGTTGCGGACTTCACCGGTGAGCAAATATCCCGCGATGACTTCGGCGACTTCGATGCCGCATTTTTCCTGCGCTTCTTCCGTGCTGGCACCGAGGTGCGGCGTGAGAATGAGGTTGGCCTGCTTGCGATACGGATGATCGGCGGGCAGCGGTTCCACCGCGAAAACATCCAACGCCGCGCCGGCGACTTTGTTCGATTCCAGCGCCGCAATCAAATCCGCTTCGGAAATAATTTCACCGCGCGCGCAATTCACGATTTTCACGCCGGGCTTCATTTTCGAGAACGCAGCGGCGTTCAGCATTTCCTTAGTTTCCTTCGTCACCGGCATGTGCACGGTGATGAAATCCGCCTCGCGATAAACGTTGTCCACTTCCGGCGCGAACTCCGCGCCAATGGCTTTCGCGCGGTCTTCGGTGAGATACGGATCGTAGGCTACGACGCGCATACCGAACGCGATGGCGCGCTTGGCCACTTCCGTGCCGATGCGGCCCATGCCGAGCACGCCGAGCGTTTTGCCGGCAAGTTCGACGCCCTGAAATAATTTGCGGTCCCATTTACCGGCGACCATCGTCGCGTGCGCCTGCGGCACCTTGCGCGCGAGCGAGAGCAGCATGGTGAAGCTCAATTCCGCCGTCGTCACCGTGTTGCCACCGGGCGTGTTCATCACCACCACACCGTGCTGGGTGGCGGCTTCGATGTCCACGTTGTCCACGCCGACCCCGGCGCGACCGACCACGCGCAGCGACTTCGCCGCCGCGATGACTTTCTGGGTGACTTTGGTTTCGGAGCGAACCACGAGCGCGGTGGCGTCAGCCACCACCGGTAACAGTTCCGCCTCGGACAAACGCTTCGGCAGGACGACGACTTGAAATTCCGGACGCTGCTGGAGCAACGCGATGCCTTTGGGTGATACGGGGTCGCAGATGATGATTTTCATATATGTTACAAAAGTGAGCGATTAGTTTAGGTCAACGGGCAATTCGGGTCAAACAGTGAAATTTTCTGCGCCAAATGGCTAATTGATGCCCGCCACCGGCACACGTTATTTTGCCCGAAAAACTCCCTGAAAAATGATGAAAACATGAAAACCATCTTGCGTTCACCGCTTTTTTTGGTAGGCTGAACAGCTAATTTTTAGAGAAACCAAAACGCATTGAATTAATTTTATGGCAACCGCAAACGACCTTCGCCGGGGCATGGCAATCAATTACAACGGGGACATCTGCGTGGTGCTGGATTTCCAGCACCGCACGCCCGGCAACCTGCGCGCCTTCGTTCAAGCTTCGCTCCGCAGCATCCGCACCGGCAAATCCTCGGACATCCGCCTCAGCTCGACCGAAAAAATCGAGCCCGTGCCGATGATTTCCAAAAAGATGGAATACAGCTATAAGGACGGTGCCGACTACGTTTTCACCGATCCGGAAAACTACGAAACGGTGACGCTCACGGCCGAACTGGTCGGCGACGCCAAAAATTATCTGGTGGAAAACGGTCTGGTGACGGTGACCTTTGTGGAAGAAAAAGCCGTGACCGTGGAAATTCCGTCGAGCGTCATCCTGACCGTGACTGACGCGCCCGAAGGCATTCGCGGCGATTCCGCGAACAACGTGCAAAAGGCCATCACCGTTGAAACCGGCATCACCGTGCAGGCCCCGCTGTTCATCAAGACCGGCGAGAAAATCCGCATTGATACGCGCACCGGCAAATACATGGAACGTGCTTAACGCTTTCCAAAATGGCGAATTTGAAATTCGTAATTTGAAATTTCCCAGCCCGCCGCCCGGCGGGCTTTTTTATTGCCGGCAAAATAATCGGTTTATTCGAGCGGAAATGCGTTGCAAGCGGCCCGCGCTCGGTTAATTCTTTGGCAAGTCATGTCCGGCCAGCTTAAAGGGGAAAAAGTTTATCGCGGCATCGCCGTTTCGACGGGGGTTTGCCGCGGTCGGGTGCTGGTTCTGCATCACACCCGCCACGTCATTGCCCGCCGCGAGCTGGCCGCCGATCAGGTTAATCCGGAAACCAGCCGCTTCGAGCAATCGCTCGTCCATACCCGGCAGCAGATTACCGAGGTTCAGCGCCGGGTGGCGGAAACGATGAGTTCGGCCGAGGCGGATATTTTCGATGCGCACCTGCTCATGCTCGAAGACCCGGTGCTCATCGAAGAGGTCATCAAGACCATTCGCGAACAGAAGGTCAACGCCGAGTTCGCTTTCCATACCGCCGCTGAAAAATACGTTGCCGTCCTCGAAGCCGTGGAGGACGAATATCTCCGCGAGCGCGCCGCCGACCTGCGCGACCTCGCCAACCGCATCCTGGCCAATCTGCTCGACGTCAAAGATCAGTCTGACCTGCGTCATTTGAGCGAGCCGTGTATTCTTGTCGGCCGTGATTTAAGCCCGTCTACCACCGCGCAGTTGGATAAAAAATTCGTCCTCGGTTTTGCCACCGACATCGGCGGCAGAACTTCGCATACGGCAATTCTGGCGCGCTCGTTGGATATTCCAGCCGTGGTCGGCCTGAAAAATTTAAGCGAGGAACTGGAAACCGGCGATTACGCCCTGCTCGACGGTTACAACGGCACCGTCATCGTCAACCCGACCGACCAGACGCTTTTTGAATATGGCCAACTCGCCAAGATCAAGGCGTCGCTCGAGGAAAAACTGGTCGAAGTCCAGCATCAGCCCGCCATCACGCTTGACGGCCGGCAGATTCATCTCTCGGCCAACATCGAAGATCAAAATGACATCGAGGCCGTCCGCACGCACGGGGCGGAAGGCGTCGGGCTGTTCCGCACGGAATTTTTATTTATCAACCGCGACCGCCTGCCGACCGAAGAAGAGCAGTTTCAGGTCTATCGTCAGGTCGCCGAAGCCTTGACACCCGCGCCCGTCATCATCCGCACGCTGGATCTGGGCGGCGACAAGTTTGCCTCGCATCTTCAGATTGCCCAGGAAATGAATCCCTTCCTCGGCTGGCGGGCGATCCGTTTCTGCCTCGCGCAACCGGAACTGTTCCGCGCCCAGCTCCGGGCCATTCTCCGCGCCAGCGCCACCGGCAACATCAAAATGATGTATCCGATGATTTCCGGCTTGGACGAATTGAACCAGGCCAACACGCTCGTGGAAAAATGTAAAGCCGAGCTGCGCGCGGAAAATATTCCGTTTGCCGAAAATCTCGAAATCGGCGCGATGATTGAAATCCCTTCCGCCGCGCTCATTGCCGAAACGCTGGCGAAGCGGGTAAAATTTTTCAGCATCGGCTCGAACGATTTGATCCAATACACGCTCGCCGCCGACCGCACGAATGAAAAGGTCTCGCACCTTTACGAGCCGACGCATCCGGCGATTCTGCGGCTCATCAAAATGACCGTGGACGCCGCGCACGCCAACGGCATCTGGGTGGGGGTTTGCGGTGAAATCGCCGGTGAACCCGTGCTCGCGCCGCTGCTCATCGGTTTGGGCGTGGATGAATTGAGCGCCGCGCCCGCCGTGCTCGACGAGGTGAAATACATCATCCGCCGCATCCGGCTGAACGAGGCGCAAGCGCTTGCCCAGACCGCGCTCCGGTTGGAATCGCCGGCGGAAATTTACGCGCGCTGCGTCGAGTTCGCCCGCCAGACCGCGCCCAGCCTTTTCGAGAACAAAGCCCCAATTTCAACGTAATCCGCAACGGAAAATTTTTTCGCAGGCAAGTCGCCGGGTAATTTATTTCGGACTGGCCCCGGCTCATTTTTTAGTGAAAATCAGCGTGGTGAAACTTTGCATAAAAATATCGTGCGCCCTCCTGCTGGCAGTCACCTTGTGGCATGCTCAAGCCGAATTCACGCCATCGCCAGCCGTCACCGGTGGCAGTTTCGCCGATGCCGCTACGGCTGGCTTTTCCCCGGATGCGACCGGGGCCGAAAACACCAAGGCGTTGCAGCGCGCGGTGGATTTGGGCGGCACCATCACCGTGAGCCGGCCAGGAACTTACAAAATCGCTGACACCGTTTTCCTCGGTGGCAACACCACACTCCATTTTGGCAATGGCGTGTTCCTGAAAAAAGTCGCGGAGCAAGGCGCATTCACGCACGTCCTGCTTAATAAAGGTGCGTTGACCAGAACTTACGATGAGCACATCGCCATCGAAGGTTTGCAGCTCATCGTCAACGGCGTGGACGTGCGCACGTTCAAGGAAGTCTATGGCTTACATGGCCAGCTCGCGTTTTTTTACGTCAAAGATTTGCGCATTGAACATTTCCGCTGTCTCGATCTCGGCC
>Ga0208872_1001914_pt1 | contig 12368 bp, 15 predicted proteins | sample CryBogCBH12Aug08_FD_185508 | JGI IMG/M metagenome (GOLD analysis project Ga0208872, IMG submission 185508) | Freshwater microbial communities from Crystal Bog, Wisconsin, USA - CBH12Aug08 (SPAdes) | ecosystem: Environmental > Aquatic > Freshwater > Lake | place: Crystal Bog, Wisconsin, USA... | reverse complement strand
GGATGGCATCATTGACCGTCGGCGTAGTGTCTGAACTTTCGTTCCGGCGCGATGCCGGCGAACGTCGCTGGCTTGCTTTCTGAGCACTCTGGCCGCCGCGCCGGGCTGCAGGCGATGCTCCGCGCATCGCCCGCTGTGTTGCAGGTTCGGATTTTTGCCGATCCGTTGCGCGTCGCGCGTCGTGTTTTTTTTCGTGAACACTTGTCCAATCGCGCTGTCAAACCCTCACCTGCATAGGTCGGGCAGATGCCCGTTTACTTCCCTCAAATGAGGCTTCCATTGGTGAGAGTTGGACCGCCGGTTTGCGTGTCGGCTCGATGACCCCACACAACCACTTCCCCAGGTTGCGGCCTTGTCGCCGCGACTGGCGGAAGCCCGTTGGCCTTTCTGGCAGTTACGGCAGCTCCGCATCCGCCGTTCCTGTCACGAACGGCTGACCGTGAAAAACTGGAACGCATTTTAAGCCCGCGTTATGCGTGGCGCGTTCCGCGATTGCCATGAGCGCGCCAAAGAAAAATCGCCGCCCGACGGAAATTCGGATTGTAAGGATTTCATTACAACCCGCCTCGGGGATTTGCACTACAACGAACGGAATGGACATGGCCAAACAACCAACCGGCAACCAGACATTTTGTGTGTCCGATACACCAACGCCGCCCGACGGTTTGCTACAAGTCTGGCGGTTTGAAAATGCGATGCCGGCAGACTGTTTCAATTTGAAACACTACGCGAAGCGGCGTGCGTTAAAACCGTTGTTGCGAGCGTGAAAAACTTGATCCGACAGCAGGTCATCCGATTGCGCCAGTGTCACGGCTGGTCGCAGGAGCAGCTTGCCGTCAAATTACAACTCGCCGGCTGGCACAACGCCACCCGCAGCACCGTCTCCAAAATTGAAGGCGGTTTGTTGTGCATCTCGGATTACGACCTGCTGTTTATCGCCGCCGCGCTCCGCGTCCACTTCGCCGATCTTTTTCCCGAAATTGACTGGAAACGTCCAATGGACGAAACCGTTCACCGCTTCATCCCAGACGAAAAACATGGCCTCCCGCCTGAATGAAAGTAACCCCAATGGAAATCATCCCCAAAACCGAAGAACAACCGACACCACCGCCGACCGAACGGCTGGCGTATTCGATTCAAGAAGCCGCCGACCTGCTCGGCGTGAATTATTTCAGCGTTTACCGGCTTATCCAGCGTGGCAAACTCAAAGTGTGCCGGGCGCTGCGCGGCAAGCTGCTGGTCCCGCGCGCCGAACTGTTGAAGCTGCTGGCAACCGAATGAGGCATCCATGAGCAATCCATTTGAACACCGCCGTCCCACCGCACTGGAGGACAAGGCCCACGCCGAGGCCGTCCGGCACTTTGCCGAACAGTTGAAACAATTTCCCGCCAGCCGCGAGGCGGTTGAACGACTGGAAAAGAACAGCGCCAAGATCGCTTTGGCGGCGAACCTGGCCGCATCGAAGCCGACCCTCAATCAGAACGTCATCCAAGCCAATGACGGAGCGCAATGGCACAAGGACGTTGATCTGATGGACAACATTCATCTGTGCCATCGGTCAATCATCGGCGGGGCGGAATACGCCGTGGTCGAACACTGCCCGGCGCGGGGTGCAAATGAAATCTTGAACCGGGGCTGGAACGCGGACGAGGTTTTGAAATCGTTCACGCAAGCGCAACGGCAGGCGTTGCAGGTTTGGAGGGAGGACATGACCGCGCAGGTGAGGGAATTTCTGGCGGAAAAATATCCCGGCCAGGACATGAGCCGCGTGACCTACGGTTTCATGCACCGGTTCACCCACGCGGTTTCACAACAGCAGATCCAATCGCACGAACAAAATCGCAGTCGTGGAATTCGGATATAGGCGCATTCTCTAAATTGGATTTTTCTATACTGCTTTTCTATACTGTTTGCGCTTTTTATAGCCAAACGCGACCAAACGCAGCAAAAGCTAAAACGAATAAAAGCATTGGTAACATTGAGCGAATCAGCGATTGCATCCCAAAGCCAAACATAGCTAAAAGTGCTTTTTCCGATTATCAACAATGTAAGATATGCGATAAGTTCACCTAACCTGCATTATTTTGTTCCTGTGGTAGAGGGGACGCATTTTTACCCTGCTGCCACAACCATAACAAGCTAGTATAACTGCCAATAAGCAGATAGGCCAAAATAAGTTTCATGGTTATGTCAGCAATTTGAGGAGGAATATGCAGTGCGTCAGTCAGGTTGCCGAGACAGCTACATGGCTTGTGCCATCCGATCAAAGTTAAGCCAAGGCGATAAAGCAAAATGATGCTTGAAAGCCATGCGACCAATCCCATCCGCATCACAAACTGCCAAGGAAAAAAGCAAGCTAATCCTATTATGAATTCGATGAAACCAGTGAGTTGTAACAACTTATTAAATTGCAATCCAATAAACGGTTCGTGTATTTGCAGGATGGCATCATGCCCAAAACTGCTGACGAGCTTTGCGGTGGCAGTGAGTAAGAATATGCCACCTGCTGAGTAGAGAAATAATCGAGAAATCTTCATTTTAATGATTTAATACACGCCTCTTGGTTGCCAAGATGGCAGTAAAAAGATCATACTTTAAATACAAGAGGCATACAAATAATCGCTAGAAAACTAGAATTACCTTGGAATTTTGCCAAAAGTTTCCAGACACTAGCTGCCAAGGCAACCATTTAGTTGTCTTTCTGTCCCATATTAAACTTAAATAGACAGGGCAAGGCATATCTTTAGAGTCTGGCTCCTTTGTTTTAATGAGCAGTTTAACCTTTGCGTATATAAGCTCACCATCCTCGTGCAATATTACATCAGGGGAGCGGTCAAAAGAATAAATAGGGTCATATGAGGCGACTCCGATACTGTTTGTTCCATTTTCTACTTCTACTTCCTTTGCTAAGTCCGCTGGTGGAGCGTTTAACTTGTTTATTTCTACTTTGACTTCCTGTGGGCAAACCGAAGTAAAAAAGTTTTTATAAAACGCCCCGTCCGAACGCAGTTTTACAAACATTTCACTTATTTCATCTTGACTCTTTAGTCTTAAGTCAGCGGTTGATTGACCTGTTTGCTGGCTTATATATTTGATAACCTTATCATAATAAGCATCGGCAATTATCCAATTGATTGGCAGTCTAAATTCCTTGTAAGCCAAATAATTACCAGCATGAAATGCCACTAGAAAATTCAGAATAGAATTTACTAAATCATCCTGCTGAGACGCATTTAACTTGAAGCTATTATGTTCAATATCTACTTTTCGAAGCGCAGTATTTAACTGGTTTGTTTCGTCTATAGAGACGTATTGATTTGTTGACCAAATTGCTATTTTTACTTGCGCTTTTTCAAACAGGTGGTTTTGGGTTCTAGTAATATCATCAGTGTAATAACTGCTCTTGCCAAAAACTCGTAATAGAATCAGAACACATAAAGCAAGTGTGGGTAGCAGCAGAAGGTAAAACAGGATTTTAGTTGAATTTTTCATTAAATCAGCAGCAAGTTAAATCTGATGCCACAGCCATTAAATAGACTATAACTGAAAACCAATCAAATATCAGCAGGGCAAAATGTGTTCAGAAAAATTAATTGCTTGGAATACAACAATAGCAACACTGACCACGCCCCGTAGTAGGCCCCCCACAATTACCGGATTCGTCAGTGGTTCCACAAAAAGCATTTATCCAAACCGCCAACCTGCCGACTGGCCAATTCTTGCCTCTATACCAATATCCATCACAAGACCAAGTGTATGTTACAAATCCATCAGTATAACTACAGGCTTGAGACACGAGCGTCCCCAACTCTAAGCAAAGACAAATAAGTGCAATTGTTGTTTTTTTCATTTTTTGTTTGGTATGTTAGTTTGATTTGGATTATGAATTTTCGCATTTTCGTGATATGTTTGAAGAAGAAATGCATAGCCAAACGCGACAATTCCATAGCTTTATGCGACATTCCGCGCTTTTGAGCACGTCTGGGTCGATAGTTTTGTCAAAATACTTGGACACTGGCCGGTCTGTTTCTTGAACTCTCGCGTGAACGTGCTTGGATGGGTATAGCCAATCAAAGATGCAGTTTCTTTTACCGTCGTGTGGTCATGTAGTAGTTCTGCTGCCCGTTTTTGTCGATGCGCCGTCAACCAATTCTTTGGGCTTTGGTTAAAAGTGTGCAGGAAATATCGCTCCAGTGTGCGCACGGAAACGCCGCAGGATTTTGCCAGCGTTGATACGCACCAGTTTGCTTGCTGCGCACGGTAGGGCCAGTCGTAAATGTTGTGCAATGGCGTTTTCTTCAGTTTGGCGTCCATATTTGTTCCTTGAGGGTTATATCCATATTACAGTGCGGGCAGGGAATCTTTTCACCAATGGCATGGGGAGGGAATTCGATATGTTCCTTACAAAAGAAGCAGGACATTTTTACGACTTCGGGCTTGCGCAGGGTGATGTCGGCTTGGCACTGCGGGCAACGGGTTTTCTGGCCTTGGTTTTGCACGGCGAACTTGATATGAACACCGCATGACGGGCAGGACATTTTGAAGTCTTCAGCAGTTCGCCAAATCTTACCCTCTTGCAGCCAAATCCAAATTACACCTATGTAACTACCCACCAACAAATAAATTGGCAATAGTCCAATGATGAATCCGGACGCGCCGTTTGCAAGGTGAAGCGGGTCAGTAAGACTTCCAATGCAGGTAGTCTGTGAATGGCTGTGCATCCAAATCAAACCAATCCGGTAAACGAAATAATTTGTAGCCAGCCACGCCAACCAACTGATCTGGAAGCTGACTTGTCTGCCGAAGAGACAAATGACGGCAACCAGTAACTCAAATCCGCCAACTGTAAGAAGCGCAGAGCGCAGCGGAATACCGAGCATCGGTTCCGGCAACGCCAGTGATGGGTCATTGCCAAAACCAATTAGTAACCGGATCATTGCAGCCGCCAGCAAGATGCCGCCAGCGGAGTAGATGAACAATTTGATCCGGTTCATGAATTATTCCTCAAAGATGAAATGCGTCATTGACTTGGTGCGTTCGAGTTGGGCTGCGTTGCCGACAACGTGATGGTTTTCACCCGGATGAACAATAATTTCCGTCAACAAGCCAGAATTGAGGGCGTTGGTCTGGAAGCTTTTGAAGCGCGCTTCCTGATGTTCTTCGCCGCCAGTGCTGATCAGAATTTTGGGCCGAGTTTGAAAAAGCGGTGCTTTTGAAAAATCTGGAAGACCGGCAGGATTAAGAAAAATAGCTCCTTTCCACCGGCCTGGAGATTTTGCTAGCAACTCGCTCATGGGGAGGGTTTCTGCGCTGGCCGCAAAAAGATAAACGCGGTGAAAATCCAGACAGGGGTCATGGCGCAAATGTTGATAGACGCTCATGACATTTTCTTCCCATAGGTTAAGGCTTTCAAACCAGCCCGCACGGTCAATAGTGATGACAAACGCGCCACAAGTGGCAAGGTCAGGTGCCCATTGGCGGCCGTGCGGGCCATTCATCATCACCCCTAGTGGCGTGCTGCCAATCACCAATGGATATTTTTTATGGCGGTCAAAGTTTGCCGGAAAAAACAGGTGGTAGTGCAGTATTCTCCCGGTAGCGATTTTAAGCGTGCCATAGCTGGAATTCAGCCGGTGGGCATAGGCCGAGGAAAAATCGGAAGCCGCTGCAACCGCACGCAGTTCGCCGTTGACCAGATCGCACTGCCAGATGCCTGCCGCCGGCTCGTTGCTGACAGTGCCTGAAAAGAGAACTTTTTTCTGGTCGGGCGTCACCCCGAACCAGCTTATGTTACCATGCTCGAACAACCGGTCATTCTCCTTGCCAGACAAATCCGTCAACACGAACCCTGAATGGCCGATTTCATGGCTGAAATAGGCAAATTCCCGCAGGCCAGTCCATTGGGCGTTCCGCAAGAAACGGCCTTGCATCACCAAGGAGGCGTTGGTTGATACTCCCAATTCCGGTTTCAATAACCACAATGAATCCCGGCCGTTCACTGACCGGCTGATCAAAAAGCGCCCGGTTTCCTTTGAATAGCTGAAGCCGGTCAGCCCGTTTATTTGTGGGTCAAGCCAGACGAACGAACTTTGTGGCGACAGGGGGCTGGAACCAAACCATTTTGCTCCAAGATAATCTTCAACCTGCCGTTGCTCGGCAAAATTCAAGGCCCGGTCGTAAACCAGCAGTTCCGCGAAATCTCCATCAGAGGCGGCGGTATTGGTCAGGACGCGGAAACTGGGGGCGGTTCGTAATCCAATTTCAACCTCCCTATCAATGGTATTAAAAGGCAGTTTCACTTCACCCCGGAAACCTCCATTCACATAACTTTTGCAGCTCGCCCCATCGTATATCGTTTCCAAAATATGCCATGATGGTGGTAATGAAGGCGCTCGTCCGTCAAACTTGCCCGTGAATAAACCAGAAGGGAGATAGAGTGAATCATTCTGGTCGCACAGACCAAAATAGGTTCCATTTGTCAGCGCGCTCCCGGTATTAACCAGCATTTTAGAACGTCCGTCATCACGACGCATCACGGCGAAAATTGAGCGCGGATGCGCTCCAGCCAAACCAAGTCGCCGGATGGTCTTCAATCCCGTGGCGTCCGCCAGAGAGTCGCTGGTTTCAAAATGGATCGTTCCCTTGCCATTCAAGGCTTTTGGATTTTCGGGGGCGTTATAGGTTGGCGAGTTACGATTGACTACGGCTGAATTTTTCTTGTGGCTTAAATCTAACAGGTTAGTTACGGCGGATTCATCCTCTTGATCCAAGGTGGAAGCATCCAACCACAGCAGCAAATTATTGGTCAAAGGCACCGTGTAGGCCTCCGCACTCAAGGCAGCGAAAGGATTGTTTGTGCCGGTCAAATCCTGCGTCAAATTAAGCCGGCAGATGAAGTCTTCCTGTAGCCAGGCAATGGTATGGGAATCAATCGTCGTCAAACTTAATACTTGCCCTTGATGTGGCAACCGGTGGATTTGCCAATCACCACCAACCGGGCGATGGGCATAACAAATGTTTTGGCCTTCGAGCCACGCAAATTCCAGTGGGTTTAACCAGACCACGCTGGATATAACATTGGTTCCGATTGATACTTGTGAGGGAGCCAGATTGGTGTCAGTCGGACAAATGAAAAGGGTGTCCCGAGTGCTGTAAATAAAGGAATTATTATCGGGCGACCAAGGCCACGCGCGCAGATCAAATCGATCCCCCCAAGGCCCCAAACCGTTTTCCTCGCGGATAATATGTTTGTGTCCCGTAGCGGAATCACAAAGAAACAAGGCATAGCCTTTGGCATCCGTTGCCACATAAGTGAACTGACTCCCATCGTGATTCATCTGGGGCACGCCATAAAAAAGGCTGACCGAGCCGAAGGCATTGGCTATCTCCTGCCGATGCGCTGGCCGGTTGGCATCCACCCATAAAAGCCGACTACCAACCGAGGCAATGACCAAGAGGATTATCCAGATGCCCGGCGGAAGAATCCGCATCCAGCCAAAGGGTTTCAATCCGATTTCGGCCAGACCATCCCTTGCCTTTTCAAAAATAGTTTCCAGCATATCAATCGCCTTTTTTTAGGCTCCAAATCCCTGACGAACCATCGAAGGAACCGGTCTGCAGCGGGGACAAAAACTCAACGTGGCCATCGCTCATTAAATAATTGAACCGGCCATGATGAAACCCAACGCCGCCGTCCTTGAAAAATTGTTGCTGCTGAGATACACCCGATACGGTGACCTGCGAGATGCTGCCCATGGTGTTGTTGGGAGCAATAAATTCAGCCACTAAAACCGTATCCGCCGGAACCGGAATGCTCGATATTTTTAAGGCTGGCAAGGTATCTGGTGTTTTCAAGGCGGCATCATCCAGCAGCGACAATACCGTCTGTTTATTCCAAAACAGACCAACCCCGGTGGCACTGTCCCGACCCGGCGGCCAGTGTTCTGGCAACATATCATTGCCCCCCATTGCGTAGCTACGGAGAGTTTTCTTATGCGGAACCTTGTCTGACGGACAGGCAAAAAAACGTGGGGCTATTTCAAAAAGTTCGTCGTTGTTTGCCTTGGCCAACCCCGGTTTCAAAAATGGAAATAACTTCATATCCCAAGTGGCTTGCAGTTTGCCCAGATTGATTCCGGCCGCCGGAATTGCGCCATTGTCATCATGCGCGTAACCCTGCATGGCCTTCCCCAAGGCCGACAAATTTGCCTGACAGCGGGTAATGCGGCCTCGTTCTCCCCAATGAGTCACTCCTAACCAGAGGCCTAAAAATAGAACGGTGAAAATAACGGCCAGCAAATCTATTCGCGAGAACGCGCGTTGCCTAGTCAGCCATTTTGCCGGCTCTGATTTATTTGCTTGTATGCCTGACAAGTTCATTCCCCAAGTTTTCTGGCTACGGATTATTGATGGTTGGATAATGGGTGGCCACCCAATATAAATCTGCCGTGCCAAATTGCGGATTATTGGCAACCTGCGCCACCGAGTCCGTAAACTTGTTTGGATCCATGCTTTTGGCAAAGTAAAGCGTTGAGGAATTGAGCCACTTATGCGGTTCCGCGTGACCATCGGCAAAATTAAATGTGCTGGTGCTGCCATGAAAAGCGGCTGGAGAATCAATCCAGTGCGGTGACTGTGTCTGGAAATTGTCCTGAGGTGTTCCGGGCGAAAAATCCCACGAGCCTATATTATCGCCTCGGCTATCGCATTCTTCCACCCAGAGCATCCGGTCAGATGGATGCGCGATTTGAGCAGACTTGGTGATCATCAGCGCGTTAGATTCGCCATTGACCCCTTGCACCCCAGAGTAACTGGCCCAAGCAAAACCCTTGCCCGCCGGCGCAGCCGCGCGCATATCGCCAGGGCAATGGATGATGTGTGGATTGGGGGCGTATTGGTATAGCGGGCCTTTGATGGTTTTGGCCGCTGTTTTCATGGGCTGCTGATAGCCGGATTCCGTTGCTTCTATGACGGCCTGATCACTGGTTTGGGGAATCTTGGGCTGAACAAATCGGACATCAGTGCGCCAATCGATCGGATCGGGTGGCGTAATGCCCGGCTTTCCGCCCGCAGGAAACGTGCTGAAGCCAACCACCTTGCCACCATTGTCCCCGAGATACATTTCCCATGCCAGTGCCAGTTGCTTCTGATTGCTCAAACAAACTGTCTGAGTGGCTTTTTGTTTTCCACGGCTGAGCGCAGGAAGCAACAAGGCTGCAAGAATCCCGATGATGGCTATGACAACCAGAAGTTCAACCAAAGTGAAGCCTCCTCTCCGCCAAGCCACAAAGCCGCTGGCCGACGTATTACCAACCACCTTCGTATAAGAATTCCCAGTTTTCATATTTTGGCCAGCCACAATTGAAGCGAACCACTTTTATGAACGACGGCGAATATGATTTTGGCGTAAAAATATAGCAAGCACATTTTCTCAATTCCGTTTTTTAATTCTGGTATAATGTTTTGTTACTTCCCAGACTGGTCTTTTCGTTTGTTGCTTTGGCCTGCGGTCCGCGAGCAAAACGCCAACGCAGAGCCGCAGACGGAAGCCCGCCGCATTCTGCCTTTGCAGCCGCAAGTCTCCATTAAAAACTCGAGTGAAAATTTGTTGAAACAACAAACCGGGGTCGCAAAACCTCGGCTTTTTCAATAAAATATTTTTTCTTGCGTGCGGTTACGGTAAATGTTTATTTTTCTAAATGGGCATAAGTGCAAAACAACACTCAAAGTTGTTGGGCGATTGCGGAAATATTATGGATTCTTTTCCGCAACTGGTTTTATTTCGCACCAAACCAACTCGGCTAACACCAATATGCACCGAAAATTTCTGCTCGTCCTTTTCCCGCCCGCGGCGGCAACCGTGCTTCGCCGCCGACATCACTCGGTGTGCCTGCAAAATAAAAATACAATCGCCAAAAATAATTTGACTAAATCAAATGTGCCAACTTTCAATGGGTGTTTTTCGTCTTGCGTAAGGAGTTTATTATCACTCGTTATTAACAAAACGACTTCAACCACGAGCAAGGTTTTAATTGTTTTCATTTTGACTTGTGTAACCCAAGAAATTGGCATTTGTCAGCAATTTAAGGCAGAAGGACACATAACGTATTCCATGGAAAGTAAACAATTTGGAAGGTCCTACGAGCACACAATGCCTTTTGCAGTTGAAAGGATCGGCAATACTTGGAAAATCCGAACTATCAATGAAGACGTAAGCGGGACATCAACATCATTAATCTCATTTTATGAAGTTGGATGTGACGGGACAAATATTTATTATTTTGAACAGAATGACGAGCAGAAATTACGATCGATAGTAGATGCAAAGACATTAAACTCTGAAAGAAATGCCACGGCATTTGGCCGAGTGATGCGAGCTGACGCGCCAAGATTGGAATCTTCATTGATATATCCCATCTGGCTCGCACTTGCATCATGCCCGTATTTGAAAGAGGTGAAGTCAAATAGAGTAGTTGCGCCATTTTTTATCGAGGAAGGATTTCAGCCTCAAGTAAGTCTCCCTGCAAAATGGGACATAAAGGATGGTGCATTTGTCAGCAATATTACATGGTTTTCAGAAGGTAGTTATCCTATAGTTGGTTCCGATGGGAAGGCTGGCTATGAAAAATATCCACCACCTTACGATGCCGGATTTTTACAGGCACACTTTGAAGTCGCAGCTTGGACAAATGTTGGTGGTGCAAGTTATCCGCAACGTTTTACATTGTTAGATTATGACCCGTCAGGAGTATCAAATGGGGTTACAAATTTTGTTGTAGGCTGCATTATGTCCGGTATTGTTGAGTCAATTCATAGCCTCGATTTCTTTTCACCTGTTCCTAAAATCACATCGAAATCCATAGTGAAGGATTTTAGATATAATTTTGGAGATCAAACAATATCATATTTAACAACTTCAAACTGGTTTTCCGATAAACAAATAACAGATATTCTTCAGAAGAAGCATCTTGTTCCTGTGTCTTTTAGCGGGCTAGATAAAAGAAGAAAAATTATATTGGCGGTAATGATTGCTTTCTCAATAATTTCGCTTTTGGTGTTTTTTGTTAAAATAAAAACATCAAATAAAAATGAAACATAAAAAACTAACACCATGAAATCATCAATATTAAAAGCCAGAAAAACGCAAATAGTCGTGGCTGTTTTAAGCGTAATTGCAACAGTCGCGTTTGCAGATACCCATTGGTATTGCCAAGAAGGAGCTGCTTGTGGAACTGAGCAAGAAGCTACTGTATCAAACGGCTGCGAAGGGATTGTGTGTCCTAAAAGAGAGACTTGCACTACTGAAGACGGTGACGCAAATAATTGCACACCCGGGTCAGAACAGAAGAAATGTCACAAAACGCAGGGCAACGGACTAATGGGCCATTGCACTGTGATGAGGGATGCCGGTGAAACGGGATCGGCAACAACTTGTGCAACGTGCGTAATTAATTGAGGGATCATTGTAATTTTGCAGGTGCAACAGCATTGTCATAAGCATGATTTTTAGATTTGCTAAATTGTTTATCTATTCTGCTGGTGTTTTATTATTAATTACAGGTGTGGCGAAAGTCATAACGGGGTTTGGAAGCGCAAATGTTTTAGCGCTTCCAGACCCTATATTTAAAATTCAGTTTAGATTTGTTTTTTGGATCGTAGGCGGTATTGAAATAGTGATTGCATACATTTGTTTTCTTGGAAAGTCCCAATGGTTTAAAATTGGAATTATAGCTTGGTTAACAACATGTTTCGTTTTTTATCGAGTTGGCCTTCATCTTGTATACTATTCCAAACCATGTAGTTGTTTAGGGGTAATGACGGAAGCTTTAGGCATTCAGCCTGAATTAGCAGCTTCGATTTTAAAAGCCGTATTATGCTATTTATTAATTGGGAGTTATGGATTGCTTCTATTTACCTGTAAATCTAATAAGTTGACTTTGGAAAAATGATTCCTCTTTTTGTTGTTTCCTAAGATTAGTTTTCTCCAAATGAATTGGCGTAGTGGTATAGTGGTCGCATTGCTGCTGGCAGTCATGTCTAGCTGCCTTTTTGGGTTTGTATTGAATTGTAAAAACAGCACTTTTCGTGAGTTGGAAACAGTGCTATTATCAGTTCAATGGATACTATTGATATGCCTCACTATCTGGTGCGGATCTTTTATTTTCCTAACATTTGGTTTGAATAAATTGCCGCTGATTGGCCTGCTTCTCATCTCCATATTAGCTTATTTCACCAGCTATACGTCATTTATCCCACGGTAACCGGCTATAGTTATGTGCTGCAAACGACGACAAATCTGAACTCAACAAATTGGACAACGGTAAGTAATGGCATTCCATTCACTGGAATAGCCGATACCAACCGTTATG
>Ga0208872_1001912_pt1 | contig 12372 bp, 16 predicted proteins | sample CryBogCBH12Aug08_FD_185508 | JGI IMG/M metagenome (GOLD analysis project Ga0208872, IMG submission 185508) | Freshwater microbial communities from Crystal Bog, Wisconsin, USA - CBH12Aug08 (SPAdes) | ecosystem: Environmental > Aquatic > Freshwater > Lake | place: Crystal Bog, Wisconsin, USA... | reverse complement strand
TTCCCTCTGCGCGCAAGCGTAGAACCAGCACGATAAGAAATATGGTGGTCGTAGCTCAGCTGGTAGAGCACTCGGTTGTGGTCCGAGATGTCGCGGGTTCGAGCCCCGTCGATCACCCCAATCTTTACCGCAAGTCGCCATCTTTCGAGATGGCCCGACCTCAAGCAACGGAGATGCCCAGATGAAGCCCATGATCTTCGATGTGGTCGTAGAAATCCCAGCAGGCAGCCGCAACAAGTACGAGATCAACCACGACACTGGCGAAGTTCGCCTCGATCGCATGTTGTTCACCGCTACTCGCTTCCCCCACGATTACGGCTTTGTAAAGAACACCCTTTCACTCGATGGCGATCCACTCGATGCGCTCATCATGTTGGATGAACCAACCTTCCCAGGATGCGTTGTCTCATGCCGCGTTGTCGGAATGTTCCGAATGACTGATGAGAAGGGTGGCGACGACAAGTTGCTCTGCGTTGCAGCAGGAGATATCCGCAAGCACGCAATCCAAGATCTCACCGATGTTCCGGCCTACGAACTCGATGAGATCAAACACTTCTTCGAGGTCTACAAGACACTCGAGCCAGGTAAAGAAGTACACGGTGGCGATTGGGTCGGCCACGATGCAGCAGAACAAGAGATCCACGATTCATATGATCGTTACAACGAGAAGCACGAACTTCTCTAATGAAATTAATTACTGCAATCGTTAAGCTACATCGTGTTGGCGATATTAAAGATGCATTGCAGGCAGCAGGCGTTCGCGGAATGACGGTTTCAGAAGTCAGTGGCTTCGGTCGCCAAAAAGGTCACACCGAGGTCTATCGTGGCGCCGAGTACACAATCGATTTAGTCCCAAAGGTCCGGGTTGAAGTCTTGGTCGATGATTCAGACTTGGATCGCGTCCTCGATCTGATCGTAAAGACCGCCAGCACCGGGGCAATCGGTGACGGCAAGGTCTGGGTCACCCCAGTGGAGACCGTCGTACGAGTGCGCACAAATGAGCGTGGATCCGACGCCCTTTAAGCGTCCCAGCTAGTTTTCGCGATAGGGGCAGGCGCTGATAGGGTCTGCTCTTGCAGTAAAGCAGTACAACTTCATAGATATATCCCGCGTTGTTAGCTCAGTTGGTAGAGCAGGTGACTCTTAATCACCGGGTCGGGGGTTCGAGTCCCTCACAACGCACTTAGGTTTTGGTCTTGCGATGTAAGGGATTCGTTTCGCAAATCAGAGATCAGTCATAAAGCTCTTAGCCCTTACAAAGGGGTTTCCTGTAAATTAAAGTAAGAGCCGAACATTCGAGGGATTGGTTCATATGGCAATTAATCGTAGGCGCGCGGCAAGTAGCGCTGTATCTAGTGAGCGAAAATTAACCGGCCATCGGAACGAAGATGATTTTTCCTCACTGATCGAGGGTCATGTGATCTCTGGAACACAAAAGGGAGACGTCCGGGATGGAATTGACTTTCTTTACTCAGTCAAGAGCGGCAAAAAGTGGCAGATTTTTTTATACACCCATGACAGGATTGAGAATTCAAAGTACCTCAGTGTTTTAACTCCCTGCCTAGATGCCTTTACTGAGAATGCAACAAAATACTTCTCAGACCGCACTAAGACGATTGCCTTTAAGGAACAATTCTTGGAAAAAAACGGAAAAAAAGCGATCAAGGAGCTGACAAACGAAGAGGTCTATCAACAGCTTGGTCCGAATGAGTACATTGAGGCGAAAAATAGATTGAGAAATTCAAATCTTATAGCCTCAGAGAAACTCAAAGACAAAATATTTCTCAGAAATTTCTTGGCGGAAGCTATTTTTAATAATGAAGAGGTTACTTTCCTAGCCATTAAAGACAGTACGTTGAAGAAAGATGATATTTATAACGTTTTTCACCGGGAGGATGTCTTGAAAACGTTCACGGCTGCGCTTACACCAGGGGTCTCCAGAGCGGGGTACGTATCTATTGATTTCAACGTTGATGGCCAAAAAACTCTACTTTGCTATGAAAAGAGTAACGGGGTGAAAAAGAATCTGGTAGAAATTGAAATCAGAAATGATAGTGACGATCACTATCGTCAGGTGCGCTTCAATATGTACAGTAGAGACGCCCTCACAATTTTACTTCAGGAGTATGGGGCCAAGTACAAAATACATCCAAGCAAAAAGGTTCGTTTTTTTGGGAAAGCATGTGATCTGCTCTAGCCTGTAATTACTTTAATAAGCGAAGGGCTTCTTCCTTATGTTGCTCAAATATTTGAGAAAAGATTTTACCGGCTATATTGATATCCCAACCATTTGCCGCTCTTTTGCAAAGTTGCTGATAAGACTGATTCGCATAATCAATTTCGTTATCCTTGAATCCCATCAATCGATAGTGCTCATCAATCGAATAGTTTCGAACTCTCAACTTTCCGTTTAGTGGTGGATGAACAATCCGCATCTTGTTGTGGTGGGGTTCGAGAATGGTAATGCTGATACCATCTTTTCGAATATTCTTGTTGTACAAGTCAGCGCACGAAGGCTCCTTGACTTCAAAATCTAAACCATACAGCTCCTTGAGTCTCTCAATCTGCTCCGCAGTTTTAAATAGAGACTTGTCAGGACGACGATCTAGAAGATCTTTTAGATGAACCTTCAATTTTTCTTTTGGAGGTTGTAACGTAAAAGTTAATGGTAAAACGCCCAAGTAGGCATAGATCCAAACACGCTCCCTATTTTGCGGAATCCCATAATCTTTTGAATTTAACAACTCAACTACAACATCGTACCCAAGCTTTTGCAAACTTTTTACAATAGTTTCGAGAGTTTTTCCGTGACGATTTGTTCGAAGGCCTTTGACATTTTCAAGCAGAATATGCGTTGGCTTCTTGACTTTGCAGATTCTGATAATGTCATAAAACAGTGTGCCTCTTATGTCTTCCTCTCCAAGGCCCAGTCCAACTTGGGAAAAGGGTTGGCATGGAAATCCACCCGTGAACAAGTCAAAGTCTGGGATTTCCTTGGGATTAATTTTCGTAATGTCGCCAAAACCAGGAACACCGGGGTGATTTGCTTCGTACAGTTCGATCGCGAACTTATCATTTTCAGAAAAGCCCACGGTTTCGTGCCGGATCCCAGCCCTTCTCAGGGCAAAAGAAGCGCCTCCATATCCCGCAAAGGCTTCAAATAGTCGAAGAGGCTTACCGGAAGCCTTATTTGCTTTCTTTCTAGTCTCTTGATTCACGTTTCTAGTGTAATCCCCTGGGGTGACAAGTAATGATTGTTCTGAAAATACCCAACACCACTAAATGATTGTTTGGGCGAGATTCAAGTGGCGCGCGCTAGAGACTGCAGTTACTCAAACCAAGGGTATGCATAAAGGTACTTCCCTTGTCTGACGATTAATCTAGAAATTCCATCACTCCCCTCTAGGGCTCTTAATAATTTAGCTGACCCTTCACTTGGATGTTGCTGGGTGAATGCCCAATCGCCATCAAAAATCGTGGGTACGAATCGACTCGGATCGACTTTAAAACGAACCCATAGCAGACTTGATGTTTGATCTATTTTGATTTCACGTGGAGTTACAGGTTTTACAATCGAAAATCCGGACAAGAGGCGATCTAATTCGTTTTTATCCATTCTCCAATCATACAGGCTCGATCTTTCCGTTCGTCATATCGCCAACTTGCGGCCGAACTGGCAGGCGGCACCGCCCCCTATGGAACGTTCCCAAAAATGGAAGCTTTGGACCCTAATACCCCTTCTTCGCATCCACGAGAGTGACCTCTACGTCCTCCCTCTTGTCAAGGAATTCTGTATAGAGCTTTGCGTTCTCTGACTCAAAGGCCTCTAAGTCGAAGATGAGTCTCTCCTTGTTTTCGCGGGGCCAGGTGCAGATGGACTCGATGGCAGCATTTGGGCCACACAGGGTCTTGAGTTGAGCTTCGGATATCTGCTTCTTCCAAAGGGCCTCTGATTCAATCCCGAGGACGCGTAGGTAGTGGCCGTGAAGGACTTCTTGGTCTTCGGTTGATTCAGGGACGATCTCAAGCATGTGATCAAAGGTATCCAAGAGCTCCCATGCTTCTGGGTTCACATCGCGAAGGGAGTAGTCCTTTGCTTTGGGTGTATTCACCTTAAAGCGTTGGTAGAAAGTGGTCTCCGTGACTTCATACTTCGGGTAGAGATCTGGGTGAGTTTCAGCGAAGCGGTCGATGTTGAAGAAGGTAGCGCCAGTTCTGACCTGTTGGGTCAATATGTGATCGACCTCTTCCAAATCATCTGCCGATTCAATAACTAGGCTCTGGAAGCTCTTCTTGAGATTTGATGCGATCTTGATGATCTCATTGGCTTCGATATAGACCGCATGCCAATGTTTTGCATCATCGCTGGCCGGCGCTGTCGAGCCATTGGCTAGTTCCTTCTTAAGAACTTCTGCCTGCTCCAGCGCGAAGAGGTTTGCTTGCGCTTCGGATGCGAGGTTCTTTGTTTTGGAGACGGCAGCAGCGATGAGGTCGTCATTGAAGAGGAACCACTCCCCACTGACGCCATGCTCGGCGAAGGCGCGATGTAGCCGAGTTTCGATCTCTTCCACTGCGGGAGTAGCGATCACCTCATGAAGAAAGAGTTCTCGAGGGTTACCAGTCTGGTGCTCAAGAAGGCGTTCTTCAGAGGTGCGCGGACCCTTTGCGCCTTCACGGACAATGCCAATCTTCACATAAGGGGTAACTACGCCCGATTTAACATCGCGTTCTCGGACGAAGTAGATCTCACCTGGGGTCAGCTTCATAGGCTAGTTATACCTCTTCCAGTTATCTTCTTGATGATTCGGCGGCATTTATCCATAAAAGTAGGATTATTGAGGCGGTAGATGATCTTCTGCTCATAGATGGACTCAGGCTGCATGGGCGAAGTACTCCGAAATCCGCTCATCGGCCATGATCTGACCACGATCGATAGGTTGCTTCAAGATCGTTGCAGATAGAGAACGGCAGCGACTCAAAGCAACGTAAAGCTGACCAGTTGAAAAGGTTGGGGAACTCAGATCGATGATGACTCGATCAAAGGTCTTGCCTTGGCTCTTATGGATGGTGATTGCCCATGCCAGCGCAAATGGAAGTTGGGTGAAAGATCCGACTACGTCGTAGACGAGACGATCCCCGATGCTACGAGGGCGCTTCACATCCCAGGTGTGAGGTAAGACTGTGTGCTTCTTTCCAGTCTCCTCTACGAAGATCTCTACTTCGAAGCCATGGCTCTGCTCGATGTGCTTGACCGATTCAATGCGCGCAAGTGTTCCGTTAACCCATCGACCATCAGCATCATTGTTGAGCATCATGATGTTTGCCCCGGCTTTGAAGTGCATCTCCACTTCTGCTGGATATTCGCTCTTTGAAAATTCACCTGAGATCTCTGCCTTTGAGGAGTAGAGCTTGGTAGGTAACTTATCGAGTTCGCGGCTATTGATGATCTTTGCAGCGTCTTTGGTGGTCACGAGTGTGATGTAGATGTCGTCCTTTGGTGGGACAAAGGAAGGGTCGACCGAGCCAGCGAGCAAGTCCAGGTGTTGATCTGTCACATCGTTGGTTCGAATCGCATTGAGGACATCGACGAAGGCGCCTTCCTTCTGACGGAAGACTTCACCGAGTTCAACGATTGAGTATTCGACAGAAGTCATTGCATAGCTTGAGTAGAAATATGGGGTCGCAAAGTGAGTATCCATGAATTTGTCCTCTGTGCGAGAGACGATTGGAGGTAGTTGGAAAAGGTCTCCGACCAAGACCAACTGGACTCCCCCAAATGGCTCATTGCGATCTGGTCCATACTTGCGAAGAGCGCGGTCCACGCAATCCATCATGTCGGCGCGAATCATTGAGACCTCATCGATGATCAGGGTCTTGAGCGTCTTCATAATGTTGCGATTTCTTGGGTTGTAGCGAGCAGATTCGATGTGCTCCCAGGTGATATCTGGCTGGAAGCCAAAGAACTTATGGACGGTCATGCCACCGATATTGAGTGCGGCTACTCCGGTTGGAGCGAGCGCAACGTGGTTCTCCGGCAGGACATTGAGTCGTAGATACTGAAGAAGTGTGGACTTTCCAGTACCGGCTTTGCCTGTGAGAAAGATGTTCTTACCTGCCATGGCTAGGTCGATGCACTTTTCCATCTCATCTGTCATTACATAGTCTTCTTGTACGTTGTGTTCTGAGTTCATAGTTTATTAAGCCTCCTGGCTTAGTTGGATTGAGTTGATTGCGATTGCTTGTAGTGCTTCTTGGTTTTCCACAAAGTGGTGATTGCAGAAGTAGAGCGGTCCCGATGCAAAGGTTGATTCGTGGACTGCTCGGGCGGGGCAGATATCACACTTGATGAAACCTTGTGCGGTTGAAACAGGTGGCTGGACGAGACTCATGTTTTTCATGCCACCCTCCGGCGATTGACGACTGGTTTTAGTTTCTTCCCAGTGAGATGGCGCATTCCCCCAATTGCGCTGTGCATGAGGTCGCGCATATCTTCACTATGGGTTGTGAAGGAGATGACGGGAGATTCATCCTCGTTGCTGAGATCAATGAACTCGACGAATGCTCGGACGGAACATGTGAGCTCTGGACTTTGATCTTCTGACTCTGGGTGTTTCCAGTGCCAAGTCATCCACTCGGAGTAACCCTTGGCTCCCTTATCCACGGGACGGATCCGGAGCAGGTATGAATCCTGCATCGCCACTTCTAGTACCGCCGTCTTCTTACGTGAGCGACGAATGTGTTGAATGCCGAGTTGGTCCAGGCTGTTGGAGAGGAAGTTGGTCTCCATTGCTAGTGCTAGGTCTGGGAAGGTGTCGCGGAGTTCGTTCGGGGTCGGGGTGTCATGCCACATTGGCTAGCTCCCAAGCTGTTGCGACCACACCGGTCGATCCTTGAATCAAGCGAAGGGCTGGTGAGCTATGGAGGGGTTTGCTAGTGAGGTGGGCACCTCTGCAATCTGGACATTTGTAGGCCCGACTCTCCCGACGGTATGAGTCCAATCCGTCATGGATCTTGTAGGAACGAGTAACTTCAATTCTGTGCAAGGCCTCCAGGGCTTCCTTTCGGTCTCGGTAGCGGATCTTCTTACTGCAGATCGCCTTCTGGGCGAACTTCGTCTTGTGGTACTTGCCCCTCTGTAGATCTCTTTGATCCCAGCTGTCCAAGTGGCTCCGACGGATTCTGAGGACTGTGCTGTCCACGCCATCAAGGTCAAGATCTTCAATTTCTATTGAATTTAACTGCTTTTTCATCACTTTTCCTTTGCAACTCATCAACGTTGGTTGATGTGAAACCTCCTTGGTTTCTTTCATGTAGAAACTATACCATCTAGATTCCGCTAAATAACAAGAGGGTTTGCAGAAGAATTTCCTGCATCTGTCATCCTTCGTTTTGGGCTAGGCACGGACCAAGGAAAGATCCCATAAAATTACGCTTAATTTTTGGGTGAGTTTTGCCCCAAGCGGCGATTTTGGAGGTTAATTCCGCTGTCACCTCCTACAAATATAGTAGGGTACTAACATGCCAAAGGTGATAGATCAGGTTGAAGGTAAGACGGGGGCTCCGGCTCTCTCTCCCCTTGGGCTGCCTACAAAACCCGACCTGCTTGCTGACACCCTCAGGAGTCAGTTGGCGGTCGCCACCAAGCGAATTGATGATGCCCTGATTGGCGCTCTACAAGAAGAACTCCTTGGGTTAGTAAACGCCTGGTTTGGTAGGCGCCCACCTGAGGTTGATCAGGGCTTATTAAAACGTCTGACAAATGCTCTCTTGAGCGCCGGTAAAAGTGGGGCTGACCGCACTCTCGCTTCCCTCCAAGCGATTTCAAACTCAACATGGGAACAACATGTAAACAAGATTACTTCTGAAAAGGCGGCTGAGGACCTTCGTGATCAAACAGCTGATTTTCGCCGAGCAAGCGCTTTTATCGATCAACAAGCAAAATGCGTAAAGACGATTCTGAAAGTTGTCTCGGATGAAGCCACTGAGGTACCTAAAGAATTACTCATGGCAAACTTGGACTCCGCCTCAAAATTGCAGGATTGGTCGATCAAGCTCTCCGCTTTTTGGATTGAGAACACTGAGACCGACTCAAAGAATCGAACAACATATTTAAATTTCTGGAGTGATTTTATTGCTATTCTCGTAAAGCAAGATGTTCAGGATTATGCCGATCACTTGGCGGTCAAGACTCAAAAATACCTTACGCCTGAGAACCAAGATATATTTAAGAGACATTACCGTCGAATCAAAGACTCCACACGCAGAGCTGATGATATTGATCTAGCGCCAAAGAGTTTATTAAAGTTGGACGCAGGCAAAGCGTCACTTGCCACAACCTTTAATCTTCCTGGAGATTCAGTCCAGCAGATAAAAGAGGATTTGCTCTTTATGTTCGCTACTGACGATCTTCTTATTCATCAACGGCTTGAGATATATGTAGCCGAGGACGACCCTCAGACCTTAATCGTAAAGTTCACGCCTCCTAAGGAAATGCTCACTTATCGACGCGTTATTCAAGCGCTCAACGGCCATATTGAGGCTGCATATTCACAAATCATCAAGCAGTAGTTAAACTCTAACCCTGTCGAAAGGGTTATAAATGGCTACGTTTGAAGAGTTGCAGCCCTTAAGTGACTCTGAACTAGCAGAGGTTATCTGGGAAAAGGAAGAAACGGATCCTTCTTCCGCTATTGAAGCCCTAGATGTTCTGCGAAATAGAGCCTGGGAAAATGACGAACACGATTCTGCTCTCGCGTGGGCAGAGCGAATGGAATCTATTGCTGATAAATCAAACCGATGGGCGGATGTTGCAAGGGCCCAATATTCACAGGCTGACGTTCACTACATAAGCGGCCAATGGGATGATGCAATTTTCGATTTCAACCGCTCGGCATCAACTTATGAAAGTCTTTTTAAACATTCCGAACAAGTTAAGTCCCTCCTCAAAATATGCGATGTTTACGAATCTCTCGAGGACTACGAAAATATGGCTACTCAAGCAACTACCGCCCGAGAAATAGCTGTTCGAGAGGAATGTATTCAAGAGGCAGGAGATGCTTGCTTTAATTTGGCGGCGGCATTGCACTACAAGGAGGAAGGTTTAAGTAATGCTTTCAATGCGCATGATGAAAACAGCGCAATGGAAATTGCTCAAGAGGCGTTGAGATACTTTACTGCTTGCTCAAATGAAGATGCTGTTGCCCACACTGAAGGTTTAATTGCACGAATTCTTACAGGACAGGACAAACCATCCGAAGCTCTCGAAATGATGCGGAAGGTTCTTTCTTACTGGGAGTCTAAGTCACCCGACGATGACTCTCTTAACATGGTAGGTGAAACAGCCATAGGTGTTGGAGTTCTTTTAAATGGTATCGATAGAGAGCAAGAGGCTTTAGAGGTCTTTCAACACGGGTTAAGAGCTTTTGAACAAACCGGCGACGAGTACCAAATCTGTCGATTAAATATGTGGATGGGTGACACGTTGATGTCGCTAGGAGAATATGAAAAAGCCATCGAGGTTTTTGAAGTTGCTCAAAAGCTTCCCGAGGACTTTCATGAGACTTTCGTTTTACACCGAGCTAGCTGGCAAATTTCACGATGCCTCTGGTACTTAGATAAAAACCAAGAGGCGTTTGACTTGTCATTACGCAATTTAGATTTTTTTGGCAAAGATCCGTATTTTTCGGAATCTTTCTATTCTCGAAACATACTAAATGCCGCATGGGCCGCCTTTGAGCTAGAGCATTGGGAACAACTTCTCGTGGTACTCGATCGTCACCTAGAAATCCCAACGTTTATTCCCGAAGATGGTAACGACATTGAAATGGACGCCCTCCGAGCAAAAGCGCTATATGAATTAGGTAAGCACCAAGATGCCTTTGATACCGCGAACGCCATTATTGAGGGGGTAACCGACAATGAACTGACCGGTCCAGTGGGGATTTCTTATGAGGTTAGAGCCTCAATTCTTGAAAATCTTAAGCAACCTGGATTTGAGCAAGATTACATTTATGCAACGGCCATCTATATGAGCGTGGGTCTTATCAAGAGCGCAAAGAGAACTGCAGCTCGATTTGTCCCTACTTCCAATCAAAGAACGCGAGTTCCCGCTCCGAAAGAGTGGCCAGTTTAAATTTTGTCACTCCCCTCTGTTATATTTCTCCTAGGTCAAAGAACCTAAGCGTTAAGCCCCTCGGCTTGCTTAGTACCAACCGCGCAACCGCGCACGGTGGTCCCGAAGGAAGACCTGCTAGCGATGAAAGACACCGCTAGAAGAGCGGATCACCAGCGAAAGCATCGGGGTCCAGTAAGGGCCGGTTTTGCCATGGGCATTGCTGTCTGCACTACCTGTTTCCATCTCACCGATACATCTGGGTCTTCGACTCAACGATGCCAATGCCAGGTTCAATTCGAGCCTCGATATGGTGAAGTTGATTGCCCCAGTGGCTTCCATCTCTGCCATGTATGTGGCCGGGCGCAAGTTGGCGGGGTTAGCCGCTGGTCTTGGGAGGCCTGTGGTCGCTGTCTAGGCGTTAATCAGATGATCCAAAAGAAGTATGGATTCGGATTGGCACTTGGAAGGCACTCGATCATGAATGGGCTTGGAATTCCTATGTCGGCATCAAGGGAGGAGCTTGATGCGGGGGTTCGAGAGTTAATCGCATTCTCTCTTGCGACCTGCGAGTTATCTGATTGGGGAATATTGCGGGTTCGAGAGTTGTTTGAATCAGTTCCGGCCTGGTCGGATGAGGAGTTGATTCCGATCAGCGAGTGGCAAAAGAAGTTTAAATCCACTCGTAAGACTTCTTTAGAAGCATTTCGACTCTATTACGGCGTCGATCTTCTTTTGGATCTGCAAAAGAAGGTAGGTAACGATGCCTAAAGAAGATCGGGTTGCTAAAGAAGTTACAGGACATAGAACTGTCCTGCTAAAGACGGATGGAAACCTCTTTCAGGGGCTCTGTCTGTGTGGGTGGATGTCGCTAACTTCTTTTAGAGAAGAGGCGGATCTGCTTCGGGCGATGCATGCCCATGCGGTGGTCACCTTTGGGAGCTACGCATGAGCAGTGATTTCAGTCAGGAGATCGATTACCAGGTCTATTCCGTGGCAGTGGATGTCGATCCGGTGCTCTGGGCGGTGGATTGCGAGATCTGCGGCTGCTTGGTCAGCGAAGGGGTTACTGATGAGGCGGTTGTGGGCAGGCTCGAGGTTGAGCACAAGGCCTTTCATGCCGGGCTGGGCGTCGCGGAGTATGTGGCGAGCAGGCGGCGTGGGAGGGCTGGGGGTCGGTCTAGTGAGGTGGGCAAGAGCTCCGGAGGCGATGTCAGTGGTGGCCTCTAATGTAGGGCTTCCCCAAAAAAGCAGTACTGGCATTACCCGTAAGAAGCGCAGCAGATGCGGTTCGTACATTGACAACTACATGCACTTATAAAAAATCGTTGGAGAAGTTATCCACCGATTATAACAATGTGGAGAAATTATCCACAGGGAAGAATTATCCCACTACTTAAAGTTCTCTTATTAGAAGTTTTAAAAGGGAGTTCACATAGAAGAAGAAAAGATAGAAGAGAAGGAGATGTGGCAGATTCTGCCAACGAAAGTTGGTATCGAACGTGCTGAGATCCTTCTCGAACTTTCTCGAAGAGCATCTTTTCGCAATAGCTGCGAAGAGTCTCTTGCACTCGCTGAAGAAGCCCGTGATGACCTCATCAAGGCCGGCGCAGCACAATCACTGATGGTGAAGGCTTACACCGCAGAGAGTTACGCACTTGCTCAACTCAATCGAAAGATTGAAGCGGCAAATGTTTTAGGTAAGGTCGTTGAGATCTCTCGGTTAAATGAAGATCCATTTATCGATGACCACCTTCGAATGCAAGCCACCTGGTATGCGGATATGGAAGATTGGCAAGCCTCACTGGAATGTCAGTTGGAAGCGATCCGGGTTAATGAAATTGATGGTGACCAGCAATGGTTGGCAAGGAGTCTCTTCCTGGCAGCTGGTTGTTATCAAAACTTGAAGGATTACCCACTTGCGATTGAGCATTACAAGCGCGCGAGGGTGATCTATAAGACCGAGAAGAATGTCAATGAGGTCGGAAACTGCGACATTTGGATTGGCGAGTGCTACGCGACGTTAGGTAATGGCGAACTGGCTATTACATATGCGAACCAGGCCCTTGATATAGCAAGGCTGATCGACCGGACCCCTTGGATCGTGATGGGCTTGTTAGTGAAAGGCAAGGGCTATGCACTTCTGGCTGACTTCGAGATGGCTGAAAACTATCTCCAAGAAGCCCACTACACCTTGATCGGATTTGATTCGACCCAATGGGCGCTGATCATTGAGATCATGAGTGAGCTAATCAATATCT
>Ga0208872_1001909_pt1 | contig 12382 bp, 9 predicted proteins | sample CryBogCBH12Aug08_FD_185508 | JGI IMG/M metagenome (GOLD analysis project Ga0208872, IMG submission 185508) | Freshwater microbial communities from Crystal Bog, Wisconsin, USA - CBH12Aug08 (SPAdes) | ecosystem: Environmental > Aquatic > Freshwater > Lake | place: Crystal Bog, Wisconsin, USA... | reverse complement strand
TAGATGGTTTGGCAGGTGGCATCAGCCTGATGTTGATGGTGTTGCTGGCTTACCTTGGCGGTGGCGGTTATGTATCCGTTTTTGCGGCCAGCATGGTCGGTGCGCTGCTGGGGTTTCTGTGGTTTAATTTCCCGCCGGCGCGGATTTATCTCGGCGACGGTGGTGCCTATTTTATGGGGTTTTTGATTGGTTGCCTGACCATTATCAGTTCCCGAAAAGGCACTGTTTTCGCCGCGTTAATCGCTCCGCTTTTTGTGCTGGCTCTGCCTATTTTGGACACGAGTTTGGCCATCTTGCGACGCGGTCTTCAAGGGCTGCCATTATTCCGTCCAGACCGGCTGCATCTGCACCACCGCCTGTTGAACGCGGGCGTTTCGCGCCGCGATCTGGTTATCGGTGCCTATGTTTTCACTGCGTTCTTTCTTTTTTTGGGTTTTGCCGCCTTTTGGCATCAGGGCGAACACCTGCCGTTGGTTATTGGCGTGGCGATTCTTTTTATTCTGCTGGCCGCCGGTAAGCTGAGCTTCTCCCGCGAATGGTTTGCGGTTGGGCGTGTGCTGGGCAATTCACTGTCCATGCGGGCCGATATTCAATACGCGCTCGCCCAGAATCAGTGGTTAATTTTGGAGGGCGCACGGTGTTCGGATCTTGATGGCTTGAGCGAAGATGCCGCATTCATAGCCCGTAAATTGGGTTTTGACCGTCTGCGCATCCGGTTGGGCGACCAGGAAAAAAAATGGCAGTTGACTGGCGAACCGGCCGGTGAAAATGACTGGAGCGTGTGTCAGCACCTACCCGGCCACGCGGAGTGTGAGATTGAAGTAACCGCGCGGGCGACCACCGAGGCGGAACAGGATTCTCCAGATCACTCCGGCATCGCCAACAAAAAAACTTTCAAAATTTTGAGCGAACTTTTCGCGGAAGGCTGGGTGAAAGCGGTGGTCCGGTGGGAGCGGCAGCATGCGTTGCCGCCACGCTTCAGCGATGGGAAAAATGCCAGCCCGCCGCCGGCCAAGGCTTGAAAACGGATTTCTTCGGCGCGCCGGTGGTGGTTAAACAGTTCGGCGATTCTTTATCTTAAAAACAAAAAAGGCACCCTGAAAACAGGGTGCCTTGAAAAAATGAGCCGAATTACTTCGTGCCGAGAATCGCGTCCTTGGCCGCCTTGGCCACGCGGAACTTCACGACCTTCTTGGCCTTGATCTGGATGGTTTCGCCGGTGGCCGGATTGCGGCCGATGCGGGCTTTGCGGTTGACCAAAACCAGCTTGCCGAGGCCGGGGATGGTGAAGCTGTTCTTGGCGTTTTTGTAAGCCAGCTCCGCGATGAATTCGAGGATTTCCACCGCCGTCTTTTTGGTGATGCTGTTCTTCTCAGCGATTTCCGCTGCGATTTGGGATTTTGTCAGTGCTTTAGCCATAGTCTATTTGCTTTCTATTAATTGTTAATGTTTGCTGCTTGCCCGCGCATTAAAGCGATTCCACTGCGGTGCGCCAAGCAAAAAAAGCGTTTTTATTTAAGTAATTTTCAATTTGCCGCCGCCGGTTTCCGAAGCAAACAACGGTTTTTTAATTTTGAGTTGCGCGTCCAAAAACGCCAGACTCTCCGCCGAATGAATCGCAAACCGTCCATGCTCGTCATATTTCTCACGGTCTTCATTGACCTCATCGGCTTCGGCATCGTCGTGCCGCTGGTGCCGATGTATAGCCGGCATTACGGCGCGAGCGGCTGGCTCATCGGCGTCATCATTGCTTCGTTTTCAGCGATGCAATTCGTCTTCTCGCCCATCTGGGGCAAGCTTTCCGACCGCCACGGTCGCCGGCCCATCCTGCTCATCAGCACCGCCGGCGCGGCGTTGTCGTATGTTTTGTTCGCCATCGGTTCCGGTTTTGAAAACCACGCCGTGGCCATCGGCGCGCTGCTCGTCTCGCGCATTTTCGCCGGCGCGTGCGGCGGCAACATCACCGTGGCGCAGGCTTACATCGCCGACATCACGCCACCGGAAAACCGCTCAAAACGGATGGGGCTCATCGGCCTGGCGTTCGGCCTCGGCTTTATTTTTGGTCCAGCCATCAGCGGTATTGCGCTGAAATTGGGCGGCGCCACCGCGCCCGGCTGGACAGCGGCGGCGCTGTGCGCGGCAAATTTTCTGCTCGCGTATTTCATCCTCGCAGAAAGTCTGAAGCCGAATTCCGGCCACGCCAATCAGCGGCCGCACCTCGACCAGTTTTTCCACACGCTCGCGCAGCCGAAAATTGGTTTGCTCATCATTATTTTCTTTCTCGCCACCTTCGCTTTTAGTTGTTTTGAAAGCACGTTGCCATTGCTGGTGAACGACAATTTCCACCTCGGCTTGGATCAGTCTGAATCCGCGCCCGCCGGCACCGTCATCTCGCTGTTTATCTTTTGCGGCGTGATTGGCGCATTCATTCAAGGCGGCGCGATTGGCCGGCTGGTGAAAAAATTTGGCGAGCCGAAACTGATTGCCATGAGTCTGCTGTTCACCGGCATCGCGCTGGCGCTGCTACCGTTCATCAAGGGCGACGGCGTGTTGAAGTGGTCGGCGGTGCTGCACGCGGCGGACGGGCCGTGGATCAAAATGCTCGGCGCGCTGGCGCTGCTGGCCATCGGTTCCAGTCTCACGCGGGCGCCGCTGTTCGGTCTGCTCTCAAATCTCGCGCCGGCCAACGAGCAGGGCGCGACCCTCGGTGTTTGCCAGAGCGCCGGAGCGCTGGCGCGGATTGTCGGCCCGCTGTTTGCCGCGTCGTTTTACGTCCACATTCCGCTGCTGCCGTATTTGGTCTGCGGGGGAATTTCCATTTTAGCCGCGCTGCTGGCGGCGGTGCGACTGACGGCGAAATAACCGGCGAACAAATTTTCAGCGCAGAAACAGTTCCGCCGCCGCGTCGGCGAAGCGCAGGCCGGCGCGCGTGAGGTGAAACCGGTCGCCGGTGATTTGCCCCCAGCCGCGTTCTACCATCTGGTTCATTTCGCTATTCCATTCGCCGCGCAGGTCGAAGCCGGTGGTGCGCTGAAATTCTTCAAACGGCCAGCCGGCATTCATGCGCAAACCGAACGCGGCGATTTCACCGGCGCGGCGCAGCGGCGGCAGTTCTTCGCTGGATTCAATCGCGCGCCGGCCTTTTTCCAACTGCTCGCAGTAGAGCTGCGTGTTCGACCAGTTTTTTGTCCGCACGCCGCGCACGTAACCGGTGGCGCTGGGGCCGAGGCCGTGAAACGCGCCGCCGCGCCAGTAGTTGACGTTGTGTTTGCAGGCCAAGGAAGGAATCGAGGATGGAGGATGGAGGATGGAGGATGGTTTATTGCGCGCGAAATTGGCGATTTCGTATTGGTGGAAACCGGTGGCGGTGGCGTGGTCAATCAAGGCCTCATACATTTCGCACGCCAGATTTTCGTCCACGGAAAATTCACCGGCTTTGAGCTGCTCAAACAGCGGCGTGTCATCCTCGTAAATCACTTCGTAGCTGGAGAGGTGCTCGCTTTGCATCGCTGCGACTTCGTTCAGTGTGGCGCGCCAGATTTCCATCGTCTGGGTCGGAATGGCGAACATCAAATCGAGGTTGATGTTTTCAAAGCCGGCGCGGCGCAAAATGTCGAACGACTTAAAAACCTGCTCGCGGGAATGGATGCGGCCCAACCGGTCGAGCAGTTGTTCATCGAGCGATTGCACGCCCATCGAAATGCGGTTCACACCGAAATCGCGGAGCAATTTACATTTGTCGGTGGAGACGGTGGCGGGATTGCTTTCGATGGTGAATTCTTCCGCGCCGAGCAAATTAAATTTTTCCAGCGCGCGCAGGATGGTTTCCCACTGGCGCAAATTCAAAAGGGATGGCGTGCCGCCGCCGAAGAAAATCGTTTTCGGCTTGAGTTCCGGCGCGACGATTTCCAGTTCGCGGACGAGCGCAGCGGTATAGCGGTTGATAAGTTCGCCGGAAGAGGCTTCGGAATAAAAGGCGCAGTATTCGCATTTCTGCGCGCAAAAGGGGACGTGAATGTAAAGGCTCGTGATCGGAGCCGATGACGTTGCCGACATGGCGTCAGCTTAGCGCAGCCGCAGACGGACGCGAATGAAATCGCCACCGGTCAAGCCGGATTCGCGCGCTGGACGTTTTCCGCCTTCAAGCCTCGGTCGCTGGGGACGACGTCAAACAACACGGCGTCACCTTCGTTCAAGGTTTTGAAGCCTTCACCGGTGATGGCGGTGTGATGGACAAAAACATCCTGTCCGGTGTCTTGGGCGATGAAGCCGAAGCCTTTTTTATTATCGAACCACTTTACTTTGCCGCTGGCCATAACTGCGCTCCTGATTTGCGAGGCCGGTGAAAAGCAAAAAACGACACCGCCGGTTTTGGCGGTGCCGTCAAATCGCTTTCCAAATGCTCATGCCTCAAGTTTTACCGGTGGAAAAACTAGAAATCGTTCCCGCGCCCGTCAAGGCAATTGTGCCGGTGGCGGCACGGGAATTTCCGCGCGAACGGCAACGGCGTTGGTTCCCGGAAAATCTGGCGGCACGGGAATGGTCACCGGTCTCTTCGCGAGCCATTGAATCGCCCGGGGAATGATGGTTTGCACCGCCGCGCATCTCATGCCGGCGGGTTGTGTATCGCCGCGCCAAACGTGGCCGTAGGTGGAAATATAAACGCGCCCCTGGCCGTAAGTGGTGGTCCACTCCACCGGCCACAACAGTCCCTGGCCCGGTTTGGAATCGCGCGCGTAGGCGAGCACTTGCACGTTTTCCGCCGGGCCGCGCGCAAAATAATAAACCTCCATATCCGGCGTCAGCCACGCGCGCGGCATGCCGGTGTGAATCGGCTCATCGCCAAGCCGCGTGACCAGCACCTCGCTGCGTTTGCCGTGGCCGGTGCCACCGCCTTCGCCCGGTGGAATCCGCACGAGCGTGCCATCGGCATTCACGCGGATGGCGGAACCGTAATCCGCCTTGCGCCAGCACAGCCCGACCATTTGCTCGTATTCCTTCCAGCCGGCAAACGCATTTTCCGCCGAGTGGAAAATATAAACGCCACCACCGGCACAGGTAAAATCCGCAAAATCTTTTTTCACCGGTTCCGGCCACTTCGGACCGTGGCTGATGTCGTTGCACGTTTGGATGACCACGTCGTAGTCGGAAAATTTTGGCCGCCAGCTGGCCCAAGCATCGGCATTGGTCGTCGGCGGGGTGGTGCTGACCGAGACCTCAAACAAGCCGGTTGGCGCGAGCACGCCGCGCAGGAGCGCCGTTGTCTGCGGCCAGTCGTGGTTGCTGAAACCGTCCACGATGAGCACCCGAATTTTTCGGTCGCCGGTGGTAGCGCAAAGCTCAAAGCCGGTGAACAGGATTGCCAAAAGGCAAAGCAAAAGCCGACGGTTCATGCCGCGATGCTAAAGCAAGGGCAACGGCAGCGGAATGATTATTTCACCGCCAGCGCGGTTTCAATGGCTTTGGTCACGGCTTCGGAATCGGGTTTCACCTTGGAATCGAAGCGCGCCAAAATTTTTCCGTCGCGCCCGATCAGGAACTTGGTGAAGTTCCATTTGATGTTGCCGGGAAACGGCGAGTCTTTGCCGGCGAGCGCGGCGTAGAGCGGATGGCGGTTCGCGCCGTTGACTTCGAGCTTGTCGAACAGCGGAAAGGTCACATTGTATTTCGCCGTGCAAAATTCTTTGATCTCTGCGTCCGTGCCCAGCTCCTGCCCGCCAAACTGGTTGCACGGAAAACCGCACACGACCAAGCCCTGCGCCGAGTATTTCTGAAAGGCGGCTTCGAGCGCGGCGTATTGCGGCGTGTGGCCGCACTTGGATGCGACGTTGACGATGAGCAGCACCTTGCCGGCATACGGTTTGAGCGTGGTGTTTTTGCCGTCAATGTCCTTGAGCGGAATATCGAAAAGCGAACCGGCGGCGTGAAGGGAAAGCGTCGTGGTCATAATGATAGCGAGCAAAACCGACATGGTTTTCATGGTGGCAACCATGCACCGGGTTGCGCCATCTGTCAAATGGTCACCGTAATTTGTTTTGCGAGCATCCTCCACCGGCTGCGGCTCTGGTATGACCAAAATGTTTTTTGCGGATTGATTCACCAGATTTGAAAAGGCAGGATTTTCAAGATTCCGAAACCATTATGAAAATACCTTCCCTGAATTTAGCGGCCGTTTTTTTTCAACTGGCGGCAACGTGCGGCGCGGCTGGCGTGGATCTGCACGGGCCGATTGAAAATCCCGGCATGACGGTGGTCGCGGACGCGCCGGGCGTGCAGACGCATGGCTACCAATTCCAAAACAACTGTGAAAAGCCGTCGCCGTGGCAAGCGCAGTGGATCTGGACCGCCGGCAACGCGCCGGAAGCTGCCTGGTTCCACAAGGAAATCACATTGGCGGATGCGCCGCAAAAAGTGGCGGCATGGCTGACGGCGGATGTAAAGTATCAGCTCTACATCAATGGCCGGCTGGTTGCCCGCGGCCCGGTGGATCAAGGCCGGGATTACGCCGGCGGCGAAACGCGCCGCTGGTTCTACGACTACCGCGACCTGACGCCGTTCTTCACTTCGGGCAAAAATATCATCGCGGCAAAAGTTTTTCGCAGGGGCACCGTCGGCTCAGTCGTGTCGCGTGGGAAGCCGGGATTTTTATTCGAGGCGGAAATTTCTTCGTCCGGCAAAGATAAGTTGACCGTGAAATCCGACGCAACCTGGCAGGCACTGCCAGCACCGGTGATTCAAAGCGAGCCGGTGTCCGGGTTTGACGATGCAATCTGGTCGGCGGCGCAGGTGGTGCCGGATATTTGGTCGCCGCTGGTGGTGAGCGAAATTCCGCCGTTGATGGAGGCGCGGTATCCGGTGGCGCGTATCGAGGGCTTGCCGGCCAATAAGACGTTCACGAAAGACGGCAGCTTCAAAGTTGTTTTTGACCGCGTGTTGAGTGGCTTTCCCATCTTGAAAATCAAAGGCGGCAAAGGCGCGCAGGTCACGATCAAGTCGCATCACGCCACGACGCTGACGCTCGGCGCAGGCGAGCAGACGTTTGAATGTCCGTTCATGGACGAAATCGTGCCGGCCTATACCGTCGCGGTGACGAATGTCACCGAACCCTTGGAAATACTGGACGCCGGCGCGGTATTCACGTCGCAGCCGGTGGAATACAAAGGCGCGTTTGAATGCAGCGACGACGGCTTGAACCAGATTTGGAAAGTGTCGCGCTGGGCGGTGCAGATTAATTTGCAGACACATCATCTCGATTCGCCGAACCACCAGGAGCCGATTTCCGATCCCGGCGATTACCTGATCGAGGCGATGGTGAACAACTACGCGTTCGCGCAGCCGTGGCTCACGCGGCAGGACGTGCGCAAGTTCGCGTGGCTGCTCAAGGACGAGAACTATCTCAACTTCCACATCAGCTATTCCATCGGCTGGCTCCAGATGCTGATGGACTACTACGACTATACCGGCGACAAGACGCTCGTGGTGGAGATGGCTCCGTATGTGCATGAGCTGATGGACAAATACGATTCGTGGCGCGGGGCCAACGGCCTCGTCTCCGAGGCGCCGAACTACATGTTCATGGACTGGGTGACCATTGCGGGCTTCGGCTGTCATCATCCGCCGGCGGTGATCGGCCAAGGCTATCTCACGGCGTTTTATTATCACGGCATGGAGATGGCGTCGCGCGTGGCGGACCTGACCGGCGAGCCGACGCGGATCGAAAAATATAAGCAGCAGCGCGCCGCGCTCGCCGCCGCGTTCAACCGCGAGCTGTGGGTCGCGGACAAAGGTCTCTATCGCGACGGCAAGCCGTTCGTCACCCACGTCAAGCCGGGCAAGTGGCTGCCCGCCGATAAGGACATCGAGACCTTCAGCCCGCACGTCAACCTGCTCGCGGTGCTCTACGATCTCGCTCCGCCGGCGCAGCACGCGGCCATCGTCGAGAAGGTCATGGCGGAGCAGCCGCTGAACACGCAGCCGTGGTTCATGCACTGGGTTTTCCAGTCGCTCGATCACGCGGGGCTGTTCGACCGGTTCGGCACGCAGCAGATGCGCCGCTGGCAGATCGTGCCCGAGACGCAGTCGTTCCACGAAATGTGGCACGGCGGCGACTTGAGCCACGGCTGGTGCTCGACGCCGCTCGTGCAGATGTCCGCACGCGTGCTCGGCGTGACGCCGACCGCGCCTGGCTTCAAGACGCTCGCGATCCGTCCGGCGATCTGCGACCTCGCGTGGGCGCGCGGTTCCGTGCCGACGCCGCACGGCGATGTGCTCGTGTCGTGGAAGTGGAGCGACGACCAGCTCGCGCTCGACGTTACGATCCCCGACGGCACCGAGGCCGATGTGATTTTGCCGGCGAAAACCGAGCATGTGAAAGCCGGCAAGCACAGTTTCTCCAGCACGTATAAGCGCGTCGCGCAGGCCCTCGTGGTGGAACCCGAAGTTGTGGAGCTTGCGAAGGCGAAACCCACCAAGGCCGACGCGAAGCTCGACGCCAACGTGGTGAAGGACGATCTGCTGCACACCTGCCTCGCGCGTGTGGAAGATCACTGATCGCATACCGGTGGCGGCGGCAGCACAGCGGTGTTGCTCAACGGCACGGTGCTCAACGCCTCCGGTGGCAGCACTAGCGTGGACGACGGCAAAACCTTTCGCGGTTATGCCGGTGGCGACTGGCTCACCTTCCAACTCAAGCAACCGTGCGACCTCACCGAGCTGCGCACCTTCTCCGGCCACAACGACGCGCGAGCGAGCCAGCGCTACAACGTGCTCATCGCCACCGCCGCCGCGCCCGAAAAATTTGTGAAGCTCGCCACCGGCAACAAACCGTGCGACAGCGGCCTCTCCGAATTGCGCGTGCCGCTGAAAGCCACCGGCGTCATCGCCGTCCGCCTCGAATTCGAAAGCGGCCCGCACGGCTTCAACGTCTACCGCGAAATCAACCTCATCGGGCAACCGAGCAAATTAAAATGAACCAAACCAGACCCATCATGCTTATGATTGGCCTGCTGCTGGCACCGCTGGTGGCGGCGCTGCCTGCTGGCCGACAATCACCGGAAAATTGGAGCCGGTGGAAGTCTCCGCTAATGCTAAAGCCGAGCGTTTTCCTCAACGCGCAATCCATCCACCACCCACCACCAAGTCGTCCTGATAAAATACCGCCGCCTGGCCGGGCGTGATGGCGCGCTGCGGCGTGTGCAGCTTCACGCGCACGGAATGGTTTGCCACCGGCGTCACCGTCGCCGGCGTGCCGAGATGGTTGTAACGGATCTTCGCTGTGACTTCGATAGGCTTCGTCAATTGCTCAAACGGATGCCAGTTGCACCGGTCGGCGGTGAATTCATCGCGGTCGAGCGCGGAATCATCACCGACGATGACGCGATTTTTTTCCGCATCCAGCTCGACGACGTAAACCGGTTTGGCGGTGGTGATGCCCAGCCCTTTGCGCTGGCCGATGGTGTAAAATTCAATACCGTCGTGGTGACCGAGAACCTGGCCGTGCAAATCCACAATTTCGCCGCGATGCTTCTGCACTAGGTTTGCCGATTGAAGAAAGCCGCCGTAATTATTGTCCGGCACAAAGCAGATTTCCATGCTCTCCTCCTTGTCGGCGGTTTTGAGTTGGCAATGGCGCGCCACTTCGCGCGTATCGCTCTTGGTTTTTTCGCCGAGCGGAAAAATCACGCGCGCCAGTTGATCCTGCCGGAGCGAGAAAAGAAAATAACTTTGATCCTTCCGCAAATCGCGCCCGCGCTTGAGCAGCCAGCGCGAGCCGTCAGCGTTTTTTTCCACGCGCGCGAAATGACCGGTGGCGATGAATTCTGCGCCGAGTTGGTTCGCGCGGTCAATGAGCCGGCCAAATTTCAAATTCTGGTTGCACATCACGCACGGATTCGGCGTGCGGCCGGCCTTGTATTCATCGGCAAAATACTGGATGACGTGCTTCTGGAAATCCGCCGATTCGTCCACCAGATAATACGGAATGTCCAGCTTGTGGCAGACCGCGCGCGCGTCGGTGACGGCTTGCGGGCCGCAGCATTTATCCTCGGCGCGGTTTACGCAATCCTGCGGCCAGAGCTTGAGCGTGATGCCGATGACCTCGTAGCCCTGCGCCTGCAACAAGGCCGCCGTGGCGGAGGAATCCACTCCGCCGCTCATGCCGCAGATGACGCGTTGGCGTTTTTGCGAATGCACAGACGAGCATTATACCATGCGCCGGTGGCGTGTAAAATGGTTTGCAAAAAATGGAATGTGCCGGTGACGGACCTTTTGGTTGCCGGCATTTCGCCGGCATTTTCAATTTTTAGAGCTTGCCGGTGGTTTGATCGCCTCCAGCAAAGTCACCGGCCCGAAAAGCCCTGCCGGTTCCAGCGGCGTCTTGGCCGTCAGCTTGCGGATGTTGGTGCGCGTCAGCCGCTGCGCCACCGGCAACCTGGCGTCGCCGATGATGCGGTTCGGCCAGAAGTTCACGACCTCGATTTGCAATTTATTTTCGCCAGACTGCACCGCACTTGTCACGTCCACGCGCCACGGCGGACACCAGACGGTGCCGCAGGATTTGCCGTTTACTTTCACCTCGGCGAGTTCGCGGACATTGCCCAAATCCAGAAGCAGTTTTGAATTTTTAGTGTTTAGTTTTGAGTCATCCACGGTAAAACTCTTTTCATAAACCGCCGTGCCGGAATAAAATTTAATGCTCGGCTCCGGCCGCGTCGGCCAGCTTACCAGTGAATCAAATTGCGCGGTTTCCGGGCCGCCCCATTTCGGATCAAAGTGAACCGTCCACGCGCCGACGATTTCCTGAAGCGACTTTAATTCCACCGAATTGGACTTCGCCACCGCCGGATGCGCGGCTGTCGGTTCGCGGAAAATCACAAACCACGAGCCGCACGGACCAAAATCTAGTGGCACGAAAACGCGCCCGGCTTTTTCCTCATAAGCCGGCGCGAATTTTCGCTCGCCAGTGATGGCGTTCCACAGTTCCGGGGCCTTGCCCGCAACACGGAAGGCGCAATTCACCGCGACAGCGTTGGTGGCGCGGTTGGCGATAAAATAAATTTCCGCGGCGGCTGTGGTGCGGTGGATGTAATCGAGCGGCCACTCGCCGGCATTGACAAATTCACAGTCCGGCGCGATGCCATCGGCGAGCAACACTTCGCGCGCGGTTTTGCCGGTGATGACGTGGCCTTTGCCGGTCTGCCCGCCCCACAATGCGTCGGCGATCTTCCTGACCTCGGCATCGGCAGCCGCAAAATTTTCCATCGTCTCGGCGTGCGCCGGTTTCGGACCAATGACGGTGGCACCGGCTTTCACCAACTCGGAAATTTTCTTCAGCACCGGCAAGGAAATCTGGTCACGCTCCGGCAGCACCAGCACGCGATAGTTGATGCCGTCGGGTAAAACGATTTTCCCGTCGCGCACGCTGGCGCGTTCAATCAGCGCCTCGGCGGTGATGACATCGTAATCATAGCCCGGTTCGCAATGCGCCGGGTCGGTGCGCTTGTGCTGCGTGAAGTTCGGCACATGGTCGCCGTAATATTGCAGCACATCGGCGTGGAAATTTCCCTGCTGCAACAAAAACTGGCACCGGTCAATGTAGCTGAAAAATGGCGCGGATTTTTCCCACCACGTCACCTTCGGGTTCAGGTGCGTGCCGGCGAAATACTGTTGGCCGGGAACGCCGGTTTCCGCCGGCGAACAAACAAACGCGTGCCATACCAGCACGTTCAGCCCTTCGCACAGCGCCTTGTCGAATGTCGGCTTGAGATTGTCCCAGATTTTTTCCTGCCAGTGCGGTCCGATGGTGGTGAAGCCCTCGGCAAAGACATATTTATGGCCGTAAGTGTGCGCGGCGCTGGCGGGTTGCTTCACGAAAAACCGGTTGGCGTCGCCGATGCGGTGCGTCCACGACCACGCCCAAAATTCGCTCATCGGCGCGTCGTCCATGCCGAGGCAGCGTTGCGCATCAATCGGCACCGCGTGCGGCCCGCCGCTTTCGGGATGGATGCCGATGCCGTGTTTGTGGGCGTTTTCGCTGAACAGGCGATAATGATTATCAATTCCCAAATCGCCAAGCGTCCGGCGGTAATCAAAAAGAAAACGATCGCTGGCATCGCGTGAATTCACGATCCGCCCAGCGAGCACCGGCAGCCACGGCAGCAAATCATAGCCGTGGCGTTTTTGAAATTCCGCGCGCAGCGTCGGCGTCCAGTTGGCGAGTTCGATTTCCCAACTGTCGGTGTGCAGATATTTCAAACTTTTTCCCGCGAGCGGGCCGGCGTCCAAAATCAGCGGCTCGACGATTTTGTCCCAGTAATTTTGAAACGCCGTCGCGCTGTAAACATCCAAGGCGAAGCCGTTCCAGCCGTCGCTGCAAGTGGAAACG
>Ga0208872_1001907_pt1 | contig 12387 bp, 9 predicted proteins | sample CryBogCBH12Aug08_FD_185508 | JGI IMG/M metagenome (GOLD analysis project Ga0208872, IMG submission 185508) | Freshwater microbial communities from Crystal Bog, Wisconsin, USA - CBH12Aug08 (SPAdes) | ecosystem: Environmental > Aquatic > Freshwater > Lake | place: Crystal Bog, Wisconsin, USA... | reverse complement strand
CTTGCCGGGGATATGGCTGTAAGTGTCCCAAATCGACGGTCCGCGCCCATCCTCGTTGGCCCCGCCCTCCACCTGGTACGCGGCGGTAGCGCAGCCCCACAGGAATCCCTGCGGAAATTGTCGCCCCCCCGCGGGCGACTGACCAAAAGCCAACCCGGGCAGTGAAGCACCGGTAAGTGCGGCGGCTGCGGAACCGGCTACAGTTTTTCCAAAGTCACGGCGCGTGATGCTCTTCATGGACGAGTTCACCTTTCAAACGAGCGAAACGAGGGTTTTCACAAAGGGTTTCAACAGTTTCAGTGGCGTCCGTTGGCCCTCGCGGAATCAACTCGCGATTATAGCTGAGCGGCAGGCAGCAGAGGACGAAGCGATTCTGGCTGCTTCCCACCGCCACGTCCTGCAAAAACCCCCATGCCATTGCACATTATTACGCTTGATTGGCGCACAATCATCTCATAGGCTATCTCCAGCCCTGCGAACGTAAGTGGATGGCTCCGTTGGTGTACCGGGGATTCATCGCAGATCTGTATCCCTCATTTGCACCTGGACCTTCAGGCGCAGGTCGGTGTTGTAGGCAACACCCCGGCCACTCGTTGCAGTGTCGGAGATCCGCCCGGTTCAATCTGTCAGGTATGTCCCCGGTCCGTACCCTTGAACGTACCCCCCCACCCCCCGGGGGGTAAAACAGCTTTTTGGCGCACTATCAACTTGCCAAGTACCATACATACCAACGGCTTACAATGAGTCCCTGTTAATCAATTAGTTACACCTCACCCTACAAATTCGTTCACAATCGGCCCATTCTGGCCCGTTTTATGCCCAAAAAGCCCTGATTTTGGACACCAGCGGAACAGTCGATCTTGCTGGCTCGCACACGGCGCACGAGCCGCTATCCTGAAAGGGGACCGCAGAATGCTGCCTGCTCCATCCGGGCTTGTCTGAAAGGCTGAAACTTGATTCAACTTCTGATGCGTTGGTTATTTCGAGCGGTATTGGTACTCGCGGCGCTCTTCGTCGCCGTTTATGGCGGCGATTACGCCATCTACCGTTTGCGCGGTTCGCCCACTGCAAAGGTGAACGTGAATCGCTACGTCGCCATTCCACTGAAAGGCCGCAAAACAGAATTCGACTATCTCGGATCGCTCGACGTCCAATGCTCCGTTTCGCTCTTTCCGCAGGCAGGCCAAAGCGCCTGCTGGCAACTGCGCCGCAATCCAAACCAGGGACTCACACTCTGATGATTATTTCGTGAGGAGATAAAGTTCGTTCCTTAGAGGCGTAATTAGAGGGCAGGGTGCGTCACATGGGCGCGTGATGTGAATCACGCCAAGTAAATCCGTGTGCGAATAGCATCGTAGAGTGTTCGGGCTATCTCCGAGGGACGATGTATAACCGCACCCAAAATGAAAATGGCAGCTTCAATACGCGCTGCCTTGACTGCTTTATGACAGTCGCCTCCTGTGTCGAGACAGAGCAAGAGTTGGATCGGGTTGAATCCCACCACATCTGTCCAGAGAAGGCGCTTGCAGATCTCCTCGCGCAAGAGAAAGCCATTGAAGCGCGCGCGGCGCGAAACTAGCGGCAGTTTGCGTGCGTGCGCGCCAGCTAACTTCCTGTCGCAAGCTTGGTACGAAAACAATCGACCACAAATCTAGTGCGAGCTGTCTTCCACAAAGACAAAAGTGTTCCCATCAGGGTCAGTAATCGAGGATGCTTTCTTTCCCTTTGTTACGGTGAGCCCGAGAGCGCGCAACTGGCGCTCGGTGGCCTTTGCATCGGTCACGCGGAAAAGTAACTCCGGCTTGCTGCCGGCGGCGCTGAGTTGAATCCATGGATAGGACTGGGTGGTGATGTGGACGCGGAGTCCGCCAGCCTGAGGGCTGGTCTGGAAGCCGAGGCCTTCAGCGTAGAACTTGCGCGCGGCGGCCATATCCAGAGCTGGAAACTCGATGCCGTCAATCTCCTGAGAGACGCGGCTTGCGCCCAGATGCTTGCCTTGGTCGAGAGTGTGGCGGGAACCGGGCATGTACTGGGTAAACTCGGTGGTGCGGCCCTCAGGATCGTTGAAGCCGGTGATCAGATTGCCTGCGCCTGCCTTCTTCACAGGAGTGGGCTTCAATCCATGGGCGGCGTAGACCGCGGCGGCCGCGTTGATGTCGCTGGCTTCATAGCAAACATGCATCCAGCCAAGAGGCTGGGTGGGATCAGTCTGCGGATAAAGCTCGAGGAACTGGCGGTCATTGATCTTGACGAATGTCTCGGTCACCTTGCCTTCCTTGGTGGTGAATGAAAAAGAAGGCTCGTAGCCCAGCTTGAGCAGGAAGGCGTTTTCGCGGTCGAGATCGCTGACTCGGTAGGCTATGTGCGCAATACCGGTGATCGCGGAAGGCTGCGCTTGTGCGAAAGAGAGAATCGAAGCGGCGCTGAAGAGCGCGAGCGTGGTGATGGACCGGAGTTTCATTTTGCTTACCTGGCTTTCTTGATTTGCAGGTGCTAAACAGGCTGCGGAAAAACTCTCCTTGCGCCGCTGTCTTGAAAGAGCAACTGGTTCTTATGCGTAGTCTTCGCGATAGGGGGTGAAGATATCCAAAACCTCAGAGTCTTCAAGGGCAGAAGCCTGATGGTCGAGGCTGCCGTCCACAACGACGCTGTCGCCGGCGCGCATGTTCCAGCTCTTGCCTTCAGCCTCAAAAAGAATGTGCCCGCTCACCACATAGACCATCTGGTGATGAGGATGGCTGTGTCGCGCGCCAACCCATCCCTTCACGAACTGGTGGCGAACCAGCATCAACTGCGGATTGTATGCAAGCACCTGGCGGATCATCCCGGGCTCGGGCGTGGATGTGGGCGTTGCATCGGTTGCCGTGTAGACTACTCTGCTTTCACTCATATGCTCTCCGTAATGCTGAATCGTTTAAGACGAGGCCCACCCGCGACCAAAGGCGCGGTTATTGAGGTACAAGCTATCGGTTAAGCCAGCCACCATCGACAACCATTACGTGACCATGCATGTAGTTGCTGGCGGAAGAAGCAAGAAAGACGGCCGCGCCGGCCAGGTCTTCAGGGTCTCCCCAGCGCCCTGCGGGAATGCGCTCCATGATCTGGCTGGCCCGCTCTGGATTGTTTTGCAATGCTTCAGTATTATCGGTTGCCATGTAGCCGGGCGCAATGGCGTTGACGTTGACGCCCTTTGAAGCCCACTCATTGGCGAAGGCTTTCGTGAGCTGTCCAACGCCGCCTTTGGCAGCGGCATAAGCGGGAACCGTGATGCCGCCCTGAAAGGTAAGCAGCGAAGCAATATTGATGATCTTGCCGGATCCCTGCGCAAGCATGTGTCGGCCTGCGAACTGCATGAGGCGGAAGACACTGGAGAGGTTGATGTTGATGACCGCTTCCCAATCTTCCTCAGAGTAATCGGCAGCTGGAGCACGACGGATGATGCCGGCGTTGTTCACAAGGATATCGATGGTGCCAAGTTGCTGAACCGTCTCCTCAACCAGACGCGCGCAGACGGCGGCATCGCCCACATCGCCGACCAGTACAATGTGACGTGCACCAGTCTCGTCAACCAGTTGCTGCGTGGCTTGGGGAACGGAACTGGAGCCGTGGAGTGCGACGCTGGCGCCTGCTTCTGCAAGCGCAATTGCAATGCCTGCGCCAAGGCCGCGCGACGAGCCGGTGACGAGCGCGGTTTTGCCCTTCAGGTTGAACTTGTCAAGTATCAGGGGAATTGATCCTTTCCGGTTAGGGCTGGGGTGCTTGAATGCCGACAGATTCTTGAAGGCGTTGAACCAACAGGGAGCAGTCCAGCGCAGACTTGCGATGGCGCCGATTTACAGAATCAGCAACCACAAGGATACAGCGGTGAAAAGAGTGGCGCAACCGCGATGCGGTGGGTGCGGCGGACCCGAAACCTGGACTTGCGGCCGGTACGTCCCAAGCTTGCGCTGCATTTCGGGCGCTATTTTTCTGGCTCGACGAGGACGGATTCCGCCTGTTCCAGATGGAGGGGGAGCAGGTTGTTTTTCACCGGGAAAACACGGCCGGTCCAGGCATCTTTCCAGGGCGCGACAGGCCACGATTCCTGCAGAACAAGGGTTGCGAAGCATAGGCGCAGTGGTCCCGGCGCGGGAGACGCGCCGACGCGCAGGCCGACTAGGCTCTTAAGATGTTGGCCAATGCCGCTGAGATGCGTGCCAGGAACAGTATCGATAGAACCAGAAGCACGGCGATTACGGCTGCACGGGAGTGTTGAAATGACGCCACAGTTGCTTCTCCTTGTCTGTTCAGGAGGCTCCGTGCCGGAACTGAACGGATGGGCAACATCATACGTTGCGGAGCGGCGCTGGCACAGGTTGGTCGAGGGGTTGAGGGCTGAAGCCTCGATCGAGGGCCATGATGGCGGCGCGCATGAAACCCAGCGTATGGGCCATGCCGGCATGCCAGGGGGCGGAGCAACTCATCTGCGGGCTGTGATCTGGAATCAGTACGCCATCGAACCTATTTTTGTGGAGGATTGACAGGATCCGAAGCATGTCAATATCTCCGTCGTCGATGAAAGTCTCGTGGTAGTTGGGCACCTTGCCGCTGACATTGCGGAAGTGGACGTAGGCTAGGCGATTCTGGGCGCTGTATTGCTCGACCGCGTCATAGAGATTGCCTTCAGTCATCTCGGCCAGCGTTCCCAGGCAGAACTCGAGCTTGTTACTCAGGCTTGGGGAGATGTCGATAAGACGCTGATACATGGCTGGCTGATACACCAGGCGCGGTTGTTGACGCATGGTGGGCAGAGGCGGATCGTCAGGATGTGCGGCCAACTGAACGCCAGCCTGCTCAGCAACGGGAAGTACTTCTTCCAGGAAGCGCTGTAGGCGGCTCCAGAGTTCTTCATGGGGGATGGAAGGCAGAAATCCAGCTGTGGCGTTAACGTCATACGTCATATTCCAAACGGTGCCGTTCGGGATGGGCGTGTCAACGGGGCCGTCCATGCCAACCGACTCCGCGCCACCACGGGCGAAGGGTCCGCGCGTGCGGCCACATACACCGGCAAGTGAAAAGTTATAGCCGAGGGTACCAATGCCAGCTTCGCCCATGGCGCGCAGGATGGCGTGCACGTTGCGGACGTGGAGGGCTCGCTTGGGGCCGTCGAGAAGAACGTCGTGCCAGTGCGCTGGGTCAAGGTTTTCAATGGCTTCGAGTTTCAGTCCGGCAGCCTCGATCTGCCGGCGCAACTGGATGAGTTCCTGTGCCGTCCAGAGCCTGTCCGGGTCGCCAGCCACGCCCCAGGGCTTGTCTTTGTCGCCGGTGGGCTGGTTTTGAGTTGGATTGGCCTGCCCCTGCTTGAAGTAGTCAACCAGATGGACAATGACATGCGTGCAGCCTGCCTGGACCGCGAACGAGTAATACTCGTCATTGAGCATGTGCCGGTAGAGCCCCAGACCGAGTTTCATATTCTCCCCCTGCGTCAGTCTAATTCGGCTGGCGAGGCGCGGGGCGAGGTCAGTTTTCTAGTTTGCCACGTTCGTCGCATCGTTGTGGAAACTGGCAGAGGCCGAATTACGGCCATTTCTCTTAGCCTGGTACATAGCCTCGTCAGCGCGGCGCATCATGCCTTCCCAGCCGCCCTGCGCCGGGTCGAGCTGGGCTACTCCTGCGCTAACGGTAAATTTGATGGGTCCAGATTCCAGAGAAATCTCAAGATCTTCAATGGACTTGCAGACGCGCTCGGCGGCTTCAATACCGGTGGAGACAGCTGTATCCGGCAGCAGGATGGTAAATTCGTCGCCTCCAGTGCGTGCAAGCAAATCCTGGCTGCGCATCATCGTTTTAATTTGACTCACCAAGGCCTGCAGCGCGCGATCACCCACTGCATGTCCACGCGTATCGTTGAGGTGCTTGAAGTTGTCGATGTCGAGCACGATAGTACTCAACATGTACCCCTGGCGAATGCTCCGCGACATCTCGCGGAGAGCCGCTTCTTCAATCGCCCTGCGGTTCAAGGCCCCGGTGAGGGAATCAGTGCGTGCTTGCTCAGCCAGTTCTCTCTGCAACTCAGTCACGAGAAACCACAGGTCGCACATGACCATGAAGGTAGCAAAGAAGGCCATGCCCATCAGCGAATACAGCCATCGTGGGTCAGTCTGCGCATGGACGGTCTCCCAGGGCCGGATATAGAGGAGGTTGGTGAGCGCTGCACGGTACCCTGCAACGCACATCTCACTGCACAAGATGATCGCGGCAATTCTGGATAATACGGTAAACGGCCCGCTACCATATTTGAGCATGATCCATGCGGAGGATCCGCAAACAACCACGAACGGAATATTGACAACGTTCCCGCTGTAGGGAATCTTGCCGAGGAACATGATCGTATAAACCAACAAAGCAAGGGCGATGGCAATCCATGGCCACCTGCTCTGCATCGGCTTGCGTACTACAAACCACCGAAGCCCCATGAACTGCATCATGAATGAGATTAGGTAAAGCTCATTGGCAGTCATGTTGGCGAGGACGGGCGAAACTTTGCCTTCAAGGCCTTGCAGAATCAGCTTGGCCAGCCCGATAATCAGCCATCCGGAAAACCATAGCATTCCCGTAACGCGGCGGTTGTACCACGCGAGCAGCGAGACGCAGACCGTAAATACGATCACCGAAGCGATATTCGTGAAGAAGAACGTTCCGTAATCCATGGCTCAGCTCGATACCAATCAGATGGGCAGAACTAGACAACAGGAAATTCGTTTTTACACCGTTCCCGTCCGTTCATTCAAGGCTACTCCTATTTCCTGGATCGAAAGAGGATATCTCCTTGTTGGCATTTTGGGAAACCCTGTTCACACAAGGAAACCATGGATCGCCCAGTCGATTGTTCAGATCTCAGTCGTGATGTACGCACTATTGACGCGGCGCTCCAACGATTTATCATATTCTGGTTTCCTGAAAGTGGGGGTGGAATCATGGCTCCAAATACATCTCGCCGAGATTTTTTATCCGCCGGATTGATGCTACCGATTGCAAGCGCAGGCTCCAGAATGGGCTTCCTGGCCAAGCCGGAGGGCGTCACAGATACTCCTAGTGTTCCGGTGAAACTGGACTATAAAGTCCTGGGTCACACGGGATTGAAAGTGACCACGGTGGGCATGGGGTGCATGATTACGTCGGACCCCAGTGTGATTGAGCGCGCCGCCGATGCCGGGATCAACTACTTTGACACAGCGCGCAGCTATCAGCACGGGAACAATGAGCGCATGGTGGGCGCGGCGCTGGGCGCTAAGCGAAAGCAGATTGTGCTATCTACGAAGACGCACGCACCTGACAAGGCTGGGATGCAGCAGCATTTGGAGCAGAGCCTGCGCGAGTTGAATACGGATTACATCGATATCTGGTATCTGCACGGGCGTAGCAGCGCGGCCGATATCCATGACGACATGATTGAGGCGCAGCAACTAGCCAAGCAGCAGGGCAAGATCCGCTTTGCCGGCGTGAGCACCCACAGCGGCCAGAAAGACCTGCTGCCGTGGATGGCGCAGAAGGGCGTGTTTGATGTGGTTCTGGCAGCCTACAACTTCTCAATGGACGCCGCGATGGAGCAGGCGGTTGCAACTGCCGCCAAGGCCGGTATGGGCGTAGTTGGAATGAAGGTGATGGCGGGCGGTGCACGCAGCGTAAAGCCCGGCAGCCCTCTTTATGACAGGCTCACCAAGCCGGGCGCATTGCTGGCGGCGCTGAAGTGGGTGGTGAAGAATCCAAACGTGGCGACGACCATTCCCAGTATGACGGACATGGATCAGTTGGAAGAGAACCTGAAAGCAATGGGAAATCCACTGTCCTCCGATGATGAGAAGATTCTGGCTGCACATCTGGAGATGATTCGCCCGCTTTATTGCCGCATGTGCGGGGAGTGCGACGGGCAGTGCCAGAAGGGGCTTCCGGTGGCCGATGTATTGCGCGTGCTAACTTATGCCGACGGATATGGGCAGTTTGCGCTGGGTCGGGAGCGCTTCCTTGAGTTGGCTGATGAGCACCGTGCCATCCGTTGCGACGACTGTGCCGAGTGCACAGTCCAATGCCCGCATGGTGTCCGGGTATCGGAGCGCGTGGCGCGTGCACAGGAGTTGTTTGCATGAAGATTTCAGGATTGCTGCTGGCCGCCCTGCTGACAGCGGGGACGGCTGGTGCGCAGGACTACCTGAACTGCCACTTTGTGCACGGCTGGGAGCAAGCCGGAGACAAGCGGCAGTACGCGGCGGAAAACCTATACGAGTACAAGGACGGCGGCGCCGAGGGCTACCTGCAGTTCAGTTTTGTTCACATGCAAGGAGTGACCTGTGCTTCCGCCGGAAACACTCTGGATATTGATGTTTCCGAGATGGCCGACCCCGACTCTGCCTACGGCATGTTCACAGCCAACCTTGATCCAAGTCTTGCCGTGTCTAAGATCGGTATGGGCGGACAGGTGCAGAAGCAGAGCGCAAGCTTTGCCAAGGGCAAATACTACGTGGAACTGGTTGAGGTTGCAGCGAACCCGGACAGCGACAACTCTGCGATGCTGCAAGCCTTCGCAACAAAGATGCTTGAGCATTTGGAGGGTCGTGAGACACTGCCAGAGGCGATGGGCTGGTTTCCGCAGCAGAATTTGACCTCTGTTCGGCTAATACCGGAGAGCGTGCTGGGGTTGAAGCAACTGAAGCGCGGATACGTTGCGAAGTACAAGGTAGGACAGGCGTTTATTGTGGAGGAGATATCCGCTGAAGAGGCTGCCGCTGTACTGAAGAAACTGCAGGATCGCTTTGACGGTGCCGTATCTGCGCAGGTTGGAGACGGGGCATTCCAGGCTAAGACCAAGTACCTCGACAGCATTTGCATCTTCCGCAAGGGAAAGGCGCTCGCTGGATATGCGAATCTGCCAGAGGCCAAGGATGCGGTGGAGAAGGCTGCACTGCTGGCTGTGCGCATTCCATAATTTGCCGCAATCCACCAAAGCACAGCTTGAATAGTGCCCTTTCATTCAAGCCAAGATACCGCAATGTTCATTCTGATGAAGGGATAAATATTGCGGTATTTCAGTTTTTAGCGCGGATAATAGTGGGGCCACTCCGTGTGTACCTTGATCGAAACCGAAGCAGCATCATCGTTGAAATCGCGGCGGAAAGGCTCGCCCGGCTTGGGGTCCCAATTGCGCCATGATCCAGGGTTCGTATCGGCCGTGCGCGACCTCGCGCCTTCTCCGTTGCCGTTGACCGCAGTGACACAGTAGGCAATGAGGCCAGGGTACGGAGTTCCTGCCGAGTCATCGGGAGTGGCGTTGCAAGCCTTGATGGCGGAACTCTTGTGTTCATATACTCGCTCAAGCCCGCGATAGAGAATGCGAAATTCTTCCTCGCCTGAGGAGCGCGCGTAGAGTCTGTATTCGGCTGCGCCGAGAATCTCACCCCAACTGATTGAGGCCTTACCATCAGATAATTGAACGCGAACACCATCGGGCGGAGGCGGAGGCATTTTTGTAACATAGACAGGATATTCCGGACCCGGTGCACTCTCATTCACTGAGTTCAATGCGGTTGCGCGAACATGAACCTTTTGCCCATCGGGAAGGTTGCTGAGTGTTATCTCCGGGGCATTTTGCAATCCGAGTGTGGACCACGTCGCGCCTGCGTCCTTGCTCAACTCGAATCGATATTGAGTTGCAGTGGCTACGGGTACACAGACGGCACGCGCGCCGCTCGCGTGATTCTCCGTTCTAGCCATGCTGGGCGCCAAGGGAACAGGCAGCTTGTCTGTCAACTCCCAATGATGAGTGCCCTCTTCCAGTTCGATCATCAGAGCCCCAGATTCGCGCTTTGCGGTTCGAGCTGCACCATCCACATAGAACACATCCTTGTCAGAAAGCGTTGACATCGCGATTCTGACAGAAGATGGCCCGGGCGCATAGTATTCGCCGCTTAGTTGCTGACCAGGGACGATGAAGCCACCGAATCCAAGATCGATATCGGTGGTAGTGAATGAGACTCCTGCCACTCCAATGCATGCGCCGTGAAACAGTGCAAATTCGCACTTATCTTTTCTAATCCGGATAAGTCCCGATGTGCCGTCGAACATGGTTGCGCCATCGACATAGTGAATTGTCTCCGGATTGCGGAAAACTAGATCGTCAATGCCGGGCGCATTTACGCGGCAGCCATAGGGGGTCGCGTGCGTCTCTATATCCTTGCGGTGGCTGACCACCGCCATGGAATCGCCCTGACCGTCGAACCAGATTCCGGTTGTTGCAGCAGCCTGAATCTCGGTACGCTGGGTCTCCTTTTGAGAGTTGACGCCACGCACTAGCTTGATGGTTGGAAATTCGTAGCCGCGACGCACAGTCCAAGAGAGGCGGTGGATTATCTGCGAATGAAGGACGGCATCATAGACGACGAAGTAGTCGTGGCCTGCAAGCAGAATGCTTCGGCTGAGGTACTCAGGCGCGGAATAGGTTCCAGGGTCCTGCCGCGGTACAATCTCTGCGAACTGCCCAGCACCCAAATCGTAAAAGGGGCGCGACAGTACGTTCTCGCCTATGCAGCGGAAATTGCCGTCCTTAAAGACAGCGAAGTTGGTACAAAAGTCTGTATCTTGAACATCGCGGTCTCCAACATCTTCCGCTCCGTTAAAGCTGTAGGACTTGCCGGCCGCATAAAAGTAGATGACGCCACAGCCGCCTTCACCCGCAACTCCCCAGCGATAGTTCGGGCCGTTATCTATTTGCTGCAGATGAATCGAGAGTTCGTCGGCTGTATCAACAGCTGCGCGAAGTGTGATGCCATAGCCCGTGTACTTGCCACTTCGCAGGTGTGGATTTGTCCCGGGATTTTCTGGCGTTTCATACATTACGTCCCATGTGTCAGGAACGCCTAGGGCTGACTCCATGTCCTGGTTCGCGGGGCGTGAGGCCCACATGGCATGTTCCGCCTGCAGCGGTGCAAAGCGCTGCAGGCAAGTACCCAGATACCAGAGAGAGCGCGGCGGCACCCGCTCTTCAGCGTGTGCGCCCTGCGGGGGATGTACGCGACGCATGCCATGGCCCTGCTTAAGCGCTCCCCATGCATGCCCATCGTCCAGAACTTGAAGTGCCTTATACGCCTCTTCAGTTTCGCCGCTGAAGGGCGCAGACAAAGCATTCACCAGCCAGTCGGCTACCTGCGCAAGCTGAGGCGATACGAAGCGTTCTACGCCATCGTATTTGCGTAACAAGAAATCAGTTCGCAGAGAGGGCCTGAGGAATGCCCATACATATGTGCCGAGATTCTCCGTCCATCGCCCACCAATGGCGTCCCATGTCTTTACTGTTGGGCGGGTGTTGTAGCGTGAATTGACCTCAACGCACTTCTCCCAAAGATCCGCCCATGTGGACGCCATGGGATGATCCGGAAACAGAAATGACATGGCTGCGGGAACGCCTTTGACATCTGCAAGAAAGTTGGAGTGGCCGCTAAGCATGGGAACAAGCGGCATGAAGTCATCGCCTGCATGCACATAGGCCATGAACAAGTACATTGCCGTAATCCGGCGACGTTGCTGAGCGGTCATGGACGCAGATGACCGGTTGAAGGTATCAATCCACGAGCCTTGCACCTGCCTGCTGGGAACAGGGCTGAAGTTCACAATGCTCTTGCCGGGGAATGGGCCAGCACCGCCATTTTGCCGCGTACCGTTTATTGGAAGCGTTGAGACAAAAGGCCCGGCCATAATTCGGCGCTCTATGTCGTCCCCATTTATAGCCTGCCCGTGAGGAAAGACAATCGGCGGACAACGCGCGCTGTCTGGGTATTCAAGCACCCAGTCTTTCACGCAGTTCAGATCAAGCGTGCCGTAACGATTCTGGAGAAGGTGTGCGTGCGAGGCAAGTATCAATCCAACGACATACTTGAGACCATTCCTTTGGACACCCTGTGCAGCCTGTTCAACAACGTGCATCGCCTCTTTGTCGCGAGCGTGATCGTAACAGGCAATGCATGTTGATCGCATGCCGCGTGTGAGGGGCCACTGCCAGGAGAGCTTGCCATCCCGGTAGTAATAATGAACCTGCAGCTTTGGTGATTCGACGTGATTGGTGTACTCGTGATCGCGCCAATCATTTGCCTTGTCAACGAAAACTCCGAGCGCGTCTCCCGAATTCTTGTCCCAGAAATTTGCAAATGTGCCGGTATGAAATGCCGTCCATGTTTGGTAGATGCCAAGCGTGAAGGGCAACTCGCCATGAGGCAATGCGACAGGATGAAGCGGCCACGGCTCGCCAACTTTCTCCCATGCGTAGTCGTCATAACTGCGAATTACTCCGGAGGAAGGATAGGGATGATTTGGTGCTTGTCGGTGAGTTGGGTTGAAGCCGGTCCAGGTTTGTGTAAAAGT
>Ga0208872_1001906_pt1 | contig 12391 bp, 13 predicted proteins | sample CryBogCBH12Aug08_FD_185508 | JGI IMG/M metagenome (GOLD analysis project Ga0208872, IMG submission 185508) | Freshwater microbial communities from Crystal Bog, Wisconsin, USA - CBH12Aug08 (SPAdes) | ecosystem: Environmental > Aquatic > Freshwater > Lake | place: Crystal Bog, Wisconsin, USA... | reverse complement strand
CGCCATTTTGGTCTGGAAAGCAGCGTCCGTCCGTCGCTCGCGTTCTACAACACGCGGGAAGAAGTGGACGCGCTGGTGCTGGCGTTGCGTTCTTTGAAACGCGGCTAGAACGTGATAAGATTAGCCTCATGAAAAGCATTCCACCGGCCGGGTTGCAAAAAGTTCTAGCCGAAAATCCGAACGCGTCCGTGCTTGACGTGCGCACGCCGGTGGAATTTGCCGAGGTGCATGTTCCGCAGGCCCGCAACATTCCGCTGGATGAATTAAAGACCGGCGCGTTGCAACTCCCCAAAGACCAGCCGGTCTATTTGTTGTGTCGCAGCGGCCAGCGTGCAACGAAGGCGGCGGAGAAATTAGCGCGGGAAGGATATGCGCATGCGATTGTGGTTGAAGGCGGCACGCTCGCGTGGATTGACGCCAACCTGCCGGTCACGCGCGGCACAACCAACGTCATCAGCCTCGAGCGTCAGGTGCGGATTGCCGCCGGGGCGATTGTTTTCACCGGCGTGCTGCTCGCGCATTTTGTAAATTTCAACTTCATCTGGCTTGCGGGTTTCGTTGGCGCGGGCTTGGTCTTCGCAGGCATAACCGATTTCTGCGGGATGGGTTTGTTGCTGGCGAAAATGCCTTGGAACCGTAAGGCATAATGATAATTAAGTATCAACTTGACTCCGCCTAAATTGCGCAGCAATATACGACCTGTTTTATAGTCATTAGTTTTGACTGGATTGACCTTTATTTCCGTGGCCAAGCGATTGTCTCGTCCAAAAAAAATCCGCGTGTTGCCGGGCTTCAAATTGACGCTCGGCTTCACGCTTTTTTATCTGGGCCTGATTGTTTTGATTCCGCTGGCGGCGGTTTTCTGGAAAACCTCCACGCTGACGTGGCCGCAATTCTGGCAGACCATTACCATGCCAACCGCGATGGCTTCCTATCGGCTGACTTTCGGCGCGTCGTTTTGCGCCGCGCTGGTCAATGTCGTTTTCGGCCTCATCGTCGCGTGGGTGCTGGTGCGCTACGAATTTTTTGGAAAAAAAATCGTGGACGCACTGGTGGATTTGCCGTTCGCGCTGCCCACCGCTGTCGCCGGCATCACGCTCGCGGCGCTGTATTCCGAACACGGCTGGGTCGGGCAGTTGCTGTCGCCGCTCGGCATCAAGGTGGCCAACACGCAGCTCGGCATTTTTATCGCGCTGACGTTCATCGGCCTGCCGTTCATCGTCCGGACGGTGCAGCCGATTCTCGAAGACCTCGACCCGGAGCTCGAAGAAGCCGCGTCCAGCCTCGGCGCGAACCGCTGGCAGGTTTTTTCGCGCGTGATTCTGCCGATGCTCACGCCGGCGCTGCTCACCGGTTTCGCGCTGGCCTTCGCCCGCGCGCTGGGCGAATACGGTTCCGTCATTTTCATCGCCGGCAACATCCCGATGAAAACTCAAATCACGCCAGTCATCATCATGGGCGAACTCGACATGTTTGATTACGGCAAAGCCACGGCCATCGCCGTTGTGATGCTGGTCGTCTCCTTCGTGCTGCTGCTCAGCATCAACGTGCTGCAATGGTGGACGAACCGTTACAACACCCACAACCTCGCATGACGCCCGTCGCCACCACCTTCCACATGCCGCATGCGGTGCATCGCCACACGACGAGCGAGCCACCGGCTGTGCGCGGCGCGCTCATCGCCGTAGCCCTGGTGTTCTTGAGCCTGTTCCTGTTCCTGCCGCTGTTGTTCGTGTTTGTGCAGGCGTTTGCCAAGGGAATCGGCTATTATTTAGAAACGCTGCATGACCCGAACGCCTGGAGCGCCATCAAACTGACGTTTCTCGCCGCCGTCATTGCCGTGCCGCTGAACTGCATCTTCGGCGTTTGCGCGGCGTGGGCGATTGCAAAGTTCGATTTCCGCGGCAAAAATATTTTGCTTACGTTGATTGACCTGCCGTTCTCGGTGTCCCCAGTGATTGCCGGCTTGATTTACGTCCTCGTTTTCGGCGCGCAGGGCTGGCTAGGACTTTACTTGAATGCCGATAATCCCCAATTTCCGTGGTTGGCAAACTGGCTGAACGACCACAACATCAAAATCATTTTCGCCGTGCCCGGCATCGTGCTGGCGACTATTTTCGTCACGGTCCCGTTTGTCGCGCGCGAATTGATTCCGCTCATGCAGGCACAAGGCCGCAACGAGGAAGAAGCCGCGCGCGTGCTCGGCGCGAGCGGCTGGCAGACTTTTTGGCGTGTGACGCTGCCGAACATCAAATGGGGGCTGCTTTACGGCGTGATTTTGTGCAATGCCCGCGCGATGGGCGAATTCGGCGCCGTATCCGTGGTCAGCGGAAAAATTCGCGGACAGACCAACACGATTCCGTTGCACATCGAGGCGTTGTATGACGACTACAATTTCACCGGCGCGTTCGCGGTGGCGTCACTGCTGGCATTTCTGGCGCTCATCACGCTGGGCCTCAAAACTTGGGTGGAACACCAGAACGCGGTGCAGAACGAAATCGAAATTTCCCAATGAGCGTCGAAGTCAAAAACGTCAGGAAAAAATTCGGGAGCTTCACCGCACTCGATAACGTCAGCCTCAAGGTCGAGTCGGGCGAGCTTGTGGCGCTGCTCGGTCCGTCCGGCTCCGGCAAGACCACGCTGCTGCGCACCATCGCCGGTTTGGAATTTCCCGACAACCCCGGCGAGGCGCAGGTGTTGTTTTACGGCGAGGACGTGACGCAGATACCGGCGAGCGAGCGCAAGGCGGGTTTTGCTTTCCAACATTACGCGCTGTTCCGGCACATGAGCGTTTTTGAAAACATCGCGTTCGGGTTGCGCGTGCGACCGAAGACGACCCGTCCGCCGGAAGCTGAAATCCGCGCCCGCGTGGAAAAATTGCTGAAACTTATCCAGCTGGATCCGCTGGCCAGCCGGTTTCCGTCCCAGCTTTCCGGCGGCCAGCGGCAGCGTGTCGCGCTCGCCCGCGCGCTGGCGGTGGAGCCGAAAGTTCTGCTGCTCGACGAACCGTTCGGCGCACTTGACGCCAAGGTCCGCAAGGAACTCCGCCGCTGGCTGCGGCAGTTGCACGACGAGATTCACATCACGACGCTGTTCGTGACGCACGATCAGGAGGAGGCGCTGGAAGTGGCCGACCGCGTGGCGATTCTGCGCGCGGGCAAGATTGAACAAATCGGCACGCCGGAAGCCATTTATGATCATCCCGCGTCACCGTTTGTTTATGATTTTCTCGGCAACGTAAACCTGTTCAGCGGCCGCGTGAAGGACGGGGCGGTGGTCATCGGCGACGCGGAAATCGCCACGCCCGCCACCGCCAGCGAAAATGAAACCGATACGATTGCCTTTGTGCGACCGCACGATATCCGCCTCACGCGCGCGGCAGGCGGGGCGAAGACTTTTCCGGCGCGAGTATTGCGCAGCAACGCCGCCGGGCCGGTGGCGAATCTCGAACTGGAGCGGCTGGACGGCAGCGGCTTGTTCAACGCCCAGTTGGGCAAGGAGGAGTTCCAGCAATTGCAGCCAAAGGTAGGCGAGGAGTTTTTCGTGGAGCTAAAAAACGTGAAGGTGTTCTCCGACGATTATTCCATTTAATCCTTCCTTGAAGTTTGTTTGACTCTGGCGGCGGCTTGCCTATTGTTTCGCGGCATGGCCGACAAACATTACCGCAGTTTGATTAAGGGTGTCTCTTGGCGCATCACCGGCAGCATTGATACGCTGATCATTTCATTTTTTATAACGGGCAAATTAAAACTGGCGTTGGGCATCATGAGCGTCGAATTCTTCACGAAGGTCGCGCTGTATTATTTTCACGAACGCGTCTGGGAAAAACTCTCATTCGGCCGCGTAAAAGAGGCGAAGCAGGACAAGCCGAACTTTGAGATTTGAGGGCTTGGTCGAGTTCTTTGGAGGAGATTTCAAGAACTTTGTTTTCGGCGTTCACTGTTTTTTGTCGCAGCAAGCCTAACATCACACAGGCCTATCTTTCCGCCGGAAACTAGCGCCAATGCACGCCAGACTAACCCTTGTTCTGCCCATACTAGCACTATTCCGGCTCATACTAGCGCCTGTTAGATGGGGGAAAACAGCTAGAAATTGAGGTGGATTTGTTATGCAAAACAGGATGCTTGCTTGCATGATTAAGAATCACCTTGATTCTACTGCCGAAAAAGAGGTGGTGGTAGGTGATGGATTCGAACCATCGAAGGCAAAGCCAGCAGATTTACAGTCTGCCCCCGTTGGCCACTTGGGTAACCTACCAAAGCCACTAAAATCAAGCACTTGACGCGCTTCTCAAGCTGTGGTTTCTTTGCCTTTGTATACCAGATTTGTATACCGCGCAAAAAAATGACCACAGCAACTGACCTCAAACCTGACGGGAATCGAAAAAAAAGCGCCGCTCGCCTGTCTAAAGACGGCAAATGGCGGTCGTTTCCGAAAGCCCCAAGGCTGCTTCAATACGTCAGCAGCGGCACCTATTATGCCCGCCTCCACACAGGCGGCAAGATTATTCGTCAGAGCTTGGAAACAACTGTCTGGTCAACTGCACAATTGAAGTTGGTGGATTTCCTGAAGGAAAAGCAAACCAGTAAGAGCAACGTTTCCAACCCCAGAATATTGTTCAGAGATGCTGTTGAGTTGTTCAAGACGCGAGTTCAACAGGATTCATCCATGAAGGAAAGCAGCAAGGGGTATCGGATGTTGTGCATTCGAAAAATCAAGTCTTCCTGGCCGGAATTGTGGAATCTCACGCTGGATGAGATTACATCGCAACAGTGCAGTGATTGGGCAGCTAAACTCAAATCCGAAATCGCTAGCCAGTATTTCAACAACGTGGTGGGAACCTTGCGCTTAATTTTCGAAGAGGGCATAAAGGCCATGCTCAAGAGCGGAGGGAACAAAATTGAAAATCCTGTCGCGGACCTTTCCAGAGCAAAAATTTCACAACGGGCTCTGCACCTGCCGGAACGTGATCAATTCAAAAAGCTAGTAGAGGTCATCCGACAGTCGGGTGCTTGGGGATTTCGGGCAGCAAATTTGGTGGAATTCCTAGCCTACAGCGGCACGCGGCTCTACACCGAGGCACAATGGGTGAAATGGGAGGATGTAGACTGGCAGCGCAACGAAATCATCGTCCGGGGTAATCCAGAAACAGGAACAAAGAATTGGGAGATCCGCCGCATACCACTCATTTCTGATATGGAAAATTTGCTCAAGCGTATGAAGGCAGAACACGGAGGCCAGTGCACCGGCAAAATTTTGGAAATCATTGAATGCCCTATCACCCTGCAAAAAGCATGTTCTGAAATTGGAATTCCAAAACTACGTCACCACGACCTCCGCCACCTCTTCGCCACCCGTTGCATCGAATCCGGCGTCGACATCCCCACCGTCTCCCGCTGGCTCGGACACAAGGATGGTGGGGCTTTGGCGATGAAAACCTACGGGCACCTGCGGAACGAGCATAGCCAGGCCATGGCGCAGAAGGTGAAATTCTAAAAAAGGGGTTTCAATTTCGCTCCAGATTTTTTTTGACAAGGGAAAATAATCGTGTATTTGTTTTTTGTTGTTGGTTGATAAAGCTAGCCCATAGCTGCAATGGTAAATTGCACAGCCAATAGTGGTTGACCAGATTTGACGTGGTCAATTCATTGCTCTGCGGTCAAGATTTTGACTGCATCAAACTCCGGGACCTGACGGTTGCTACGTGGTGTGGCAACAACAGACGCTAATTCTATTGAATAACGCGCCTGATTGTTTGCTGTGACGTGGCAATTAAGCCAGCAGTGCCGGATGAGCCTCAAAATTCTTCCCCTTCTGTCACGACGTAAAGTCTCGCACAGCAAATTCCTTGAAAGGCGTTATGCTAGAGGAATCAAAACACCAGCCGCAATTGGTATTCACGGTTGAGGAAACTGCGGCCATCCTCAAGGTCACTCCCAAAACGGTCTATCGGTTGGTGGACCGCAAAATGTTGCACGCGATCAAAGCGCTGCGCCATTTGCGCATTACCAAAAAATCGCTGGACAGTTTCGTCTCCAACACTTCCGAAGGAGGTGGCCTGTGAACCTTGCTGATAATTCTCCCAACGTGCTACAGCGCGTGAACGGAAAATGGATTATCCGATTCGGCGGCGTGGTAGCTTCATGCCCAGATTTTTTGGCCATGTCGTATATTCACCACTTGATTGGATGCCAGCGCAAGTTTGTCCACGTCACCGAAATGGTGACGAAACAAAATGGTGAGCCGGTCGAAATCGCCAAACCCGGCGAGCTCCTCGAAAGCGGTGTGGGAATTAATCCCGGCTTGGATGAAATCAGCGGCGATGAAATGCCCCAGGTCAATACGACAGAATTTGTTCACGAAATTTTGTCGGCCAAAGATCGCGCTCTGGTGTTGAAAGGTTTGAAAAATGAATATGAACGCTTGGCCTCCCTCAAGTCCAAAGGACTGGCGCGCGAGGTCTTGATGAAAAAGGAAGATATTAAGTACATCAAGAAATACCTGAAAGACCACCGCTTAGGCTCACAGAACAACTGTTTTGATAGCCGAGGTGGGCGTGATCGGTCCAGCGTTAAAAATTCAATTACGCGTGGAATCGAGAAGCTGAGGAAGATTCATATTTCTTTCGCCAATCATCTCCGCGAAACAATTTCAACAGGCGCTTATTGTTCATATGCAACAACATCCGTCGTTGACTGGATCTTGTAACATTCACGGGAGGCGTTGTAACTCATAACCAAATAGTAGGGGTTGCAACGCCTCATTGATTTTCGACTTAATTGTCCGCATCGGTGGGCTGCGCGGAGCGTAACCGCAAGTCAGACACTAATGAAGATGGGCCGACCAATGGCGTTGGCAAAATCCATTCCGGATATTGATTTGGATTACGGCAACCAAAATATCGCAGCGCACCAAATTTGTGCACTGCGACGAGACGTTAAGTCGCCCAATGGGGCGACGCCAACAAGTTCTGGGGGCGAGAACCACCACCGGACAAAATTTAAACTCATTGAAAATGAATTCAAATATAGAAACAAAAATTGCAGTCACGCTTGTGGGGCTTCCGAAGCAGGATGTCCCGCTAATAATAAAACATACAGGCACGCAATGCCGGGAATTGACCAACAATTTCTGGCGTTGGTTGGGGGTTGAAAAATCCCCGGCCATCGCATTGCTGCCGGTTCGGTTCGATGGCATGTCGGAGCTGGAATGTCAGGCAGAATGCATCGACTACAAGAATATCGGCCGCGTCAAATCCGCAGGCACCACTGTGGTGATTGAGCGCGTGGAAGATAAAAAGAGACTTTCGAAGTCTCACTACCTCATGGAGTTTGAAACGCGGGGCGAAGCGCAAGCGTTCGCTAAGCGGGTTAGACGGGGAAAACATCAGACCCTGCTCGTAGGTCATCGGTGTAAGCGGGTCATTATGGTCAGTTCGCAACCCGATACAAAACTTAACACCGTGTCCCACCTCGGCAAGGCCATGACCAAGATCGATGTCTCATGCTATGAGTCGCTGCCCACTGGAAGCTATGACGATTTGGTCAAAAGGCTCGCGCTGCTCCATAAAAATGGAAATGCCGAAGACCGCATAACCCCATTGGTTATCGGTGAAGTTGATGAGAGCGATCGGCTCTAAAATCACCGCCTTGCCGGCGGAACAAAGTCCGCTGGCAAGGCAAATAAATCCAAATAATAATGATATGGAAAATTCCAATATTGAAATCAAACCTAGTGCCGTCACCACTGTTGTGACTGGCGCTGCCAAGCCCGCGACGGGCAAAACGATCGAAGAAAATGGCAAAGCCTGTGGCAAGCCACGCTTCGTGATTGATAGTAAAGCCGTGATCAACGGGAAAAGCGGCTTCTCCAAAAAGCTGCTGTGCGATGGGCTGACGTTCACCGCTGGCCAGGGTTGCGCCTACAGCTGCACGTTTTGCTATGTCCCATCGGCGTTGAAAAGCAACGTCGGACTGAAGCTGTTCAGGGACGAACGTAAACTCACGGCCCAAGATATGTGCATCGAGATTAAAGATGCCGCGAAAAAGGTGCGGGCATATTTGACGAACAATGGCCAACCCAAATTCAACGACCCCAATGACACCCGCGTCATCTACGGATCGCCACTGGTTGATATTGCCGCGACGATGGATCAGGTCCGAGAGACGGTAGAAATCTGCAAAGCGATTCTTGAGTTGACGCACTGGCAAATCCGGCTGCTCTCCAAAAGCTCGTTCTTGAAACAGGTGGCGGAGCAGATTCCGGCCCAATACAAAGACCGCGTCATATACGGCGTGTCGACGGGGACGTTGGACTCGAAGCTGGCCGCCAGCTTTGAGAAGGGCACGGCGTTGGTTTCGAAACGGCTGGAAACCCTGAAATGGCTTCAGGACAACGGCTACCGAACATTCGCCATGGTGTGTCCGATCCTGCCCCAGAAAGATTATGCCGCATTTGCTAAGCAGATGGCGGCGAAGATTGACTTGGATAAATGCGAGCATGTTTGGGCTGAGCCGATCAACCTCCGGGGCGATTCCTTGACCGCTACGGCCAAAGCGTTGCGTGAAGCCGGCTACAAGGATGAGGCGGACCTGCTAGAAAAGGTCATGAACGACAAGCCGGAGTGGGAAAAGTATGCCCGCAATACCTTTGAGGCATTGGAGGCGGTGGTTCCTGCCAATAAGCTCCGGTTCTTGCAATACGTTTCCAAGTCGAACTTGGCGTGGTGGACGGAGCGCGAAGCTAAAGGTGCTGTGTTGTTGAAACACGCGCCCTCGAAAAAGCGCAAAAAGGGCGTTGCGAAAACCGAACCGCTGTTAGCGAATCCTCCGAATGGAAATAATGAAAACCCTGACTTTATCAGCAAACATTAATACCATGAAAAAAATCATACTCAAGCCGGCCCCGAACATTGCGCCGCGTGGTGAACAATCGGGTGTCTTTCATGACATCACGCAAAGCATCGTCACGGACGCGAACGAGGCGCAAACTGCAAATAACCTGTCCTTGGTCGTCCAGCTAGATGCGACGGATCCGATGGGCAAGAACTACCAGGTCCAGAAGAAATATAATCTTCTGGGACGCGGGTTTGCCAGCTTCTCCAAGGATTTTGAATCCTGGAAAGGCCGACCGTTGACCGAAGATGAAATCGAAGGGTTCGATGCTGACGTTCTCCTCAAAGGTAAGAAAGTCGTTTGTATCATCAAACATCGTATAGACGGCAAAGATACCGTACCCGTGGTCAAGGCATTCTTGCCTCCTAAGCAGACCACGTAAATAGCAACTAAATACACTTGCTGGGGGGGAGGTGTGACTTCCCCCCAGCTTTAACCATGATCATACCTCAATCTGTTGCTGGCCACCCTTCGGGGATGGCCAGCAACAAACCTTAACTAAAATGAATTCTCAATCAAACACCGATACCGTAGCCCCAACCGTAACCACAACCACAACGCCAGTCGTAGCTTCGATCGGAACCCCAAGCGTTCCTCAAAGCAATATCATCAGGCTTAGGCCACCACCTACAGGCATCCCGCTTCCCAACATCGTGAGTGGTGCCGAGTTTGTAGCCAATTCCAACCTCGTAGTTCCAGGTGAGCTTATTCGTGGGTTGCTGCATCGCCAAAGCAAAGGGGTGTTGGGTGGGTCGAGCAAAGCTGGCAAATCTTGGATTTTGCTGGATATGGCCTTGAGCGTTAACTCGGGGACACAATTTCTAGGATTTAACACCGTTGCTGGCCGGGTGTTATTTATCAATCTGGAAATACAGGCGGAATTTTTTCAACGGCGCGTTCAGGCCGTGCAACAACGAAAAGGAATTACGACAATCGAGAACCTGCAAATATGGAATCTACGCGGGGTAAGTGTGTCCATCGACCGATTAATCGGCGACCTACAGCGTCAACAAGGCACACCATACTCCCTCATCATCATAGACCCGATCTACAAGTTAATGACGGGACGTTCCGAGAATCTGGGTAGCAACATCACTACGCTTGTCCAAAATATTGACAGGCTGGTCGCTCAAACTAAGAGTGCTGTCGTTTATACGAATCATTTCTCGAAAGGGGCGCAGTCAAAAAAGCGTGCCATCGACCGACTAGGCGGGAGCGGGGTTTATGCACGGGACGCCGACACCATCATCACCTTGACGGATCATCGCCAACTTGCGTGCTTTACGGTTGAAGCCACTGAACGTAATCTGCCGCCTATCGAAAGTTTTGTGGTGGAATGGCAGCACCCGCTGATGGCTTTGCGCCCTCATATCAACGCCAACAATCTCCGTATGAGGGAAGACAGCGGGCCGTTGGCGGAGGAGGTGAATTATGTGACGGGGTTGCTCGCGGATGGTCCGTTGACGGCAGAGGCTTGGCAGACGGCAGCAATTGAAGGCGGTCTTTCAGCGGCCAACTTTCTGCGCATCCGTCAGCGGCTTGAAGCTACGGGGCAAGTGCGCCTAGATGGAGAAAATGGCTGGCGATTGAATCAGGATGAACCGCCGGCAGCAGCTGCGGCACCGGCAATGGCTGAAGCCAGCAACCAGCCTGTCATTCGTGATGCGTGGCGTGACGGACCTCCTCGGCGAGTCCGTCCTCAACGAACTACACCCATACCGGAAAACACGCCAGCGCCCCAAATAAGACCTGCTGTGCAAGTTCCGATGCCGCCTGTTTTGGGTGAATTGTGAGTATTCGCTTTGTGTGTTGATTGGTCAATAGTGACAGGCGCATGTGTATTTAAGAGAGCTGTAGTTTCAGGGCATGACAAAGCCCTGAAACAATGCTTTTATGGGACTTGGTAATTTGCTATTTAAACAGCAAATGACCATCGGGCTAACATTTGGAGGCTTTTGTTTAGCGTTTCTGTTAGAATTGGGGCTGAATCGGCTAGCATTGATTCCTTGGCGAAAGAGTGTGGGGCAGCATTGGACGGAGAGGGCTCGCCAACTTTACCCAGCACAAAAGTCGGCTAGGCTCAATCTCTGGCTCATTCCAGTAAATGTCGGGCTTACCTGCTACATTTTTTGGCCTGAAATCAATTGTTTTCTAGTTGGGACATTGGGGTTTGCGGGGGCTTTGCTAGCTAGTTTTTTCATGAGTCGCGAAGTTGTTTCTGGCCTGAAGTTCAAAACATGGCTTAACCTCATCGTCGCAGGTTTGCTTATTTTCTTTATTTGGTGGGTGGTACTGATTATCGCCATTTTGAATATGCCTGAAAATTTTGGATGGCTGACATGGGTTGTTGCTGGTGTTGTCTTGGGAATTTTGCTGGCGTTTAACTTCGGTCTAGGGATTCGCCTATTAAAATCGTTCGGTCTGATCAAACCAGCGAGCGACCATCTGAATACTTTGGTCAATGAAGTGGCGCAAAAAATGGGCGTGCCGGTCATTGCTAGCTGGATTCTTTCGACCTACATCAGCAACGCCGCCGCCTTCCCATTGACCCGGCAGCTAGTTTTTACTGAAAAGATATTGGAAACGAGTTCTGATGATGAAATCAAAGCAGTTTGCGCACATGAACTCGGTCATCTCAACGAACCGCGCAGAGTCTTGTTTGTCCGCCTCCTCACTTCTTTAGCGTTTTCCCCACTAGTATTTGTCCGGCCATTGAGTTCTTTGGGTCAGATTGGGACAAATGCTTATTGGATGCTGATGATTGGCGTTTTATTCATTTGGTTACTGGGGATTCGGGTAGCTAGGCGAATGGAAACGAGGGCTGACAAGATAGCAGTGGAGAACCAGGCTGATGTGGCGGTTTATGCGCGAGCTTTGGAGCGGCTTTATGAGACAAACCAAACGCCAGCTGTAATGCCTAAACGTGCAACCAAGATTCACCCAAACCTTTATGACCGAATGTTGGCGGCAGGCGTGACTCCCAACTATCCGAGACCAGAACCAGCAAATGGTCTTTGCTGGACCAGTTATCTGATGTTTGCATGTCTGTTTCTAGTTCCAGTCACGATTTGCATAATACGGGAGGTGCTGGAATCAATCACCTCGGTTTCGATTCATGTAAACTAGTAGAAGCGGCTGGCATTCAATTTAGGTATCATTTGGTGAATTGTATTTTAACTCAAATTAAAATCTGCTAATGTGTGCATAAGTGAATTACTAGTAAACGAAAGAATTGTTGACAGATTACTAGTAACTCATTATTATTACTGATAGGTTCTTGTAGATAGAACAGCTTTCCGAAAAAACTTCAACTTGGTTAGCAGGTGGTTGGGCTTAGCTACTTCAAAATCAAAATCGGCAGTCTCGGTTCGGCTACTCAGTTCAGGCAATACCGCGCTGAACCACATCCAATAGGATGAGAAACAATACTATGCCGATAACAAATACGTCCCATAATACCAGTGGCAATCTCGTTGTCACCGTCCCCAAAGAATCGA
>Ga0208872_1001903_pt1 | contig 12403 bp, 13 predicted proteins | sample CryBogCBH12Aug08_FD_185508 | JGI IMG/M metagenome (GOLD analysis project Ga0208872, IMG submission 185508) | Freshwater microbial communities from Crystal Bog, Wisconsin, USA - CBH12Aug08 (SPAdes) | ecosystem: Environmental > Aquatic > Freshwater > Lake | place: Crystal Bog, Wisconsin, USA... | reverse complement strand
TGATGATTTCTGCGAGTTCACCTTTTCGAGAATTAAGAAGTTCGCGAAAAGAGAAGAGAATCTGAATGCGCTTAGTCAGCGAGACATCGCGCCACGCCTTAAATGCCTCAGAAGCTACGCCGACCGCGTGATCAACAACGGCCCTGGAAGCAAGGTCGACTGCTTTTTCAGCGACACCTGTTGCAGGGTCATAGACCGGTGCGGTGCGCTCGGCAGGGGCTTTCCAGAGTTCTCCAGCAATGAAATGTGTGATTCGGGTAGTCATATCTTCATTCTAGGGGCGTCACCTTGGCCAAAAGTTAAGAAAATAGAAGCGAAGAGACAATTTGTATGGTGAATTCACCCAATTTGTCCGAAAAAATCTTGCTATTTCTTGAAGTGAGCGGATAATTATTAAAATAGACAACCCATCAACGAAGAGGGGTGCACGTGTTAAAGCGTACGGTTCCAACTCACGCGGCTTATGTCGTGATTGGTAAAACCCGTACCCTTATTTGGGAGCATGGCTTAGATAGCCGAGAACATCCACACGTGATCTATGACCCTCGCGCCAAGCCAAGCTTTAAGAGCTCTAAAGGCCCACGCTCTACCTCCAACTACGATCTCCGGGATCAAAGTTTTGGTACGAAGGCTCGATTTCATCTGATCGCTGGCTGGTTAAAACCCGGGCTCGATGAGGGATACTGCTATCAGATCTATCAGCGCCTTCAGAAGTTCGACCTGGTCTATCTGGTTGGTGGCGGACTGGGACGCTGGAGTGGCATCAACGCCTTCCTCAAGTATGTGGAGGAGAACCACGACGAGTTCCCTCGTCATGTCATCCCATTGAAAATTTTTCGCTTAACCGATTTCCCAGAGAAGAAGCTCAAGAAGATCTTCCGCAACCTGACCGAGAGCGTGTAATAGACAGTCTGTCTAGATAAAGTTTATTTCCGTTGAGCGTAGGGAATGAAACTCACGTATTGTGAACTTAATGTGAGACTCGTAGACTGTGAGCGTAAGAAACTCACACACTATCGAGGTAATCAAATGAGCCGGACCCAGGTTGGCGAGCGCAAGGCCTTCGTTGTCATCTCCCGTAACCAGACAAAGATTTGGGATGACTTATCTAATGAGCGCGCTATTCCTAAGACGGTCTATGAGCGCAACTCGATCCCTAAGAGCTTCATGCAACGCGAGTTCAGCCCACGTGAGATGCAACGAAACTTCTTTGCTCGCTTTACCAACCGTTTGGATTCCAAGTACGCCCATCGCATCGCTTCACGTTTAGAGGGAATCGATCAAGTCTTTGTTGTTGGTGCTGGATCTCGTCGCCTCGGACTTGTAAACGACTTTACCCGCCTGGCTCATCGCGCCGGCGTCCTTCAAAATTCACGGATTCACGCTGTAAAGAATATTGATCCAGAGCGTATGAATGAACGTGAACTTCTTGCGATTGCTCGCAAGATGGGTTCACAATTTATTTAAAAGGCAGTCGTATACGCGTTCACCGCTGGTTGTCCGCCGAGGTGTGCGTAAAGAATTCTGCTTCCCTCTGGAAAGCGCCCCTCTTTAACAAGATCAATCAGCGCGGTAATGGATTTACCTTCATAAACTGGATCGGTAATCATGCCCTCTAATCGGCCAACTAATTCGATTCCCGCAATGGTGTGTTCGCTTGCAACTCCATAAATACCATCGTGCCAACCATCTAGCAAAACAATTTCGGAATCTTGTAGCTCGCGTCCGAGGTCGATCGCTGCTGCAGTGCGAGTTGCAATTCTTTTAATCTGATCCCACGTCTTTTCTACGGTTGCAGATGCATCAATTCCAAGAACACTCTGTGCGCGATTGCTATGTGCAAAGCCTGCGATCATTCCTGCTTGAGTCGAACCAGTAACTGAGCAAACGATTACATTGTCGAATGTAAATCCAAGTTCTTTCTCCTGATCTTCAACTTCAAAAGCCCACCCTGCAAATCCATGTCCACCCAGTGGATGATCAGAAGCTCCTGCTGGGATTGCATATGGCTTACCGCCACGCGCAATCACATCAGCGATTGCTTCCTCCCAGGACTTACGAAATCCGATATCAAAACCTGCTGCATCCAAGCGAACTTCCGCACCCATAATTCTGCTGAGCAGAATATTTCCAGTCTTCTCGTAATTAACTTCATCCCACTCAACCCAATGCTCTTGCACCAGTACACATTTGAGCCCAAGCTTCGCTGCAACAGCAGCAACCTGACGAGTGTGATTCGATTGCACACCACCGATCGAAACCAAGGTGTCGCACCCTTGGGCCAAAGCTTCGGCCGCTAAATACTCCAGCTTTCTGGTCTTGTTGCCACCATAGGCAAGCCCAGAGTTAACATCCTCGCGCTTTGCCCAGATCTCAACTTTGCCACCTAGATATTCAGTTAGGCGATCGAGTCGGTGTACCGGGGATTGGCCGAAGGTCAGTTGGACTTTAGGAAATGATTCAAGTTTTGTGCGTGACATTTGAAAATCCTATCGTGCAAAGCCCTGACATACACTTACCTTGTGCTCGATACCTGGACCTTGTCGATACTTAAACATCGCAAGATTCTTGCCCTGATCTGGCTACTTGTAATTGCCGCTGGGGCCGTGGCGAGTACAAAACTTGATTCCCATCTCACTACCTCATTGGGTGTACCCAATAGTTCTTCGGCAGCTGCAGATAAAATTTTGAACCGTACATTTCATGAGAATGTAGAAGGTACTTTCACCGTTATCTACCACTTTAAAAACGCATCAAGTACTGAGATTGCTGGCTTCGAAAGTGCCATCGCATCTGCTGCCAAATTGATTCCGACATCCTCTATCGCTGAAGAGAAGGCACTGGGCGGAACTCTCTTCGTAAATATCAATACCAATCTGAGTTTGTCTGAGGCTTCACGGTTTACCTTCGAATTTAGAGCGGCTTTAAAGAGCAAGAATTTATCTGGCGCAATGGTCACCGGACCACCCGCGATTAAGAGCGATGTGAGCCCCATCTTGAACTCAGACCTTAGGCATGGTGAAGTTATTGGAGTGCTCGTTGCGCTCCTAGTACTTCTACTCGTCTTAGGTTTTTCTTTGCAAATCCTTACTCCCCTCATATTTGCCATGGCATCAATCTCCGCGACCGTTGGAGCGGTTTTCCTTATTGCGCAGAAGTTCTTAGTGGTCCTTTACATACCAAACATTGTTGAGCTCATCGGCCTGGGACTAGCAATTGATTACTCGTTGCTCATGCTCTTTCGTTTCCGCCGCGAACTTGAGAAATCCCCTCAAGAACGCGAAGCAGCAATTGGACGCACGATGCAAAGTGCAGGTCGAACCGTCTTGCTCTCAGGAGTCACTGTCGCGATTGGACTAGCCACCCTGACCTTGGTTCCTATTCCATTCATCCGATCACTTGGAATTACCTCAGCACTCGTCCCCCTTATCTCGATACTCACGGCATTTACGCTTCAGCCAATTTTGCTGCTCTGGATACCGCAGGGCTCGCGTCGATCAATCGGTGAACGATTCTCATTCTCTGCTCTTGCCAAGTTCATCATCGGCAGACCTCTTCAAGTCTTTTTAACGGCGCTGGTGATCGTTGTAGCCCTTGCCAGTTCACTCCTTGCACTTCACATCACCCCAAGTTCTTTAACCTCTGTGCCAGCGCAATTAGAGTCCGAGCGCGCTATTTCGCGCATCACATCTTCCGTGGGTGAAGGTGTAATTACTCCCAACCAACTGATCATCGACCTTGGTAAATCCGGATTGGCAGCGTCCCCCGAAGTGGTTAAGTCTCGTGTGGATCTGGCGGCCGCGATTCTTAAAAATCCTGAGGTTATGGTGGTGGCTTCTGGCAGCAAGACTCCTTATATCGATGCCTCGCAACGTTATCTTCGGCTCTTCATCTTCTCCAGAGATAGTTTTGGGTCGAGTAAATCCCAAAAATTAGTGAAAGATCTTCGGCAGATCTCGCTCACCAAGTATGGCTTTTCAGCCCAAGCGCAGATGTATCTTGGCGGGGCCGCAGCGCAGGGAGCCGATCTCCTGCAGGTCTTGCTCTCCACTTTCCCGTGGATCGTTCTCTTGGCGCTCTTGGCTACCTTCCTGCTTCTTGCTCGAAATCTGCGCTCATTCGTTCTTCCATTCAAAGCAATTCTGCTCGACCTGATCTCACTTTCTGTGGCGTATGGGATTGTGGTTCTCTCCTTTGGTAATAGCCATCTGGCTCATCTCCTAGGGATTTATCACCTCAACCAAATCGAAGCCTGGGCACTGCTCTTTCTCTTCGTCTTACTCTTTGGGGTATCGATGGATTACGAGGTTTTCATCATCTCCCGAATTAAGGAAGCGAAGGAACGAGGCCTTACTAATAATGAGGCGATCGCCGAAGGAGTGAGTGAGACAGGGTTAGTAGTTACAAGCGCCGCGGTCATCTTTATTGGCGCCGTCTCTGGCTTGGCGCTGGGTCACTTTGCAGGTCTCCAGGAGATCGGAATTGGTTTAGCTTTTGGGGTTCTGGTTGACGCCACTTTGGTTCGAGGACTTCTGCTTCCGAGTGTGATGGTTCTGCTGGGTAAATGGAATTGGTGGATGCCGGCACGTTTTACCCGGAAATGAAACTAGCCCCACACCTCTTCTTGAAGTGCGGGGCTAATTTACTTATCTATATTTTATTTGGTTACCTTGATAGAGAAGTGAATCGAAGGAACCTGATATCCAAGTGCTAATCCTGGGAAGTCGCGGTCTGAAGATAAGACTGGGAGCATTCCATATGGGGTGTTAGCAAATGAAGGTTGGTTTGTGTACAGCAATGGATGTAGGTCGATGATGTGCGTGCCAGGAGCACCAGTAGCAACCAACTTAATTACCATGTATCCATTTGAGTTGAATCCACATCCATAACCGATGTAGTTGTTGTCGTAGGTAACGGCAAGTGTGTTATCTAGCTGGGTCCATCCGACACCCTTAATGCTGATGGTGAAGTAATCACCATTCTTAAAGGTTGTGGAAGGTTCTCCTGCTTGTCCACGAGCAACTGAATCAGGTGATGTTGATGGATCGAACTTTGCTACACCCATTCCAATTACTTTTCCATTGTTGTCATAGAAAGGCATGATGCTTTCTTTTACATAGAATGGAGTTTGAGCTTCAACGACACTGCCTTTAACCATTTGGATCACATGCCATCCACCTAAGTTGTCTGGGATGGTGACGTCGGTTGAGGAAGAGCCATTGACAACCGTTGCGGTGCCAAGTGGAATTGAGTTAAATGCCCAGCAGGTTCCGGTGCAGTTAACGCGGTTACCAACCACAGTGGACCAGACCAATTGGTAGGTGCCATCTGCAGCCACCTGAGAGGTCTTTACATTGACCTTAGAGAGAATATTTCCGCTGGTCTGTGAAAGGGTCATAACTGCCTTGGTCGCAGGATCAAGACCTACAGTCGACAAGGTAGTGCGAAGTGGTGTTGTTGGTTGAACGTTCGCAGGGAAGGTGATTGTTGGAGCTGTTACACCTGGGTCTCTTGTAACTTCAAATGGAAGTGATCCACCGTTTGCATAAGGGACTGGTGATTGAATGATGTTCATGTAGGTAACGCCGATTGCGTCACCGACATTCACATAGTGAGTTCCACGTGGGCCGGAGGCGCGAATTACAACTTGACCTGTTCCGCGAGTCCAGAGTGCTTGCATCTCACCAGCCATGTTGTTATCCCAGTGAACAGCAGCGCCAGCTGTGTAGAGAGTTGCTCCCATACCTGTGTATGTAACAGTTATTGGGGTGCCGATAGGACCGCTAGTTGGAGAGATAGTCAAAGCACGGGTGGTCTGGTAACCGCCGTGAGCAACTGCAGCGCCGTTAACCACTGCGTAGATGTCATGAACTCCACCGAAATCTGAAGGGACCGTGGTTGAGTAAGAGAATGCACCTGAAGCATCGGTAGTGACTGTTGCCATATTTACATTGAACTTGGTGATGCTATCTCCAAGGTAGTTAACAGAACTTGGTTGAACATCGGCGACCCAGGTACCTGAAGCGGTACCCCATGTTAGTTGGACGGGAGTATTTGCAGGCAATCCTGTTCCTGAGACCACCATAGGAGATCCGACGATTCCCTGGTTAGGAGTTACCGTCAGATTACTCATGGTGGTTGGGACGGTGAAATTCGCTGATGTAACGCCCGTGAATGGAAGAGGTGCGACATTTGGAATTCCCGCAGGTGCCACCAAGTTAATTGGTGTGTATTGCGTATCAGCTCCTAGGGCCGGGGCCACCAGGAATACCGAAAAGAGCGACACTACGACGCCTTTCGCTACTAGTGCTAATCGGGGTGAAGCTATCTTGGTTTTCATGGTGGACCCTTTCCTAATGTTGGTTTCTGGTTTTTTCGTAGGAACCGCGTCAGAGGTTCTTACTTATTTAGTTGTGTGTGATTCTTAGTTTGTTGGTACTGCGTACAAGGTGAGTTGTGAAGTTGCGGTGAAGTTTGACTGCCAGACTCCAACTGCTCCCTTGAGAGGACTGCTGAGGGTTGAGGTGCGGTAGTAGCTGACACGGTCAATAATGAGATGTCCATTTGCATCTCTTACCTTTACGCCATTGACAACGCGTGGTACCAACTTTGTTGATAGAACCTTGACTGTTGTCTGATCCTTGGTAACTACGGTTACCTTGAAGTTAATGACTCCAAGTGTGTTGTAGAGAGGTGCAGCTCCGGTCTTCAAAACTGCGCTCCAGAAAGCAACGCCGCTGTGGTTTCCATAGGTCAATGGGATTGGGTTAGCAACTCCAGCAATCTGGATACTTGCGCTAGCGACGTTTGTTGGATCAAGAACGGCGCCACCTAGGTCGGCATCGTTTCCATAGACACGGAAGACGATTGTTTGTCCGATGATGTATTGGCTGGTTACTGCGCAGCTAACTCCAAAACGAGGAGCGAGGGCACCAGTAGATCCGCTTGCCAAAACTTCATCAACATAGAGGCTGATTGGATTTGGGGTTGTTCCCTGTACAGGGGTGCCAATCTTGACTGTGAATGGAGCAGCATTTGCGACTGTGTAAGTGGTTGTATCTGTTGGTGTTAATACTGCATTCAAAACTGTTGCGCCGGCAGCGGCTGGAACCCATGTGCACTTTGCGACGAATGGGGCAACCGTTGTAGTTGCTACTGCTGCACATCCGGTGATGCCAGTTGTGCCAACTGAGAAGGCAACGGTTCCTGGAGCACCTGCGGTTGCGACGATAACTGCGGGATCAAGTCCAAAGACTGTGCTTCCGCCTGAGAGTACGAGGGTTGGAGCTGTTGCATCAGCGAACGCTGGAGTTCCAACTAGTGCGGTACCTGCTAGTGCTAAAGCCACTATCAGGGTTTTTGTGGACTTTCTTTTCATTGCCTTTGCTCCTTTGGGTTGAGAACTAATTTTTCAAACTATTTAACGGTGAATGTTCCTGAGACTGTGAATGTCAGTGCGCCGGAATCTTTGGTGCCAGCTGCTGTTGCAGTGACTGGGAAGCCACCTGTGAACTTAAGAGTTCCGGTAGCCCCTGCATACTTTCCGGTACCGCCTGTGATGATCACATTTCCGCTGATTGCCACATTGGTAGGTGCGGCGCCATCCTTTGCATGGGCAGAGGCTGCGGGATCGAATGTGGCCTTGAGGGAGTTGGTTCCGTCAGAGATCGTTCCAATTCCTGAAATTCCTGCATCTTGACCAGAGGGTGCGGATGATCCAGAACCTGTGAGTTGTGTAAGTCCAAGTGTTGTTCCGGTACCTGTTGCAGTCACTGTTCCTTGGACATCGGAATCGCTCCAGTTCATAGCGATCTTTCCGGTGTAGGTGGCATTGATGGTGAATGACTTGCTTGTGCTACTCGATGTAGCGGTCTTTGCTGGGGCTGGCTTTGTCGTGGTGTAACCGGCAGGACACTTAGGTGCTGCTGCCTTAACGACCTTTGTTGTTGCGCCTTTATAGCAAGTGATGGACTTGGTTGCTGCATTTGCTGAAGTTGCTCCGATGAGAGATCCAGCTACAAGTGCAATCGCAACGAAAGCACTAACTCGCTTGGTGTTGTAAATCCGCGTCATTTCTTTTACCGCCATCTCGTATTGGTTACCTTGATACGAGAATTGTTGCCCTGCACGGCTTGTGGGTCAGCAAGATTCACTGGGGCTAGCACTTTAGGGAGTATCTACTGGGTCACATGGAATTCACAGCGGTGTGACCCAGAAAACATTGCTCTGCTTTACTGACAGGTAGTGAGGGGTAGCCCTCAGTAAGAATATTGAAATGTATGCCGTAGACTCCAAGAAGATTCGGATGCACCTTGCCTCTGTAAATGGGTTTCTAACCCCGGTGATCACGATGGATCCACTCCACGATGTGACCGAACTTCCAAACAATGTCCTACTGGCCGAAGATGACCCAAAAGATCGTTTAGAAACTCGGCTTCACCTAGAACTGATGGGTTTTATCGTTTATGACACCCCAACAGGTAATGAAGCAAAAGAGATATTTGAACAACGAGATTTCAATTTGGTACTCATCCACTTTTCAACAAATCCGCTTCAAAGTTTAGAACTCTGTCGCTGGGTTCGAGCTGAGTCCAACGTTCCTATCATCATGATGACAAAGCGCGGCGAATTAGTAGATGAGCAGATGGTCATGGCTGCGGGCGCTGATGATTATGTTTCTAAACCTATCGATAGCAAAATCTTGAGTTCGCGCATCGTCCAACAAATTCGGCGCGGAAGAGGTCAACGATCACCGCGGGCAAATATCTTGGTCTGGGGAACGATGAAGATGGATCTTAGTAACCACGAATTTAGTGTGGGCGATAAGGAACTTCACTTAACTAATACAGAATTTCAATTTCTACAATTGCTTATGGAGAACCCGCAACGCATATTTACGCGGAACCAAATACTTGAAGCTATAGGGGTTATGAAGGGCGTGGGCAGCAACCAGCTGGTTGACACCCACGCCAGTCGACTTCGTAAGAAGATCCGTGAACACGGGGGTCCAGAAGTCATCAATGTTATTCGTAGCGTCGGATTTAGACTTGTCGATTCTCCCCATGGAGAACCACAAGATTAATATCCGGGCAATTAAGTTCTAGCGTCCTTTACCGGGATTGAGTACACCGCTTATAGGGACGATGCTGTTAGCAGGAAAGCCTCCACGTGTTGCATGTTCACGAATTGCTTCTTCGGAGGAAGCATCATAGATGCAGTAAATCTTGTCGCCTGCTGCATAGCTTTCTACCCATTCGATGGCAGCACCTTCCGCGTGCATCGCATCGAGGACTCCATTGCTTACCTTGGAAATATTTGCAATATCTTCTTCACCCAGAGCTCCAGCTCCTGGGATCTCTCTTTCGATGATGTATCTCTGCATGATCGCGCCTTTCATGTTGAGGGTGGGTGCGATAAGAGTGCTGGAAATCGAACGGCGAGTAAATGGATTTCAGGTACTAATCCTGAGGTAGGTATACCGTTCCCGTTCACCTTCGTGCCATACTCTCAAATATGCGTCATCTCTTCCTCATCCCTGGACTCGCTTGTGCAGCCCTCGCGGGAGTTTTTCACATATACATCTTCTACTTGGAGAGCATCGTCTGGACAAAGCCGCAAACGTGGAAGAGTTTCAAAGTGGCCTCCCAAGAGAGTGCAGAGATCATTCAACCGATGGCTCTCAATCAGGGTTTCTACAATCTATTTCTTGCGCTCGAAATCCTGAGTGGATTTATACTTCTTCCGTCGCATTCCACAATTGGATACGCGCTACTGATCTTTGCCACAACATCTATCTCTGCTGCGGCAGCGGTGCTGCTTATGAGTGTAAAGGGTAGCCAGAGAGCGGTTCTACTCCAAGGAGCTCCGGCTCTAGCTGGACTAATACTTACAACCGTCGGTCTACTTATTAAATAAGACCGAGTAACTTTTCGGCGCTCACAACCGTCGCGAAGGAACCATCAATCGCCGCAAGATAAGCAGCCTGAACTTGAGCAGCCGAGACTTCTTTATCTTCAAAGACTAAATTTCTGGTGGCACATGCATCACTGACTAGTGTGACGTTAAATCCCAAGTCATTCGCCGCTCTGACCGTGGTGTCAATGCACATATGAGTCATCATGCCAACGATTGTTAGTTCATCCACAGTTAAGCTTTTGAAAAGTTCTAGCAAATTTGTTTCTCTAAATGAATTGGGGAAATGTTTAACAATCACTGCCTCATCATTTACAGGAAATACCAATTCATTGATTTCCACTCCCCAGGTATTGGGTAGGAAGAAAGTTGCTTCCCGACTTCGGGCAACGTGCTGTACATGCACGACTGGATCTCCCGATTTTCTAAAGCTCTCTTGAATCAAAGCTGCCTGCTGCGCAGCCTCCACGCTTCCCACCAACTCCATCGCCCCGCCGGGGAAATAGTCGTTTTGTATATCGATTACAAGGAGGGCTTTGCTCATGCCCCAACTGTAATGCGTCAGTGATTATGAAGAAGGTTGCAGAATAGTGAATTCGGGCTGGATCCGAATTTTGAAACCTAGCTTTTCATAGAGCCGTATCGCATTTACATTATTTGCACCTGTATGCAGAAACGGCTTCATCCCATCATCTTGGATTCCTGCAGCTACTGCCTTTACGAGTTTCGCGGCATAGCCCCGTCCGCGGAATTCTGCATCCGTGCATACCGCGCTGATCTCTACCCATCCCGGTGGATTTAATCTGCGCCCAGCCATCGCCACAAGTTTTCCCTCTTGGCGGATACCCAAATATCCCCCGAGTTCAATGGTGCGTGGAAGGAATGGTCCAGGCTCTGTGCGCGCAATGAGTTCCAACATCTCTGGAACATCTGCAGTTGTTAATGGAATTAATTCAGAATCATGGACCCCAACGACGTTCTCTCCAGTCATCTGAATCCCTGGAAATTTTTCTACGATTCTCCAGCCGCGGGGTTCATTCACCGATTTTGAAACAACTATCGCAACTCCGGTTTCACCGATCAACTCACGCAGGTCTTCCCATGCCTCAGGATTAGATACGTCGACAACCGCATTGAATGGCGAGATATCTACGGGATATCGGCGGGCCAAGCCATTTACCTCTGCAAAATGAGCGTGTGGCCCGTTCAGCGAATTCCAGCCTGCCTGATCCAGAATATGACCAGCGCTCCCAGCCGTACTTTTGCCCAAATCCACGATTCCCCGATTCACGAGCTAAGAGTTCTCTTTGAGTTTCCCGACCATCTGCCTAAATCTTATGGGGATGTAACTCCGAACGCCTACCTTGCTCATACACAAGGAGGTGTGCCCGTGAACCAATTTATACGAATGCTATTGCTCTCGCTGACCGCCATAACGGCATTTGTGATCGAGGATACCTATGTATCGAATGTTGAACGCGACGTAATTCGGCATCCCCACATCGATCGATTCCTCCGATAACTCGGTTCAAAGCCCTCTCACAATGAAGAATGGCCCAGCAGGCTATAACCGCTCGTAATAAAAGAAACCAGTATTTTCTGGGTATCCGAGTTTGGCGGGAGTTAGATCGACTTTAACCTCGCGAAATTCAGGTGCGTGCGAGGCCATCCAGTCGCGGTGATCCCGATACCGATTGTGCTTCGCCATTTTCTCTAGCTGAACTTCAGTTGCAGTATTGAAAATTCCGAGGTACTTGTGGGTGCTTGCAACCAGATTCGCCATATATTTTAAATATCGAAAATCTTCCGTGAGATGCAAAATCACATCCATAGATAGAGCGATATCACTTCGAAGTGATTCTGTGGGAGTGAAATCGTCGGGATCGTAAGCGATGAAATCTTTACTTGCATCGTTGGCAAATTTCACTTTTAAGTTCTCGATAGCAACTGGTGAAACGTCCAGGCCAATATATTTCTCCACTTTAAGAAGGCTCAATTGATTTCCATCGCCACTGCCATACTCGATTGCGCTGGCGATATTGTTGTTAGAGATAAAGCTATTGAGTGATGCTGCTTTAAAGTCCGCGAGTGCTCCATAGGAGCCAGCGCCACTGTTACCGCCAGAGGCGTAGCGGTTTCGCCAATACTCTGCAGAGTCGAAGCCCATTTCGAGACTATAACCCTAAAGTATGGCGTTCTGTTTGAGGAAAGCCCCGAACAACACTGAGAGTTTGGATTCGATCGGATAACTGGTGTGGTCTAGGTCTTTGTAGACCATCGTGTTTCCAATAATTGCGGGGCAGGCAACTTGCTTGTAACAGAGCCAATCCCGACTATCGATGAAGAGAGCGCCAGCCGCTAGCGCGGCATTGGACTGTTTTGAAACCGTCGCTGAAATACCCGCCCCATTGGCTTGGCACATGAGATCCAGATTTGATTGGGCATCGACACATTCTGAGATCGGCTTAGGCAACTCTGGGGTTACCCCCAA
>Ga0208872_1001900_pt1 | contig 12409 bp, 9 predicted proteins | sample CryBogCBH12Aug08_FD_185508 | JGI IMG/M metagenome (GOLD analysis project Ga0208872, IMG submission 185508) | Freshwater microbial communities from Crystal Bog, Wisconsin, USA - CBH12Aug08 (SPAdes) | ecosystem: Environmental > Aquatic > Freshwater > Lake | place: Crystal Bog, Wisconsin, USA... | reverse complement strand
GTTTAGGTAACTGAATATCCAGAATCACCAAATCGAAAGGCTGCCCTCCCTTCAAAATCGTGTCAGCTGCCGAGCCATCAGCTACCTGATCCACGGCATAGCCGGCCTGCTGCATGGCGCGGGTTAGACCGTCAGCCAATACCTCATCGTCTTCGGCTATCAGAATTCGCATGGTGCTGAACCTGCCAGTCTTATGTATAGATTTGCGTTGACTCCGTCGGTTCTACGACAATGTTAATTGAACTTTCGATTTGGCACCGGGCTTGGCGGGTGGAATATATCCGGCAATTCTTCCAACCATTCCCTCAATTTGCTTACCCTTTTCAAATCGTATTGAGTGGCAAGAGGTAATCGCGTTCTGGGCTGTCAACTCAATCAAATGTTGGCGAACACTAGACAGAGACATGCGCGTGGCAGCAGCAATAGCGGTGTCCATCTGCTCGCCATGTTTTTTTAGATATTCAAGGATCTCGTTCATTATCAATAACGCCTGTTCAAAAAAGTTGCGATTGTACAGGATTTCGGCATTCGTCAGGAAGCAGGCACGCACATCTCAATATTTTCATCGACTTAATGATTGCCAACAACCGGGGAATCGATATTTTCAGGTTGCTTATTATTTTAAATATAGTGCATACTATTACCATAATAATTAATGCTATCCAGCACCTGCAATACCTACAATCAACCGCTGATCGGGCTTTATGCTTAACCATCCTGGTGCATCGCAAAAGGACACGGATAGTCTATTGCAGCTTACTCAATTTGCAATGGACAATGTATCCGTTGGAATCTATTGGATAGATAGAGATGCCTGCATCCATTATGCGAACAATCACGCCTGCAAAATGCTGGGCTATACTAATGAAGAACTGACCCGGCTCACCCTTGCTGATCTTGATCCAAATTTTCCAATTGAACGTTGGAATGAACATTGGCTGCGACTTAAACAGGATAAGACAGAAACCTATGAAACCCGGCATAAGCGCAAAGATGGTTCAACCTTGCCGGTAGAAGTCGTCTCCAATTTCTTAAGTTCTTGTGGTCATGAATATAAGGTGGCTTTTGCGACGGATATCTCCGAACGCAAGCGAAAGGAGGCTGAATCTTTGTCCCTTCGGAACCAATTACAATCCACACTGGATGCGGTTCCTGACCTCTTATTTGAAGTTGGATTCAATGGTAATATTTATGCCTATCATTCACCCCGAACCGATTTGCTAGCCGCGCCCCCTCAAGTATTCCTCGGAAAATCGTTTACCGATGTACTTCCCCCCGACGTTGCAAAGATCTGTCTTTCAGCCATACTGGAAGCAAATGAAAAGGGCTTATCAACCGGCAAGCAGTACGAGCTGCAACTACCTCAAGGTAAACTATGGTTTGAACTTTCTGTTTCACGAAAACCGCTTATTGTAGGTCAGGAACCTCGCTTTATTTTTCTTGCACGCGACATTACTGAACGCAGAGCGGCAGCGGATGAAATTAAATTTCTGGCTTTTTATGACCCACTGACTGGCTTGGCAAACCGGAGGCTGATGTCTGACCGGATGGAACAACTATTATCCCTGGCGCGCCGGACCGGTGAACTCGTGGCGATCTGCATGCTTGATCTCGATGGGTTTAAGAAAGTGAATGACGAGATGGGGCACGACGGTGGAGATCAATTGCTGATTGAGGTTGCCAAACGTCTCCAGGAATGTATCCGCGAATCGGATACTGCCTCGCGCTTTGGCGGTGATGAGTTTTCTGTGATCCTTGGCGGTTTTAAGGAAAATGGCGAGTGCATCAAATCGATCAATCGGATTATTTCGAAACTCGCCGAACCCTACATCGTGAATAACCAGATTGCACGTGTGACTGCAAGCGTCGGCACAACGATCTTCCCCAATGATGGAGGAAGCCCGGATCAACTGCTTCGGCATGCAGATGAGGCCATGTATGATGCCAAAAATTCCGGAAAAAATTGCTATCGCTTATTTAATCCGAGCCTTATGGATCAATATGATGCCAATCAAGGGACCTTAAAAAAAATTGAAAAGGCGTTAGCCAAAGAACAGTTCGTCCTTTACTACCAGCCTCAAGTGGATTGCTTACTTGGCAAAGTGACAGGAGTTGAAGCTCTAATACGGTGGAAACATCCCGTTCTTGGATTATTACTCCCCTCTGATTTTCTTCCCCTGATAGAACAGCATGATCTGATCATCCATATGGGTGAATGGGTGATACAAAGTGCGCTTAAACAGCTCGCAAAATGGAAATCAAGCGGAATTGATGGACTCACTATTGCTGTAAACATTTCTTCGCGACAGCTGCATCAGCTCGACTTTATAGATCGTTTAAGCGTTTTGCTGGATGGCTATGATGCAGAGATCATCAGTCGATTGGAAATTGAAGTGATTGAAACCTCGGTGCTCGAAGATATCAAGCTTATTGCGGGCACCATTCAAAAATGTCGTGAGTTGGGAATTCGTATTGCAATTGATGACTTTGGTACCGGCTTTTCTTCCTTGGCGCATTTAAAGAAAATCCCGTTTGACGTTCTTAAAATAGATAAAAGCTTTATATTTGAGATGTTGAGAAATCCGGAGGATTGGGTGCTTGTTAATAGCATTATCGGATTAGCTATTTCGTTCAAACGCAAGGTCATAGCTGAAGGTGTGGAATCTATTGACCATGTATTAATGTTGTTGGAGATGAAATGCAACCATATGCAAGGCTTTGAAATAGCCCACCCTATGCCGGCAGATCAAATCGCTTCATGGATCAGGAAATTTGCACCGAATCCCTTATGGAAACTGGTTAATTCAGAGCGTCCCTCACGGGATTATTTTGAAATACAGTTGGCTGAAGTCAATCATCGCCATTTGATTGAGCAACTGATTCATGAACAAACACCCGCCCGGGAAATTTTAAATCCTGAATTGTTGCTTGATCACCGAAATTGCCGTTTGGGTCGCTGGTTCTATGCTGATGGATGCCGCCTGTATGGATCAGAAAATTGGTTCTTGGCTATTGAAACCTTGCATCAACAAATTCACCGGACAGCCGAAAAAATAATTGAGCACAAGCGTTTGGGTAAATTGGCTGAAATGAAAACTGAAGAGGTACTTCTAATGTCCCAGCAGGAAGAATTAGATTTACTATTAAGAAAATCGCGTGAAAAAATGGCTGAGCAATTCAAAACTAACTATTCAACTAACCCATCTGGAGAACCACTATGACCGGAAATGAGCTTATTATCTGGAATGACGATCTGGTTACCGGTGTTGATAAAATTGATGACCAACACCGCATACTGGTCAACAGTATCAATGACGCAAATATTCGATTAGCGTCCAATTGCAGTGCTGAAATTCTGGATCAAATTTCGCGTGACTTACTCAGCTACGCGCTCTATCACTTTGAAACTGAGGAAGAACTCATGGAGGAATTTGGCTATGCTGAAACTCATGCCAATGATTCGGATTTGCATCTAAACCAGCATCGCGAATTCTCATCCAAAGTAGTCAACGTGCGTGAAGGAATCAAGTCTGGCCATCTGATTTCGCGAGAGGACTTGCTTACTTTTCTCAACAATTGGTTAATCAATCATATTCTCAAGACAGACAAACGGCTGGGAGCCTTTATTTTGGCACAAAAGAATGTTGCCTGAACCGGCACCCAAGCATCACCAGGATAACAAATAACTCGCTCATCAATAACGTTTAAATTTATTATCCGATGAAAAGCAGCTGATCTCAGGCCAGAAACTGCTCTGTAATTTCTTCGTAATACTCCTGCTCGGTTTCCGGATGTATACCGAGTTCTGTCAAAACGTCCTTGCGTATTTTGAACCAGAATGGATTCTCGATGCGTGCCAGACGATAGTAAATCTGAAGCGCCAACTGCAAAATGGCCACTAATGATCGGACAGCACCCAGTTCTTCTTGAGGAATTTCGTGTCGCGCCAGAATGGACTTGCAGATAAAGTCCGGCAACTTCCAGTGGCGTGCAATCAAATATCCGATGGTGCAATGGTCAACATTAAAATGTGCATCCTCCTCGTTCAGAGCGGGCCAACAAAGCGTGGTTTCAAGACTTAACTTGCTGCAGTAATCGGGGAAACGCTGCATGAGCACGGGAACGCCACATTCATAAAATATTCCCGCCATATAGGCTTGATCGGGAAATATATTACATACAGAGACACGATCTGAAGCAATCAGGGAGGCTATTTCAGCGACTTCCCGTGAGCGAGTCCAGAAAATATCAAATGATTTCCTGGTGGCATCAGAAATGCTGGTGGCAAGAGAAATAGCCTGAATCAAATTGCATGTTTGCCTGATGCCAATCACCATTAACACCTGCTCTACCGAATCCAGCTTTTTCCCGTTACTGAAAACAGGTGAACTCACGGCCTTAAACAACATGGCAGTAATACTCGGATCACTTGAGATGAGTCGTGACACGTTACTCATTTTGTAACTATCCGAGGCAAGCAGTGCTTGCAACTCTATCAGAACACCGGGTTGAGGTGGAATCTTAATGCCTTTGGCTAGGAGCTCGTCTTTAATTTTATCAGCATCAATTTTCATAATTATTTAGCTTGATTTGTCAGTACTTGCCACTCATGAAAGAACCGGTTGGCTGATTTATAGTCCGGCGCATTTTACACTTTACGCGGACAATTCGACTATTCCTCTTTTGTGAAAATCAAGTTTATCCTAAAGTTAAAAGCAATTTTACCGATATGGTAATTAGAGATACCATGAAACCAGCCTCCAAAAGCAGTTGAAAGATTACTTTGTTATCCAGTCCAACGAATTCAGAAAATGCACTTAAACATCTGATTGTACAATCGGTAGATTCTGCCATTAGGCAGCTCTTTCCCGAAAAGTACTTTTCACTCTGCCATGTCTATGCAATTGTCGGTTCCAATGTGGCCAGTATCATTCTGAATCGAAATTATCGGCCTGTGGCGGGACTATCAATCATAGATTGCGGTGCTGGAAATTTCATCAAACTGTTAGACAACCACGCATTTTCCAGCGGTAGCGGCGGGGCATATCACAGTTGGATTGAATCGCAGCCCAATGATGCCGTTAACAACAAAGAGCTCATTGATATCCCTTTCAAGCATAACAGTGCCTATGCCCGATACCATAATTTGGTTTGGAAAAAAAAGGATTCAAGCTATTTGTGGGGAGACTTTGATAAGCTGGTTGTTAAAGCCGAACTGGATGAGCTTCCTGAAACATTTCCGGAAGGAAAAATATGGTTACAGGAAACGCCTGAAGGACAAGACTGGATGTGTCGACAAGTGCGTGATCATCTGGATGAATATTGCAAAATCACCACCCTGTCCTTGAAGCTGATAAAAACATACAACACGCTTATCCAAATCAGGCAATACCATTAGCCTAAAAACAGCAATTCAAGCCACAGAGATCACCGAGGACACAGAGAATAAGGCGATTCGCAACGATTTATGGATTCACCCAAATGGTAACGGCAAGTTTTGATACAACCATTTGTTTTTTCTAGTTGAGCTAAAAACTGCCCATCCCTGCGTACCCCGTCTCCTCTGTGCTCTCTGTGTTCTCTGTGGCTAAACAAGTTTTCCAGTGTTATTTGTAGTTTAACGTGACCCGATTTGCTATCATGCCAATAATAGAAGCCATCATTCACTCAGGAACCCCATTCAATGAGCCTCAACTCTAACAGCAGCCTATTTCGACTAGCCGCATTGCTCAGTTTATTTCTGCCCTTATCATCCTTCGCCGACCAAGGCGTAGCCTATGTTTCCAATCAGGAAGGAGCTGTCACCGTGATTGATGTGGGAACAATGGAAATCAAAGGCACACTTGATGTTGCAGCCAAAGGGCCACGTGGAATTGGTGTCTCAGCGGATGGAAAATGGCTGGTAACCGCGAATAAAGATAACAGTAATATTTCGGTGGTCGACACGGCATCCGGCAAACTGGTCAAGCAAATTCCGATCGGCAAGAATCCGGAGTTTGTTCGAGTTTTTGGCAATATTGCTTACGTGACATTTGAACCCAGCTTTCAGGCAGGAACCATTCCGCAAAAAACCTCAAAAGATAAAAAAGAGTCTGAGGACGAAGATAAGGTTCCCGGACACGTTGCCATTGTTGACCTGACCACCGGCAAGATTACTCTCGACATCGTGGGCAAACCGGAAACTGAGGGAGTTGAGATTTCAAAAGATGGCAAACTGCTGGTCATCACCAACGAGTCGGACAATTCAATTAGCGTGCTGGATATAAATTCCGGCAAACTGCTCAAAAATATTTCGCTGGCAAAATATGGAGACCGACCACGCGGCATCAAATCCTCTCCTGATGGGAGCATGTATGTTACGACGCTGGAATTCTCGAATAAATTGATTGTTCTAAATGACCAGTTTGAAACGATTAAGGAAGTTGAAACCGGAAAAACTCCGTATGGGGTTTCTTTCGACCAGCAAGGCAAACGCATTTTTGTAGCAGAAAACAAAGAAAAAGTATTGCAAGTTTTTGATGCTCAAACTTGGCTAAAGATTAAAGACATCCCAACCGGCGACCGCTGCTGGCATTTTACTTTTACACCGGACAACCAACAAATTCTGGTGGCCTGCGGCAGATCCAATGAGATTGTGGTTATTGATGCCAATCGTCTGGAAGTCACCAAGCGAATCAGCAATACCGGCATGCCATGGGGAATAGTGGCTTATCCAAAATCCATGGGCAGTCTTGATCGACCTTGATTCTTTTCTGTCCCTGGTTGCCAGCTAACCACGCGGAACGCCATGGACTGAATTTCCCCGTGAGCAAAATACCCGGTCTGTCTGTTGTCTTTAGCATTGTTTCGAAATGGAACAATCGATACATATTGAAACGCTCAATGACTTCTCTGGACATTGCCTAAAAAATTGCCCGGACGAGCCCCAATCACTATTCTGCGGCTTAAATTATTACATTTGTCCTACAGTTATATCCAACACCCCCCTTGTGGACATCTTTGGTTCTGTTTATCCCCGATTATAAATTTTTCTCACTATTATTAAGCAAATGGCATATAAATTGCGTATAATACGCATGTAGGTGCAATACATTTGTTGAATGCCCGAATAATAAAAGGGGGCTGAGACGATATTTTGTCACAGACACAATGATTCACTTACATTTAGAGATGGCAGGTTCATTTTAAAAATAAATTTTTCGAGGGAAAAACTATGCAAAAGAAAATTATCGTTCTGGCTATCGCTGGTGCAATTGCCGGTCTTGCTGCCGGATCTGCTGTTGCTGATGTGTCTGCACCTAGCGTGAGCTTTTATGGCTTGTTGGACTATGGTTATTTGAGTCGTGGTGGCGATACTGTTAAAGGAACAGCTACAAATAGTTTAGCTTCCGGAGCTTCCCAGAACTCATTCAATTCTGGTATCTCAGCTGGTAGCCGTTTGGGTGTCAAGGGCGGTAAAACTCTGGACAATGGTGCAAAGTTTCTGTACGAAGTTGAATATGGTATTACCATTGACAACAATGGCAAAGGCAGCAATAGCAATACTAGCAGTTCGGCAACTTCTAACGCAGCCAGCACATTTTGGAACCGTCATAGCTATATCGGTTTCACAGGTGATTGGGGAACTGCTGTAGGCGGCCGTCTTGAAGGCGCTCGCTACTCTTTCTCCAATAAATATGATCCGTTTGGTGGTGGCACAGTTGGTAACTTTGGTTCATTGATTGGTAACCAAGCTCGTGCAGATAATGCAATTGCTTATATTACTCCGACTTATGCTGGTGGCTTTAATGCCCTGTTGGCCTATACCACTAACCTGACCGGAAATGAAAACAAATACAATAACGGCGATGCTCGCCTGTATGTAATTGCTCCTCAATATAATAACGGCCCATTGAGCGTTACTTATGACTATGAAGATGCAACCGTACATGGATTGAATGTTGGAGGCCAAAATGGCGGCGACATCAAGATCAATGTACTAGCTGGTTCTTATGATCTTACAGCTGCCAAGCTATTTGCATACTGGGAGTCTGTAAAAGGATCTGATGCTTTGCAAGTCCTCAATCTTGACCAGAAGGCATATCTGATTGGAGCAACTGCACCCGTTGGTGAGGGCATTGTGTTGAAGTTTTCCTATGTAACTCTCAAGGATAATTATGCTGATAGCAATGGCCAAGATGGGGATTGCAAAAAGACAAGTCTTGGGATGGATTACAAGCTTGACAAGAACTTCAATGTCTACGCTGACTTCGCAACCATTTCCAATGGAACAAATGCTTCATGCTCAATCACCACTTCTTCTTCCAACTATAGTGGTTCCGCTTCTGCTACTGCTGGTATAGTTAACGCAGGTGTGGATAGTACAGTTCCTGGCAACATCACCGGCTTTGGTACACATGCCATAGACGTCGGTGTTAAGTACACATTCTAATTCAAGCTTAGTGTAGTTTTAGATGTATTGAGCGGCCACCTTCAGGTGGCCGTTTTCATTGGGGCTAAGCGGTTTCCTATTCAGTTTGATGACAGGATGCCTTAGCAGTAGTGACATTCCATTTTCACAAAATTCGGACCCCATCGATCTTAATCTTCGATTTACAGCACCAGCAAAACTTAACTTCAAGTCAGATAGGCTTGCTAAACTTAAAAATAATAAACGAGAAAGCAGTAATAGAATTATTGCAATGATGATACGAAAGGAAATGTTTGTATTTAGCGAATGATGAGCCGTCAGAAAAACTGCTTGGCGAAGTTTGCAACGGCCAAGGCAATGAGAATACCCATCATCCAAGACAGCTTATCAACCTTGGCGTCGAGGACTGCAATGTCAGACTTGGTTGCTAGCGTAGAATCGAGAGCCTCAGAAAACGCATCTTTCTGCGCCTCGGCAATAGCAGCGGCCTGCTCGCGCGTTAGCCCGGCCTTTTCCAGCCGTTCGGCAAATTTCAGGGTGTCAAAAGTAACTGTACTCATGCCATGCATCCTACCTTACTTGACCACTGCATGCAAACTGCGCTTTTCATCAACCGCCAGAACCATAAATAACAAGGTCAGGGGTGTGACGATGCAATCAATGGAAAGGCGGAAGGGTTACGTATAGATTCTATGTCTAAGTCAATGTCGAGCGCTGGCCAAAATAGGTGGCTTTCTACGGGCAACTCAACCTCGCATAGTTGCTCGATTGTTGCGCCCCGAAACCAGGGGAAATCTGTGAATGGCAAAAATAATTCTTCGTCGCCAAGCAATAGCCAGAAGCCATGTTTTGAGCTTCTTTGATTTGTTTTGACGAAAGCCCGGTGCTTGTTGCCAACGCCAACTCTGGTGACATCCAAAACTTGGCTTCCCCATCGGGGTGGCTAACATGCACATGCATTCGCGGCTCTTCCCGCGAAAAAAAGAACCGAAAACTACCCTCACGAAAAATTGTAGGTGACATTGCGCGAATTATAACGCCTAACTCAATTTTATCCGACTTTAAAACTTGTAACTGGCCTTACCCCCCGCTAACCAGTTGCGTCCGGGCGAGCTTTCATAAAATTGAAGGTTTGCCTGATTGACGATGACTGAACCTACATAGGATCGATCAAACACGTTATCAATCCGGGCAAATTCAGAGAGTGACCAATGTCCGGCATTTTGTCTTGCAATGGCACGCAGGTTCATTATTCCATATCCACTGGCATAGGCGCTGTTGAGGTCATTCGCTGCGATACTCCCTGCTGCCCTGCCCTCGACTGCAAATTCGAGCGACTTATTTGATTTGCTCCACATCATTTCAGCAAACAAACCCTGCCTGGGAACACCGGGGATACGATTGCCGCTATTGATCGGAGTATTAGGTATTGACCCGGTACCCACAATTTCGCTATAGGCTTGTTGAACAGTTGCATCCAAATAGGTATAAGCCAGACTCGCTTGGAGCTGATGAGATAATTGCCATAGTGTGCTCAGTTCCAGCCCTTGACGATTGGTTTTAGGCGCATTCAAATAAGCGGTCTTACCACCGTTGCTGGAGGCAATCACAATATCGTTGGTCGTGCTGGCATCAAACAATGCAACAATAATTTGAGCACTCTTTGTGATCTGGCTCTTCAAACCAATTTCCACCTGTTGTGTACGTGCCGCCTGTAATCCGATGTTGCCTGTATTGTGGGTGGTAGCGGGTGTAGCCGAGTTGACGTAAGTCTGACTGTACAAGATCTGATTTAGTGTCGGTGTATCAAACCCGGAACCATAGGACAGATAAACATTGGTATTTTCCAGGACGTAATATTGAGCCGAAGCCATTCCTGTGGTGTCTTGATAAACATGTGAACCCAAAGTGGGGAAATTTGGATTGATATTGTTGCTGGTCGCTGTGAGTGTGGTTTGCGAGTGTCTTAAACCGGCAGTAAAAGAAAGGCGCTCGGTTGGATGAAGTTCCCCCTGCAGAAATTCATCTATGTTACGAGCTTCCATATTGTAATCTTGCGTGGCAGCACCACTCCCATTTCCAGCCGTGTTGGTGTAAGTTTGTCGATGATCCTGATTTTGGTTGCTGTCTATTCCGCTGACCAAAGTCAAAGGAATACCACCAATATCTCCGGTATGCAGCCACTTGCTATTCAAACCATAAAATTCACGATGCAAATCCACTACCCCATTCGGGCCTGAAGCAAGATATTGTGTTGTATGGCGATCACCATAATAGGGAGTCAGGTCCACTGAATTATTCGCATTGAGTCGTTGACTGATAACCAATCCCGCCTGATCCTGATCGACACTTTTACGGGTATTGAAAGTCCCCACATTTGCTGCTGATTTAGGATTGCTTTGCAACTGCGAGGCGATCAATCCCAGCGGATCTTGCGCACTCAAATTGACGTTGTTAACAATTACGGTCACTGAGGTATTTTCGCCCGGTTTGAATCCAAGCTTGACATTCTCATTCTCACGATAAGCGGCGCTGTGATCGCGGGAACCTTTAGTATGAAATTTCCCCGCATCCAGCACATAGTTCACATTATTTTTTTCACCATCCGCTTTCAGTCCAAATTTACTTTGACCATAAGAGCCGGTTGAGAAATACGGGGTCAACTCGGCACCGGGTTTGCCATTCTCCGTGAAGACATTAATGACGCCTCCGGCGGAGTTTCCATACAACACAGAAAATGGGCCGCGCATGACTTCAAAATGATCGGCAGAAGAGAGATCGATATGAGAAATCTGGCCCTGGCCGTCTGCCGCTGTTCCGGGAATGCCATCAACAATTAACTTGATGCCACGCGCACCAAAGGCTGAGTTTGCACCAAAGCCTCGCGATGAGATCAGCAGGTCTTGTGCATAGTTCTGGCGATTGAGTGCAAAAATTCCGGGAGTATGTTGAAGAGGCTCAGACAGGTTTTGTTCGGGTTGACCGTCATGCAGCTGCTGGGAATTAACCACGTTAATGGAGGCTGCGGTATCCATGATGCGTTGTGCGGTGCGATTCGCGGATACAATAATCGTATCAAGCTGGCTTTCTTGTGCAAGGGCGTTTGTTACAACGGACGGCAGAAGGCAAAGCAAGGCCGTTGTTGCAGCCGTTTGCTTGTTGAGCTGGATTTTTTTGTATGTTTTTTTGTTATTCATGGATTTTGCAATAAGGGTCTTTAAGTTAATTAAACAGCGGGTAAGATGCTTGAAAGCAGCAAATTATGTGCCAGTAGAGACACGTTTCTTTGGTGAAAATGAGTTAAATTGGATAAACTTGGATTCCTCAGTTCAAGCCACAGAGATCACAGAGGGCACAGAGAATATGGCGATTTGCCAAGTTTTATGGGTTCACCAAAATGATAACGGTAAGTTTTGAGACAACCAATGGTTTATACGCGCTGGGCTAAAATAATTGCCCATTCCTGCGTACCTCGTTTTCTCTGTGAACTCTGTGTTCTCTGTGGCTGAGCTTTTTTGGAGTAATTTTTATGAGCAACGCAGCATCGCAACGGAATTTAGATTTTTAGAAGTCCCCTTTATTTTTTCGCAGTGATATTGCGGTAGATTGTATTACGCGATACTCCGAGCATTTTGGCGGCTGCGGTTACATTACCATAGTTAGCCTCGATCGCCTTCTGGATGGCAGATAATTTAAGGTCATCCAGATTGGCATCCACTTTAACAGCATGATCTTCAACACTGCGTGACTGGAGTTTATCAACGCATTCAATTTTCGCCGTTTCGACATCTTCAAGGAAGTCATCCGGTAAATGTTCACGCCGAATCTCTTTCTCATCGCCAGCAATCACCATCGCTGTGCGAAGCAAATTTGAGAGTTGGCGAAAGTTTCCCGGCCAGCGATGTTTCTTGAACAACGCCATGATTTCCGGAGAAACGGTATGGGGGGCTTCGGACGGTTCGGCGGTTAGAATTTTTTCTACAACCGGTTCAAGATCAG
>Ga0208872_1001896_pt1 | contig 12423 bp, 10 predicted proteins | sample CryBogCBH12Aug08_FD_185508 | JGI IMG/M metagenome (GOLD analysis project Ga0208872, IMG submission 185508) | Freshwater microbial communities from Crystal Bog, Wisconsin, USA - CBH12Aug08 (SPAdes) | ecosystem: Environmental > Aquatic > Freshwater > Lake | place: Crystal Bog, Wisconsin, USA... | reverse complement strand
CTATACTCCGGCGGTTCACTCCAGCAGCATGCCTGACGGCACTTATGGCGGACAACCGGGAGGATTCCGCGTTGATACCCCTGAAGGAGCTTTCTATTATAGCGGCGATACTGCACTGACTTGTGATATCAAATTGGTTGCCGCGACCGGTCCGCTAAAATTCGCCGCGCTTTGTGTCGGGGATAATTTCACCATGGGAGTGAACGATGCAGTGATCGCCGCTAGTTGGTTGGGATGCAGGGAAATCATAGGAGTGCACTATGATACATTCCCCCTTATTTCCATTGATCACGAGGAGGCGAAGAAGGCTTTCCGAAATGAGGGGAAAAACCTTCATCTTTTGGAACCGGGGACGGGAAGAGAGTTTTGATGAGAGGGCATTGCGGTTGAACTGTGCAAGGCCGACATTCCGTTGTTCGTGGATGCTTGATTGGTGGATCGAAGCACTCAACGACTCAACAAATTTTTAAAAAGGACATTGACATCATCCGGCCCTATGATTTGCTTCCTTCAAGTTTAGGTCATCTAGGATTTCTCCCATTACGTTTGTTGGAGAGCATGATTTCTCCAGCACCACGGTCTTAGAGATTCTTTCAACACCAACGCAGAGCATCCAACCCATCAGGATCCGACCGTTGTCACGGCGGAGCGCCAGCTTTTGAGAATCTGGTCTCCGACAACTGGCGACAGTTCGTTCTTCCACACAAGGGAAGTCAAAGCACCAGAAGAAAGTCTGCCCGACAATCAGCTTTAAAATACAATAACTAGGATTCCCAAACCTCATTTGGTCGTCCTCTTGCAAGAAGAGGTCCTGATTTCATATCGCACACGATTTTTATTTCCCCATCCCACAGCCACCATTTTCCAATGAGCGACGACCAGCAGCCAAAATCCGACGAGTTATCCAAAACTTTGCCCGCTACGACGGGACCCTCAGTGCCTCAAGAGAGTAACGCCCCTGGTGCCCCCCAGCAGCAAGGGCCTCCCCGTGAGCGGAACTTCGATCAACCGCGCCGTGGAGGTGGCCGCAACCCTCGTGGCCGGAGACCTTTCAGGAACAACCGTCAGGAAAACCGTGCGCCTGACAATCAGCATGCTTCAGGCCCCGGCCCCGATGAGTTTAACGAACCATCCGCCAACGGCAGCGGTGGAGCGGTACCGCAGGATGGCCCTCCTCCGGAGCCAACTTATGCAGAGGGCATCGTTGAACTCTCCGGCAAAGGTTTTGGCTTCCTCCGTGAGGCCAAGCGTGCCTATGCAGCCACTCAGAACGACATTTTCATTACTCCCGAGGTCATCAGGCAGCACAACCTGCGTGACGGAGTCCTCATCAAAGGCGAGACCAGGAGGGGGCCTCGTGGACTCCAGTTGTTCCGCGCTACAGAGATCGAGGGTTTAGCCCCGGAGAAATACATCAACATTCCATACTTCGAGGAACTGACTACCATCAGCCCCAACAAACGCATCAGACTGGAAACCGTACCCGAGCGTTTTACCACCCGTGTGATCGATCTCATGACGCCGGTTGGGAAGGGCCAGCGAGGCCTGATCGTTGCTCCACCCCGCACTGGAAAAACCACTCTCCTGCAACACATTGCCGATGCAGTGGTGAAGAACCATCCAGAGATGAAACTTATCATCCTGCTGGTGGACGAACGCCCCGAGGAGGTGACAGAAATCAAGCGCACGGTTCCACAAGCCGAACTCTATGCTAGTTCCAACGACAGCGACCTGCGTAGCCATACCCGTATCGCCCAGATTGCCATTGATCGCGCAAAGCGCCTCGTCGAACAGGGAAAGGATGTCTTTGTTCTCATGGACTCGCTGACTCGTATCGGGCGCGCCTTCAACAACGCAATGGGTGGCGGTGGGCGCACCATGAGCGGTGGCATGGATTCGCGTGCCATGGAAATTCCCCGTAAGCTTTTTGCAGCTGCCCGCAACACCGAGGAAGCAGGATCACTCACTATTATGGCTACCGCGTTGATAGAGACGAATAGCCGCATGGACGACCTTATCTTCCAAGAATTCAAGGGAACTGGTAATATGGAACTTGTCCTCGATCGCAAGATCAGTGACCAGCGGATCTATCCCGCAATCGACATATTCCTCTCCGGAACGCGTCGCGAGGAATTACTCCTCTCCGCAGAGGATTTGCACAAAATTAATATCATCCGCCGTGGACTCGCTGGGCACAAGCCGATCGAAGCGATCGAGCGGTTGCTTTTTTTCATCCGCCGATACCCAACGAATGCAGAACTGCTGAAAAACATACCCGGTTAGCATCGAACGCGCCGGGTGTGCTATTCAATCCGTGGGGAGAGGTTCATTTTTCCAGTGTAAATGTCGAGGTTCCTCGCATTACCTGCCGCCCTTTTCTGAGCACGAAATTATCAGCTCAATATCATTCCTGTTTAACCGCTGTTAGTGAAAGTGGTCACAGGGGAAAAGTGCACGAGAGCGCTTTCTCAAGTTGCCGGTTTGTCCAACTGGCCAAGGTGAATTTCGTGTTTCTTCTCTTTTCCGGTTGACCCTTCTCTTCATTGGTGGGTAAAAGTGGGGCGTAGTGGAGAAAAGTGGCCAACTTTTCCGCTAGCGCCCCATGCCAAAAACCGAACAAAAACCGATTAGTTACGCCGGAACCTTCCCTCGGTCACTGGATGTGAAGAATCGTGTCACGATTCCGGCAGCTTGGTTAAACGGCGGGCCGGACGAGTTTCATGCCATCCCTGGGCCGACGGGAGATTACCTCATCGCAATGCCGCCGGAGGAGTTCGATTCAATCGAAAGGCGCATCGAACAGAGCGACATTTCTCCCCAAGAACGCCGCAAGGCAATCCGCATATTTTACGGGCAAGCCCGCGCTATTTCCGCCGACAGTCATGGTCGGATTCTTCTCCCGGAAGAGCAGTGTGACTCGGTGAAACTCAAGGGTGATGTCGTGCTGGTCGGTGGGCGAAGCCGTTTTGAAATTTGGAATGCCAAGCGCTGGAATGAGTTCAGTGCTGCGGAATCAGCATCCTACCGCAAGGTGGCAGAACTGATCGGCCTATAACCGCCGTGAAGCTATGACGCGCCTCCAATACAAACTCCGCAGAAACCGATTCTACCGAGCTCACCACGATCTTCAAACTTCCTCCCGATCACTTTTCCCACTTTCTATGACTTCCTCTTTTTGCCATGAGCCTGTTCTGGCTAACGAGGTCGCCGAATTCCTGCGCCCCGTTCCAGGCTGCACCATCCTAGATGGTACCCTGGGGGGGGGAGGCCATAGTGGCCTGCTGCTGAAGGGCGGGGCGCGGGTTGTCGGTTTTGATCGTGATCCCAACGCAGTGGCTCACACCCGGGAAAAATTTTCCCCTTACGGCGAGCTCTTCACCGCAGTGGAGGGAAATTTTACCGATGCTGCCAAGACTCTTGCAGAGCTCGGCATCGCTCACCTCGACGGCATTCTCTTAGATCTGGGAGTTTCATCACATCAACTTGATACCCCGGAGCGCGGGTTTTCGTTTCAACGCAACGGGCCACTCGACATGCGCATGGGAGTGGTGGGGCCTACAGCGGCTGACATCGTGAATTCTGCTTCTGCTTCGGAACTAGCAGAAATCTTCCGAAAATACGGGGAAGAACCCCGTGCTATTCAGTTTGCGGCTCGCATTGTACGAGCCAGGGAGAAGAAGCTTATTGAATCAACCGCGGAGTTGGCTGATCTGATAGCAGCGGGGCACCACGGGGCGCGTCATCCCGCCACACGGGCTTTTCAAGCGCTTCGCATCGCAGTGAACGACGAACTTGCTTCGTTGGAGAAGGCTCTGCCTGTTCTCTCAAACTTTCTGGTGCCTGGGGGTCGAATGGGCGTGATCACCTTCCATTCGCTGGAAGACCGGATTGTGAAACATTTCTTCCGTCGTCACAGTGTCTTTGAAGTCGATGATCCTACATGGCCAGCACCACGTCCCAATCCTGAGCGTCTTTTTGATCTGGTCACATCCCGGTCGATCACTGCTTCGCCAGAGGAGCTTGCATCCAACCCCCGCTCGCGCAGTGCCCGACTACGTATAGTGGAACGGTGCTCCGGAGCATCAACTGGAGCCAAGATATGAACGGGAACCGTCGGCGCCCTTCAAACGCGATCGAAATCAACTTTCTCGCCCGCTGGCTCGGTCTTGTTTTAATGATCGGCCTTGCCGGCCTTTTCTTTGTTTATTTGAAGAACCAGCAGCACGCCGTCGGCGACCAGACACGGCAGGTCGAGGCTGCGCTGCGGGAGATCGAAGCAACCAACGAGGCATTGAAGGCGCAAATTACAGCCATGACTTCTCGTGGCGCGCTTCAGCGGCGCCTAGATGATGGATATTTCAAGCTGGAGCCGATTCGTGACACGGCAATAGCCCGCGTCACACCTGCATTGCAGGCCGAACCCGACGGGGTTTTGCGCACCGCCTCGCGCGATCCGGATAGCCGGCTCGGTCTCGGGGTGCCCCAGCGCGCCATTAACAGGTGAGTGAAACGCGGGGACGCATCTGCTTTGTCTGTGGACTTCTGGTCCTGATTTTCACGTTATTTGCTTGGAGGCTGATTTATCTTCAGGTTTCACAGCACGATTATTTTTCTCTCAAAGCAGCCGAAAAACATTCCATCCGCATTCCGATTCCCGCGCGGCGCGGCCGGATTCTTGACCGCAACGGGGAGGAGTTGGCCGTAAATATTCCGGTCCAGACTGTTTACGCAGATGGAACTCACATACGGAACGCGGCCGCAGTGGCAGGTGTGGCTGCACCGTTTTTGGACATGACGGTGAAGGAACTCACGGAAAAACTCTCCACTCAACGTCCTTACGTGGTAATCCGCAAAGGGGTAAGCGAGGAAAAAGCTGAAGGTCTGATTCACGCTATGGAGAAATCAGGACTTCATGGACTCTACCTCCAGGAGGGGGCCGAGCGAAGTTATCCCAACGAAGAGATGCTCTGCCATGTGCTTGGATTCGTAGATCACACGGGACACGGTGCCGATGGGATCGAGAAGATACTTGATCAGGAACTCAGCGGCCAAGACGGGTTCAGAATGATAGAACATGACCGTAAGGGGCGAGAGATCGTCATCTACCGGGGGCAGGAGCAACTTCCGGAGAACGGTTCCGATATCCGTCTGTCAATCGACATGGGGCTGCAGGCGATCGTGGAGAGGGAGATTGATGCAACTTACAAGGAGCTTCATCCGGTGTCCGCCACGGCCATACTAACCGATCCCATGACGGGCGAGGTTCTGGCCATGGCTTGCCGACCGAACTACGATCCAAACCGTTTCAACGAGGCCAAGCCAGAACAGATGCGCAATCGGGCCATCACCGACATGTATGAACCCGGTTCGACTTTCAAGATTGTTGTCGCCGATGCCGCCCTTAATGAGGGGATAGTCGATGAGAATACCAGAATCTTCTGTGAGAACGGCCATTTCTCCTATGGGGGCAAGATTCTTAAAGATCACATTGGATATGGTGAGTTGAGCCTTCACGACATTCTTATGAAGTCTTCCAACATCGGTTCCGCCAAGATGGCGCTCCGGATGGCCGACAACACTTATTATGATTATGTGAGGAGATTCGGATTTGGTGAGAAGACGGGGATTCCACTCAATGGCGAGATTTCTGGATTGGTGAATCCGCCGCAGCGATGGGACATGCTCACCAAGACGCGCATGGCGATGGGACAGTCGGTTGCCGTTACACCAATCCAAATGGTGATGGCGATGTCGGCAGTGGCAAATGGCGGCAAACTGATGAAGCCACGTCTTGTATTGAGTCGAGGAGAGGGGGATAACGTCGAAGCCCCGGTGCCTCTTCGCGAGGTAGTCAGAACCAAGACAGCCAACTTTGTATCCAATGCCTTACAAAGCGTGGTGAGCAATCAGGGGACCGCGCCACTTGCACGTATTGAAGGGTTTACCGTTGCCGGCAAGACGGGCACAGCGCAGAAAATCAGTCCTCACGGTGGTTATCTGGATAATCGTTACATCGTTTCCTTTGCCGGCTTCTTTCCTGCTGAGCATCCGAAGTTGATGGGAATTGTGATTGTCGATGATGCCCCGATCGGCAAGGCAAACTTTGGGGGACTTGTCGCGGCGCCCGTCTTCTCGAGAATCGGTGGTAAGGCGGCTCGTTACCTTGATCTGCAACCCGAGTCTGCCGCCGTGATGGCGCAGTCGGGTAATGCCGGCTCAATACCGGGGAGCATCCGATGAGCGCAGGCACCATTAAGCTTGAGTCTCTACTTCTAAACACCCCAGTGATTTCCGTCGCCGGAGAGATGAAGAATGATGTTCAAGGGTTGTGTTACGATTCCAGGCGAGTCACAGAAGGAGATCTTTTTTTTGCCCTCCCGGGCGCGAAAGAAAATGGAGTTCGTTTTGCAAAAGGTGCGGTAGATCTAGGGGCCATGGGTGTGGTGGCTGAGGAAAGACTACAAGGGTTCCCCGTGCCAACCGTGGAGGTGCTTTCCGCACGTGGAGCCATGGCAGACCTAGCAGCCGCCTTTCATGGATTCCCGTCATCCTCCCTAGCCGTAGCAGGGGTAACGGGGACCAACGGGAAGACAACAACAACATGGATTATACGTCATCTCTGTGATGCTGTCGGTCGAGCTTGTGGATTGGTTGGCACAGTCAGATATATCCTTCCAGGAGAGGTGGAGACGGCCTCGCGCACTACACCGGAATCACTCGACCTTCAAAATATGCTCGCCCGGATGCGTGACGGTGGTTTCCGTGCGGCAGCCATTGAGGTATCAAGCCACGCATTGGTTCAGCAGAGAGTGCAGAATGTAGAATTCGACGTGGCCGTCTTTACAAATCTCACCCAAGATCATCTCGATTATCATGGTTCGATGGAGGTGTATTTTGAGGCGAAGAGCCTCCTCTTCTCAGGGTTGAAAAGGCAGAAAAGCAAGAAGGGGAAAGCCATTATCAATAATGATGACCGCTATGGACACCGGCTTTTGGATCGGATTCCCGGCATCCCGATCATCAGCTATGGACAGAACAGCGGCTCTCATTTTCGTGCCAGCAATATTCGTTATTCTGCCAATGGAACAACTTTCAGACTTGATGCTAAGGGGAGGAGCTATCTGGTCAGGACTCCCCTGATCGGCCTCTTCAATGTCTACAACACGCTGGGGGCACTTGCGGCCACTTCGGCCATGGGCTTGGAATTACGGCGGCTTGTGGCGGCTGCGGCAACAATTCCACAGGTCCCCGGTCGCTTGGAACGCGTTCCTGGGCGCAGACACTTTCAGGTCTTTGTTGATTACGCACATACGCCCGATGCCCTTGAAAACGCACTCAAAGCCCTCAGGGAACTTGAACCCGCAAGGATTCTGACGGTTTTCGGATGTGGTGGCGATCGCGACCGATCAAAGCGACCTCTCATGGCTGCCGCGGCAAAGCGTTACTCTGACAAGGTAATTATAACCTCAGACAATCCCCGGAGTGAGGATCCCATGGCCATTATACGCGAGGTTGAGAGTGGACTTGGAGATGCGGTTCACGAAAGTTTCGTGGATAGGGAGAGGGGAATCATGCGAGCCGTGGAACTCGCTGGCCCCAACGACATTGTGCTCATTGCCGGCAAAGGGCATGAGGAGTATCAGGAAAGCAACACTGGAACTCACCCATTCAGCGATGTCTCGGTTGCTGCTAGGGCAATGGCAACGAAGGCTGCAGCCGAAGCGTATTGACCATGAATCCTCTTACGCTCTCAAAGTTAGCTGAAATGAGCCGTGCCACCCAGTTGGCCGGCAGTCCCGAATCGATAGCAACCCGCATATGCAAGGACACTAGGGAGATTCTCCCAGGCGATCTGTATGTGGCCCTCAGGGGAGAACGCTTTGACGGCAATCTATTCCTTGCAGAGGCTGCATCAAAGGGGGCAGCAGGAGCCCTCTGTGACGCGGAGGTTCCTGCCGGGCTTCCCCGCGATTTCGGGATTCTTTATACACCAGATTCTCAAACCGGCCTGACAATGCTGGCTTCTGCATGGAGGGATCTACTAAGCGCCCGAGCCGTTGTGGTTACAGGAAGCAGTGGGAAAACCTCAACCAAGGACTTCACGGCGGCTGTGCTAGGGAAACGATTTCGTGTTTCTTCCACGGTCGGGAATCTTAACAACCAGATCGGACTGCCTTTATCCATCCTTGCTGCGGGATTGGAGGACCAAGTGGGTGTGTGGGAAATCGGGATGAATCATCGTGGGGAAATCGCTCCCTTGGCCGGTCTTGCACGCCCTGAAATTGCAATTATCACCAACATAGGGACTGCACACATCGAGCACCTAGGGAGCCAGAAGGAGATCGCCAGAGAAAAGGGAGATCTGTTTGAGAGGCTTCCAGCCAATGGTCATGGGGTGATAACAGTTCATGATGAGTTCCGTGAGGAACTAAGATCCAGAACTGCGGCAAGTATTTTGGAGGTGGGATGTGAAGCAGGGGAACTTCGGGCGACAAAAATCACCCATGATCTTGAAGGAAGTCGTTTTGAAATTGAGGGTGCATTCGGGCGCAGCGAAGCTTACTTGCCTGTTCCCGGAAGGCACATGATAACCAATTCGCTGCTTGCGGTTGGTGCTGGCCTGCTGTGCGGAGTGCCCTTGCAGGAGTGTGTTGCAGCCCTATCAAGTACAAGGCTCGCTGCAGGTCGCCTCAACAGAATGGAAAAAAGGGGTGTCATTCTCATTGATGATACTTACAACGCCAACCCTGAGTCGATGGTGGCGGCTCTTGAGACTCTCGCCGCATTGCCAAGAACAGGACGAAAAATCGCTGTTCTTGGAAAAATGGGGGAACTTGGCTCGCATGCGCACGAGGGCTACGGGCGTGTTGGGGCTGTTGCGGCAGGCACACTCGACATGCTCCTCTGCGTCGGCTCAGAGGCGTCTGAGATGGCAGTGACTGCGAATGCAGCCGGTCTCCGTGACGTGACGTCGGTGCCTGACAATGTTGCTGCCGCTGCTATGATTTCCTCAATTGCCAAACAGGGAGACGTGGTTCTTCTGAAGGCTAGCAGAAGTGCGCGAATGGAGGAGGTCTTAAACAATTTCGCCTGATGCTCTACTATCTCTCCAGACTTAGTGTTTTGTTTCACGGTGTTACCATCATCAAGGCACTCAATGTGTTTCAGTACATCTCGTTCCGCGCGCTCTGTGCTGGATTGACTGCATTTATTCTCTGCCTGTTGTTTGGCGACACGGTCATTCGCCGCTTGATTTCGCTGAAATTTGGTCAACCGATCAGAAGCGCTGAGGAAGTACATCGACTCAACGAACTTCATGGAGGTAAGAGGGGGACACCAACAATGGGAGGGATACTTCTCATTGGAGCGGTTCTCGTTTCCACGCTCCTGTGGGCAAGGCCGGATAATTCGTTTGTTTGGCTTGCCCTGATTACGACGTTATATCTTGGTGCGCTCGGCCTTTACGATGACTGGCTCAAGGTTGTTAAAAAAAATTCCGACGGAATAAGCAGTCGACTTAAGTTTTTGCTTCAGTGCGTTCTGGCAGCGGGCATCACCGCCTTTTTTCTCCTAAATCCCTCTGTCGCAAAACAGGCGCAGGAGCTCTACATCCCCTTCATCAAGGGACCGATCATGAATCTGGGCATCTGGACGTATCTCTTTTACCTCTTCATCATAGTCGGATCGTCCAATGCGGTGAATCTAACCGATGGACTTGATGGTCTGGCTGCTGGTTGCACTGTCATGGCTGGCATCTGTTTCGGCGTATTCACCTATTTGGCAGGCAACTACAAGGCTGCTGTTTACCTACAGATACCCTACTATGCTGCTTCTGCGGAACTCGCCGTCGTCAGCCTTGCGTTGGCAGGAGCTGCACTTGGATTTCTCTGGTGGAATTGCCATCCGGCCAAGGTATTCATGGGTGATACAGGATCCTTGGCCATCGGTGGGTTGCTTGGAGTCTTAGCGATTTGCTGCAAACAGGAGTTGCTCCTTTCGATTGTGGGAGGCGTGTTTGTCGCAGAAGCCCTTTCGGTCATCCTTCAGGTTGCGAGTTTCAAGCTGACCGGGAAAAGGATTTTCAAGATGTCACCTCTCCATCACCACTTCGAACTTTCGGGTTGGAAGGAAAGCACAGTCACCGTCAGGTTCTGGATCATGGCAATTGTTTTAGGCCTTCTTGGGATTGCCACGCTGAAACTGAGATAAGATTTCCAATTTTCAAATGAGCCAACACTTCAATCAGTATAGCGGCAAGAAGGTTGTCGTATTCGGGATGGGTCGAAGTGGCATGGGTGCTGCACGACTTCTGATGCGCTGTGGTGCCAATGTCACGGTTTGTGACAGCGGTGAGTCGACTGCGGTGAGGGAAAGAGCGGACCTACTTCGGCATGAGGGAATCACGGTGCTTACCGGAAAAGAGGCTGAGACCGACCCAGTAAGATATGACATTGGGATTATAAGCCCGGGCATTGAGGAAAATACTCCCTTGATTGCAAATGCATCCGCCAAGAAAACTCCGTTTATCGGGGAGCTCGAACTGGCATTTACCCTCTGCCAATGCCCCGTAATTGCCATCACCGGTACGAATGGGAAGACTACGACCACCGAGCTGACTACCCGCATGTTCCAAGGGACAGGTTTACGTACCTCCGCATGTGGTAATATCGGGACGCCAATGTCCGAATTGGTGCTCACTGACAACACTTGGGATCTTCTCGTCGTGGAAGTTAGTTCCTTCCAGTTGGAGAGCATAAAATCCTTTCATCCAAAAGTGGCCGCGTGGCTGAATTTTAGTCCCAATCATCTGGACCGCTATCAATCTCTACAGGAATACCGTGATGCAAAACTCAGGATATTCGAAAACCAGACAGAAGAGGATTGGGTAGTAGTGCCTAGCGCGGAAAAACTCCCCCATCTCAAGGGTCGAAAGATCACCTTTAGTGCCAACGAAAATGATAGTGAGGCTGATCTAACGCTACGGGGCATGGAGATCCTTCACCATGGAAAGCGTCTTCTGGATCTTTCGGAAACAGAACTTCGCGGTCCACACAACGCTGCAAATCTGATGGCGGCATTCGCATGCGGAATTGCCCTTCAAGCTGATCTATCAGAAATGGTGGCTTCCATTCGTGATTATAAACCTCCCGCACACCGCTGTGAGCTCGTAGGGGAAAAGGGAGGGGTCAGATGGATCAACGATTCGAAAGCCACAACCATTGATGCAATGGAGAAGGCTATTCGTTCAGTGAAGGGAAGATTGATTCTCATCGCCGGAGGAAAGGATAAAGGTTTTGAATATGCCCCCATTTCTTCACTGGTAAGGTCGCAGGTTCTCTTTGCGATCCTGATCGGAGAAATGCAGCACCGTATTGCCAGAGACTGGGCTCCCCTTCCACTTGCAAAAGTTGAAAGCCTTGAGGCGGCGGTGACACTGGCGGCCCTGAAAGCAGAACCAGGCTGCACCGTTCTGTTTTCTCCGGGGACGTCTTCTTTTGACATGTTCCGCGACTACATTGAACGAGGAGAATTGTTCCGCAGGCTGGTGGAAAAACTTCCCGATCACTCGCGGAGCTCCGTCGTCGATGCTTCTTCACTCCAAACCCAACAATAAACTCACTACCAACACACATCATCTATGCAACCACTGATCCCAAAACGCACACGACGACTGCGTGCCCGTACAGCGACAATGAACCCGCATCATGCGGAATATGAAGACTATGGTCCCGAACCAAACATGAAACTCTCTCATGCCTTCATGGTCGTATTGATGCTCCATGTTATAGCAGTTGGGGGGCTCTATGCCTTTAACTCGATGAAGGCTGGAAAAACCTCGAATCTTAAGATTGCAAAGACAACCGCCCCTGTTCAACAGGTGCCGGAACCTTCTAACCAACAAGAGCCAAAACAGGAAAAGCCGGGTAGCGAACCCCCTAAAAAACCTCACTCTCCTGTGGTTGCACAGGTTACAGACGCTGCGGAAAACTCGCTAAGCCAAACAGCAAAGGTGTCCAGTCAGCCATCCAAAGGCTTTTTTGGGAGTGCCAGACTCGCGTTTCAGAAGGCCATGAGTTTTGGCGTCGCGGGAGTTACGGGAAGTCTCTCAAAAGCCGCCGCTCAGGATTCCCCCTCTTCAGTGCAGGCAACTGGGCAGGTTATTGCTGGTGCGTCGACGCAAGCTACTGCAAAGACCTATCTTGTGAAGTCCGGTGACACAATCACGCGTATTGCCTCCAATGTTGGTGTCACTATTCCCGATCTTGAGAAGGCCAACGGTCTAGGTGAGAGCTCAGTTTTACGCGTCGGCCAAACTCTCAAGATCCCCGAAAAAGCCCCACCTCAGCCTGCGAGTGATGCTGTATCGACTCAGTCGGCTAATACGGCGGTCAATGTCCAGCAACTACCTGGGAACGTATCAAC
>Ga0208872_1001891_pt1 | contig 12429 bp, 9 predicted proteins | sample CryBogCBH12Aug08_FD_185508 | JGI IMG/M metagenome (GOLD analysis project Ga0208872, IMG submission 185508) | Freshwater microbial communities from Crystal Bog, Wisconsin, USA - CBH12Aug08 (SPAdes) | ecosystem: Environmental > Aquatic > Freshwater > Lake | place: Crystal Bog, Wisconsin, USA... | reverse complement strand
GGAGGTTGAACAGGAAATGGAACGGATGCGACGGCACCACCCAATGAATCAACACGACGCTGAAATAGAGCAGCGTCTCAACCGGATGCATGGCCATGCCCGACCACGGAATGGGGTTGATGTTTTTGTGGTGGAGATAATGCACGCGCTGGTAGAGCGGCTTCCAGTGGATTAACCGGTGAATCCAGTAGAAATGAAATTCGCGCCAAAACGGAATGAGAAACATCCAAACCACAAACCACACCGGATGCTGTTTCCAGCTCACATAAGGCAACCGGTGGTTCGCATACAGCCACATCGTCACGACTTCGTAGGCAGTCATGAAGGCGCAGCCGACCGCGCAGGTCCAAAAAATATTGTCATACACCTGATCGCGAAACAGGAAGACTTTGCTGTTGCGCGCCGGCCAGCGGGAATCGTATTTGCCCTTCGTGCCTTCGCCTTTGAGGATGTAGAAATAAAGGTGGTATCCGCCATAGACTAACCAAATCAAAACTTGATTGCGGAGAAAAAGTTGCGCGATCCAATCCCATTGAAACTGCGCGCAGCGGGATAGCTCTGGTTGAAACCAGAACCACGACACCGCCGAAATCGCCAAGAGCACCAAGTTGCGCGGCCACATGAAACCGGGCCAGGTGACGAGCCACTTCAGCAGCATCACCGGCTGCGGCGGCCAGGCAAACACCGGCGCATAGCGGCACGGATAGTCAGGCCGCCACTCGCCTTTGGCATTGCGCGTGCCGGGGTCAGAATGCGGCGCGCCGGGAACGAAGTGGTTGAGGATTTTTTTCATGCCCGTTCAAAATGGATGCAAACCAGCCGCCGGATTATTGCAAATGAAAAACCTCTTTCGCATCGCTCCAGATTTTTCCCTTGGCGGCGGCATCCGGCAACGGCTGCTGGCACGGATCGGTTTCCTTCCACCAGCGCCGCGTCTCCGGGTCGGCGGCCATCTTCTTCATGTCACTAGCGAAGTCGGTGCCGGTGTATTCGAGATACGAAAAGAGATAGGTCTTGCCATCAATCTCGCGCTCGTAAATCGAGTAATTTTGAATGTGGCAGTCTTTGATCATTTTGTTGATTGCCGGCCACGGATGCGAGTGGAGGTATTCGTAACGCTCGATTTTTTCCGGCTTCAGGCCGGTGACCCACGCGTAGCGGGTGACTGGCGGTTGCGTGGTGGCGCAACCGGAAATTAATACCAACGCCAGCAGCGGCAAGGTGCAGTTCAGGAGTTTTTTCATATCGCAGTTTTTGGATTAACGGAAAATGTAATACAGCACGGTCATGGCGATGAAGACCAGCGCGGCGAGAATCTTGTAATTCGCCAGTCCCGGCCAACCCGGCGATTTCAGTGCATCGAACGGATGCGGCCAGTAAAGTTTTTGCGGGTCTTCCGCCGCGAGCTTCGGCCGCAGCAACGTCAGCGACACTTGCAGCACGATGCAAAAACACAGCAGATAAAACGCCATTAGCATGAACGGCGTGAGGTAAATGAATGATGGAATCCAGCCAAACGTCTCCGGTTTCCAAACGTGCAGCGTCTTGGTGGCGAACACCAGCGCACCGGTGAGCGAACCGATCCACATCGTCCACTTCGCGCTGAACGCCGACGCGCGCGGCCAGAACACGCCAACGGCAAAAACACACGATACCGGTGGCGCGATGTGCGCGATAATGTCGTTGATGCCGGCGAAAATGCTTTTGTAATTGTCGAGCAGCGGCACGAGTCCGATGCCGAGCAGGAACGCGGCGAGCGACGCGAGCCGGCCAATCAACACCAGCCGGTGTTCCGGTGTCGCCGGACGGAAGCGGCGCCATAAATCATAGCTGAAAAGCGTGGCGATGGAGTTCGATGCGCTGGCGAGATTGCCCATGAGCGCGGCCATCAGCGCCGCCGCCATCACGCCGAACAGTCCCACCGGCATCAGGTTTTTGATCATCAGCCCGTAGGTTTCTTTTGACGACATCACGGTGACGTTTGCCGGCAGCACGAGTTTTTTCGCGTCGAGGCCGGTCATCAGCGTGAGCGGCTGGCCGTCGTTGGCGAGTTCTTTGGTCAAATCCAGTGGTGCTTGTCCGTCGGTGAAATTTATTTTTTGCGTCTGGCCACCGAGCGCTTTGCCAGTGAGTTCGAGCTGATATTGTTTGCCGGAAGCGGAAATGGTTTGCTCGCTGCGCACCCGCAACTGCGCGAGTCCGTCGAGCTTGCCGCCTTGAATCATCGTCAGGAACAACAGGCCGGGCAGGATGAACACAAACACCGGGAACACCTTGATGAGGCCGCAAAACAGCGGGCCGGTGCGCGCGTGGTTTTCGTCCTTCGCGCCGAGGACGCGCTGCACAATCGTCTGGTCGGCGCACCAATACCAGATGCTCAACGCTGGATAACCGAGCAACACCGCATACCACGGCAGACCGGGTTCGTCGGCCGGCGAACGCAACATGGTCAGCTTCATCGTTTCACCGCTTGCATGAAGTTGGTCGGTCATGCCGTGCCAGCCACCGGCTTTCGAGTAGGCCAGCGCGGTGATGATGATGGAACCAGCGAGCAGAATGATGGCTTGGATGGTCTCCGTCAGCACCACTGCCGAGAGTCCGCCGAGAATGGTGTAGATCGCCGTGAGCGTCGTCAGCGTGATGATGCAAACCCATTTATCAATGCCGAACACGCCGTGCAACACCAGCCAGCCGGTCGAGAGCGGAAAGGCGATATTGAAAATGATGGCGGTAATCATCGAAAGCCCGGCCAGCCAGTCGCGACATTCGGTGCAATAGCGTTTCTCTAAAAAATCCGGCAGCGTCGCGACTTTGGCGCGCATATAAAACGGCACGAAGAACAAACTCAACACCACCAGCGTATAGGCTGCGAGCCATTCGAAGTTGCCCATGAGCAGGCCGGAATCATAGCCCGCTTGCGCGAGGCTGACGAGGTGCAGGCAGGAAATGTTCGTTGCAAACAGCGCCAGCCCGATGGACGACCAGCTCAAGGTGTTGCCCGCGAGAAAATAGCTGCCGGCCTCGCCGCCCTTGCGTTTGCGCAGGCCCACCCATACTCCCGCGCCGACGATGCCCGCGAGATAAACGACGATGATGATGAGGTCAATGACGCTGATGTTTTTCATAGAACGGGGAAATTATTTGACTGAATTGGTGGTTGCTGGCTGGGCGGGCGCGGGCGCGTGGGTGTGAATCATATCACCAACTTGGCGCAAGGTTTCCACGTCAATCGCCCGCAGTTTGCCGTGATAATCCGGCCCAACATCGAGGGAAAAAATGTTTCCGTATTTCACCGCGCCGAGATAGTCAGCGTAGATTTTTTCCGCCGGCAGGCAAAGCTGGTCGTGCTCTGGCAGCGAATAAAACCACATCGCGCCGCCCTTGTGCTTCGGCAAAATCGGATAGGTGAATTCTCCGACCAGATACGGCGCCGAAACCTTCCCCGGATGCCCCATCTCGCCCGCGTGCAAATCGCCCGCGCCGCCACCATTGAAACCGACGAAACAGTCCGGCTGGAATTTCTTCACCCACGCCGTGATTTCCTTGCGATCATGGCCGCCGTTACCTTGCGCACAGTCCATCCAGAAAAATTCAACCGGCCCGTATTCGGTGCAAAGCTCCTTGAGCTGCGCGAAATGCATTGCCGGCGTGTAGCCGCCCGGATGATAGAGTTGGTTGTCCTTGAATTCACCCAGCGAAAAATACAATGCCAGCTTGATGCCGTATTTGTCGCAGGACTTTTTCAGCTCGGCCAGCACGTCGCGGCCCAGCGGCGCCTTGGTGACTTTGCGGTCGGTAGTTTGCGTGTTCCACAGGCAAAAGCCGTCGTGATGCTTCGTGAGAAAAAGGATGTAGCCCATGCCGGCGGCTTTCGCCGCTTTCACCCATTGGTCGGTGTCGCAATCCTTGGCTGCAAACAGATCAAGGTTCGTGACGCCGGGCGTCCATTCCTTGCCGGAAAACGTGCTAAACGACCAGCACACAAACATGCCCCAGCGCAATTCTTGCAACTGTTGCACCCGCGCGGCGCTAACGGCGGGATAATTGGTTTGACTAGCTTGCGCGGGTTGGGGCACGGGCGAATTAGTTTCCGCGCCGAACGCGGCCAAGCCGGACAATGCGAGGAGGAGGAGGCAAAACAGTTTTTTCATACGATCATTTTACAAGTTCCGACTCAATGGCGAGCGCGGGAATTTCCAGCGCGGGACGATCCACTTCCAGTTTTACAATCGTATCCAGCGTGTCCAGCGCGGCGGCGGGAATCTCCAGAACCAGCTTGCCGTCCTTCTGGCTGAACTTCACGTTGCCACCGGCGAGCAGCGTTGCAGATTTGATTGCCACCGGCAGTGCTGGCAGCTCTACGCGACCGTTCTCCGATTTTAGGACGTGCAGATAAATCGTGTTGCCTTTGCGGGTGCTGGCGACGGCCTTCGTCGGTTTCCACGGACCGCCGCGCGTGCCATAAATGCTTTCGCCGTTCACCTGCATCCACGCGCCAACTTGTTTGAGCACTTCAACCTGGCGCGGTTCGATGCGACCGTCAGGCATCGGGCCGACGTTAAGAAGCAGATTGCCGTCGCCACCGACGACGCGGCAGAGAATGCTCACGACTTCGGCCGGTGACTTCATCTTATCGTCCGGCTTCCACGACCATTGATGGCAAATGGTCATGCAGGTTTCCCACGGCCGTTGGTCGTCATAGGCGCCGATCTGCTGCTCCGGCGTATAAAAATCGGCGTTGGTATTTAAGATGAGCCGGTTGCCTTGCTTAACGCCGAGATCTAGGCGGTTATCAATGAGAATTTCCGGTTGTAATTTTTTCACCAGTGCGTAGGTGTTCGCCTGATCGTAAACCGCCGCACGCCCGTCGTAGTCGAACCACAGCACGTCAACTTTTCCGTAATTGGAAAGCAACTCGGATAGCTCGCCCCGCATCCGCGCAATGAACGCGGCGTTGCGCTCCGTGCGAAAATCCGGATCTCGCCAGTCCATCGGCGAAAAATACCAGCCGAGCCGTAACCCGTCTTTGCGCACGGCTTGCGCCAGCTCCGCACAGAGATCGCGTTTGAACGGAGTGGCCGTGATGTTGTAGCCGTCCGTTTTGGAATTCCAAAGCAGAAACCCGTCGCAATGTTTTGCGGTCAGCACGACGTATTTCATGCCGGCCATTTTGGCCACGCCCGCCCAATCGGCGGCGTTGAAATTCGTCGGGTTGAATTCCTGGTAGAGATTGTCGTAAACCGCCACCGGCGTCTTGCCTTTATTCGGACAATTCGTGTTCGAGTTCGCCCGCGACCAACTGATTTCCTGACCAGTCAGCGTCACCGGGCCGTAGTGAATGAACATACCGAACCGCGCCTCGCGCCACCAAGCCAGACGGGCGTTGGTGGTTGCCGGCGAATTGGTTTCCGCGCCGAACGCGGCCAAGCCGGACAATGCGAGGAGGAGGCAAAACAGTTTTCTCACGCGATCATTTTACAGGTTCCGGCTCGGTGGCGAGCGCGGGAATTTCCAGCGCGGGACGATCCACTTCCAGTTTTACAATCGTGTCCAACGTGTCCAGCGCGGCGGCGGGAATCTCCAGAACCAGCTTGCCGTCCTTCTGGCTGAACTTCACGTTGCCACCGGCGAGCAGCGTCGCGGATTTAATTACCACCGGCAGTGCGGGCAGCTCTACGTGGCCGTTTGCGGATTTAATAATATGCAGGTAAATATTGTTTCCCTTCCGCGTGCTGGCGATGGCGGATGAAGGTTTCCACGGGCCGCCGCGCGTGCCGTAAATAGCTTCGCCGTTTTTCGCGAGCCACGCGCCAACTTCTTTCAACAAATTCGCCTGCGCCGGATCAATCACGCCGTCCGGCCGCGGCCCGACATTCAGCAGGATATTTCCATCGCCACCGGTGCCGCGAATAATCATGTCCAGACACGCCGCCACCGGCTTCACGCCGTCCTTTTCGCCGCCCCACGCCCACGCGTTGTGCGCCGAAACCGTCATGCAGGATTCCCACGGGCGGTCGAGCTGGAACTTGCCAATCTTCTGCTCCGGCGTGTCGTAATCACCGCCGTTACCGGTGCGGTTGTTAATGAGAATATTCGGCTGCAACCGGCGGACCATTTTGATGGTGGCTGCGCCGCGCAGGCCGAATTCGCGCGGCACATCGTTCCAGACCGTCAGCAGCGGGCCGTAGTTTTTGATCAATTCCGTCGTCTGGCCTTGCAGATATTGCTCATACGCGTCCATGTTGGATTTTTCCCGCTTCACCTTGCCGGCGGGACTGGTGGTGGGCCAGTTGGGATCATACCAGTCGGTCACGGAATAATACGCGCCGAATTCGATGCCCTGTTTTTTACACGCGGCGGCGAGTTCCTTCACCACGTCGCGATGGAACGGCGTGTGCATGATGTTGTAGTCCGTCAATTTCGAATCCCAGAGGCAGAAGCCATCGTGGTGTTTGCAGGTCAGCACGATGTATTTCATGCCGGCAGCTTTCGCGATGCTCACCCATTCGTCGGCGTTGAAATTTGTCGGGTTGAATTGCTTGTAGAGATTGTCATAAACCGCAATCGGCGTCTGCGCGCCGCGCGACCAGCCGATTTCATGACCGGTCAAACTCACCGGTCCCCAGTGGATGAACATACCGAAGCGCAGCGAGCGCCAGTGATCCACGGCGGCGGGATCGGCGGCCGGCCAGTCGTGGGCGGCGGCGGGTTGTTTGTTGGTAGATTCCGCACACAATACGCCGGTGGAAAGCAACAGCGCATAGGCGGCCAGATGGAGGCGGCACAACATTTTTTTCATGGGTGGATTTTGATTCTGCCAAAGTTGGCCAGTGCGGTCTTGCAAATTCATTCGGCGAAGGATATTGAACATCCATGCCATCGTCCGTCGCGCCCATCTATCACGGCCGGAAATCCCGCTTTGAGATTGACTCCTGTGCGCCGCAGTCGGCCGCGGCGCGCGGCGGGAAAATCGAACTGCATGCGCTCTCCAAAGGCCATTATCTCGGTGCTCCTATGGCGCCGGGCCAATTGCCCGGCATCACCAGCATCGGTTTTTGGAACGGCACCGGCGCGCAGGACTGGGGCTTGGAAGCGCATCGCAACGAAGGCGTTGAAATTTGTTTTCTCGAAACCGGTGCCATGACTTTTTCGGTCGAGGCGAAGAAATTTGAACTTCACGCCGGCCACTTCACCATCACGCGCCCGTGGCAGCTCCACAAGCTGGGCGCGCCGAATATCGGGCCGGGGAAAATCCACTGGCTCATCCTCGACGTGGGCGTGCGCCGGCCGAATCAGGACTGGCGCTGGCCGCGCTGGGTGACGCTGACACCGGCTGACAAGGCGGAGTTGACGCGCAAATTGCGGCACAATGAAAATGCCGTCTGGAATTCTCTGCCCGAAATCGCCACCGCCTTTCGCGGTCTGTCCGACGGCGTGCTGCACTGGCGCAAACCGCACACCGAGTCCCGGATGCTCACCCTGCTCAACCAGCTTTTGCTCGGCATTCTGACCGCGTTGACCGAACAGCAAAAGCACCAGAATCCTGAATTGATTTCCCGCCGGCGCACGGTGGAGCTTTTTCTGCGCGATCTCGCGGAAAACAGCATCAGCAGCAGCCAGCCTTGGACGCTGGGAAAAATGGCGCAGCATTGCGGCATGGGCATCACCGCCTTTTCAAAATACTGCCGCGAACTGGTCAACAACGGGCCGGTGGAATATCTAAACCAATGCCGCTTGGATAACGCCGCCGGTCAGCTCAAGAAAAATCCAATGCAGCCGGTGACGGAAATTGCGTTCAAGAACGGGTTCAACTCTAGCCAGTATTTTGCCACGGCTTTCCGGCAACGTTTCCGGATGCCCCCGCACGCTTACCGGAAGCAAGGTTCAGAATTTTTAAAACGCAAGATTTAACAAGATTATAAACGCCACTTGTGGCCTGACCGATTCCATCGGTTTTCCCAGACAAGTCTCATCGAACACGTGGGAACTCCAGCTCAACGTGGTCGCCGAAACCCAGCCATTGAACGTTAGTGCATTTTCTCCCGAGAATACTCGGCAATAGGTGAAGCGGGTCTTTCACTATGAAAACAAACGGCACACCGAACTTCTGATTCTGGCCCATCACAAACAATACACCGTCACCCTTGCCTAACATTTGTGATCAACCACCTCGAACTCATCCGCCCGCGCGGCGCCCTCCAAGTGGTAGGCACCAACGTCAGCCTCCTCACCGTCCAGGCTTCCGCCTAGAGGCTCCAACCGCATCTGCCGGCACCTGATACACGTCATGATGATTGGGGTCTCTCGCCTGCAATAATAACCACGCAAACCTGAGCTATCAGGAATCCTCGCCATTACGCATAGTCAGGTTGCACATGAATGTGCTATTGCATTTATATTATGACAAACTCGTGCAGGTAAAAAACGCACCTATTATGAATGCGCTGCTTTTGGGAACAAAAAAGTGGACTGGTTTTACCTTGATTGAACTGCTCGTAGTCATCGCGATCATCGCCATTTTGGCGGCGATGCTGTTGCCGGCGCTGGCTTCGGCTAAAATTAAAGCTCAGGGCATTTACTGCTTGAACAACATGAAACAATTGCAATTGGCCTGGGCCTTGTATGCAGATGAATATGGGCAAAGGTTGCCGATTAACATTTCGGGCACCGGTGGAACTGTTGGAACCACGAACACCAATCCCAACTGGGTGGCGGGAGCCATGAGCACAGCCTCCGGAACCACAGACAACACCAACACAATCAAGTTAGTCAGCGACCAATATCAACCCTGTGGGTCCATTGGTTATCTGGTGAAAAACGCCGGCGCTTACCATTGCCCCGGAGACGTCAGCGTGGATGCCAAATACGGGCCGAGGGTGCGCTCTGTTTCGATGAACATCTGGGTTGGTTTCAGCAAGTATTTGAAGACGACCGCCATTTCAAAACCTACGGACACCTACGTTTTTTTAGATGAAAACTGGCAAAGCATCAACGATGGTTCTTTCAAAGTTGTGCAGACCACGGATTTTATCGAGGATTTGCCGGCCGTATATCACAACCGTTGTAGTGCCTTCTCATTCGCGGATGGCCATGCAGAAATCCACCGCTGGCTTGATGGCCGCACCGTTGCCATGAAATTTGTATATGGCGGGCAAACCAGTCCCGGCAATCAAGATATCGTATGGCTTCAGGCGCATGACCAACCCAAGTAATCCGCCACCGTCTCATTTCAATGCCACGCAAAGATTAAAGGCAACCCAACAGCATCGACCCCACGCTTAAACACTTCAGGTTGGCTTCATACTGACACCGGTTGGAATTATTTGAATTTTTCGCTTTCGAGCCGGTTTAAATAAGCCCCGCAGGACTCACGCACCACCAAGTTGGGCGTTAACAAAATGGTATGCGTAGGCAGAGTTGGATCCGAAATACGACTCATCATGGTTTTAAAAGCCATGGCTGCAATCTCCCGGCAAGGCTGGTGCATGGTCGTCAGCGCGGGCGAAACCAGAGTGGCATAATGCACGTCATCAAAGCCCACGACCCGCAAGGCTCTGGGAACATTAATCTTGAGGTTGTGCAATGAACGAATCAGCACGGCAGCGGTGTAGTCGTTCCCGCAAATGATGGCATCTTTCATCCGTCCAGCCGTAATTTTTCTCAAGAATTTTGGATCTTCAGGATTCCCGGCTTGGAAAAAATCAGCCGACACCTCCAAATCTGCCGCGCGAATGGCCTCGGCTGCGCCGATCATGCGAGAATTTACCGTTGAAGCGGAAAACGGAACCGCCACAAATCCGATCCGCCGACAATTCAATTTGAGAAGATGCTGCGCCAGAATATATCCACCCTGAAAATTATCAATCCCCACCAAATCAAGATCCGTCCGCAAAGGAAATGAACTTATATCTCGATCCAGCAATACGACCGTAATACCTGCTTCACGCAGACGATTGACCAGTTTGATGTTGGCGTTTTGTCCCTGCGACGTATGTTCAAATGAAGCAAAAAATACCCCTGCCAGCTTTCGTTGAATAAACTGGTCGCACATTTTTTCGGCCGTGCTCAGGGTAGTGGCTTGATTCATGTCATCAAGAGAACCACCGGTCCACCAAAACATATGCCCAGCAGCTCTGGCCAACTGGGCTAATTCCCGGCCAATAACCTCAAAAATCTCACCCGTCCTGCGAACGCCCGGAACGATCAGCCCAAGTTCAAGATGTCGATTAGAATGCAGGGGGGGGACTGCCGCTGGGAAGGCAAATTGTTCAAAAATGTGCCAGCGCCGGCTCGGCGAATCACCAAGCCATCAGCCTGCAAGTCACGCAACGCACGGATTACGGTTGGTCGGGACACTTTAAACCGGTTTAGTAATTGGGCTTCACTCGGAAGTTTCCCGGCGGTTTGATATTTGCCGGCCCCAATTTCACCAATTAGTGTTTGATAGATAAAGGAATGTTTTGATTCTTGCGACATACAAGTCGGAATTCCACATTGGGTTTCCGGCCCACGACCATGCGGAGATTTTTCTGATTTTCCTCTTACCTCATACAATTGCAAGTTGTTTTGTTGGTCGGTGTTCCGCTGTTCTCCGGCCAATGAAATTGCCGTTTTCAATGAAGCGGCTTCACAAGCGACGATCAACTTGAACCCTGCGCCAATGCCGACAACAGCATCGCCGCCAACATGGCGAGAGGCAATCACCACATCGGCTCGATCAAGCCAGCGCACCATTTCGCGCCGCCTTCGCCTCCGCTTGCCGATTGATCATTTCCGTTCGTCATCGCGATAAACCCCCGGTCATGGGCGATTGACAGCAACCTTGTAATTCTCCGCCTAAAACATTCGTCGGCATGGCGACAGGGTGCCGCAAGCGCAATGGCGGTCGAGCGGAGGGTTTTTGATGCTACCGTTGGCACCGGTAAACGACGGAGGTGACCGGGTCTTCCGTGCCACCGGCGCTTTATTTAGCAGCCCACACCAATGCCGCTACTTCCCGCCTTTGGATGAATCGTCCTTTTTAACTTCTAACAAAAGCTGGCCTCGCGGCTTAAGCCAGGAATCAAGCGTGTAAGCCGGTATCTGGAAAATCCAATTCGTGAAAGCCGTTTCGCGAATCAGTTGTTCATTAAGTTTTTTCTGTCGGTCGTTAAATCCCTTGTTGCGCCGGACTTTGTCGTCAGGCTTCTCATCTTTAGCCGGGATCCGTTCGGCGGCGATTTTTCCGGCTATTGAGAAACGGATCGGATAGTTTTCATCGGCTTTCGGTCCGATGTTGGCGGTGTAAGTGAAACCATCAAACGTCTCGATGGTCAGCCCGGTGACGTTGGTCAAACTGCCGGTGGCGGGCACGGCCACGTCGTTGAAACTCGCGGAACCAAAGGCGCTGGTCAGGCTCGACAACTTTGACGCATCCAATTTTTCCTCCGCCTTCGCGTCGGCCAGTTGCCAGTCGTTAGTCTCGGAAACGCGGGTGAGTTTCCAGGAATTGGTCGCTTCGGGAAATTGCACGGCGATGCTGCGCGGTCTTTCGACGCTGATAAAATCTTTGTTCAGCCACGCTTCCGGCTTCGTCTGCACGCGGTCGAGCGCGTCGGAAACCACGGCGACATTTTTCGCGCCGGCACCGGCCAGCACATAACGCCCGTCGGGCCAGCCTTCGTCGCCCATGCCGGCGAACTGCGGATTGCCGGTGGTTTTCTTCATGTGCTTTTTGCCGAGCAGCAGCGAGCCGAGCGTTTTGCCGGCGGCATCCTTTAATTCCACCTGCGTGCCCGTGTTCGGCGCGGCACCGGGCGGTAGTAATTCAAACCGGCCAAGCTGCGACGGACCGATGTCTTCGCTTTGTGCAATTTTCAAATCGGCAAATTTCAGCAGCAGTTCGCTGATTTGCGAAAAGTTCGCCGGATAATCGCCGCGTTCGTGCACACGCCAGATATTGTCGCGCTTGGCGAGGTTCAGTTCGCCGGTGCCGGATTTGACGGTGATCTGCGCAATGTCGTTGACCGCGAGTCCCGGCAGCAATTTTTGGCCGATGGCCGTGCCGCCGCTTTGCCAGGAATCGTGGCTGCGCTGGCGCACCAGCAAGCCCGCCGCCCCGACGACCACGACGAGCACCAACAGAATGAGGAATTGTTTCCGGTTCATTTGGCTGAAGTTTTTTTACGTTTGATCAAGGCGATGCCAATGCCCGCCGCCGTGACGCCGAGCGGCATCGCCAAAATGTTGAGCCACTTGAGCCGCGTCTCCAGCGACACGACTTCCTTGCGCAAATCTTTCTGCGCCTGCTTCAAGGCTTTGCTGACCTCCGCCTGCTTCTTGCGGAAATTTTCCAGCTCCGCTTTCTGCTCGGCCGACAAAATAAACCGCTGGTCTTTGTCTTTGCGCTGCTGCTGCAATTCGCCCAACCGCTGCTGCGTTTCCTGCAAG
>Ga0208872_1001887_pt1 | contig 12470 bp, 13 predicted proteins | sample CryBogCBH12Aug08_FD_185508 | JGI IMG/M metagenome (GOLD analysis project Ga0208872, IMG submission 185508) | Freshwater microbial communities from Crystal Bog, Wisconsin, USA - CBH12Aug08 (SPAdes) | ecosystem: Environmental > Aquatic > Freshwater > Lake | place: Crystal Bog, Wisconsin, USA... | reverse complement strand
TTATGATGGTCTGATTGAAACAGAAGTAACTGAAGTTTCTCGTGGCGCTTTGCCCGAGATTCCTGTCAAGATCACCATGAACATTGGTAATCCCCAGTTAGCATTTGACTTCTGCCAGATTCCGAATGCAGGTGTCGGCTTAGCACGTCTTGAATTCATTATTAATAACTACATTGGCGTTCATCCCCGCGCTGTATTGGAATATCCTAATGTAGATCCTGATCTCAAGCGTGCCGTTGAGAGCGTTGCACGAGGCTATGCCAGCCCACGCGCTTTTTACGAAGATAAGCTGGTTGAAGGTGTAGCAACGATTGCTGCCGCTTTCTATCCAAAACCCGTGATTGTGCGTTTATCTGACTTTAAATCCAATGAGTACAAGAAACTGATTGGCGGTTCCCGTTACGAGCCCGATGAAGAGAATCCAATGCTTGGCTTCCGCGGCGCCTCTCGTTACGTCTCGGAGGATTTCGGCGAAGCTTTTGCCCTAGAGTGTGCTGCCATGAAACGTGTGCGCGAAGATATGGGTCTCGATAACGTGGAAATTATGGTGCCGTTCGTACGCACTATCAAGCAAGCACAGCGCGTGATTGGTATGATGGAAAAACTTGGCCTCAAGCGCGGTGTTAATGGCTTGCGCCTCATCATGATGTGCGAGATTCCTTCCAATGCGATTTTGGCTGATGAGTTCCTCGAATACTTCGATGGCTTCTCGATTGGGTCAAACGATATGACCCAGCTTACTTTGGGGCTAGATCGTGATTCTGGAATGGAATTATTAGCAATTGATTTTGACGAACGCGACCCTGCGGTTGAGTTCATGATTGCGCGTTCAATTGATGCTTGCCGTAAGCAAAACAAATACGTCGGTATTTGCGGTCAAGGACCTTCAGACCATCCTGACTTTGCAAGATGGTTGGTTGCTAAGGGGATTACATCAATCTCCCTTAATCCTGATAGCGTGGTTGCTACTTGGGAGATGTTGGGTAAGCAGTAAAACCTGGCTAAGCCACAGAGGCGACTTACTGAGACTTGGTCTTGGTAGTCGCCTTTTTTGTTAGCCCTTTTTTGCTTGGCTTACTAGCTGGCAAACTCTTTTTTACACCCTTATGAATGAGTACTGGCCCCATCTTTTTCGTTGGGGCAGTAATCGAAGGCCCACGGCCCGTATTATTCCAACTAGGTTCAACAATGGCATTGAAGGCAGCGCGCAGTTTTTCGCCCCAGAGCTTATGAATCATCTCAAAATAGGGGTTAGCGTCATCAATGGTTACCAGTTTGCTGGCCTTCAGAGAGTTCTTTTCGTAGACCAGTAAGTCGAGTGGTAAACCCACAGAGATATTACTTTTCAGAGTCGAGTCCATCGAGATGAGGGCACATTTAGTCGCTAAATTGAGTGGGGTATCAAAAGTGATCACACGGTCCAAGATCGGCTTACCGTATTTAGACTCACCAATCTGAAAGTAGCAAGTCTCTGGCGTTGCTTCAATGAAATTACCGGCTGAGTAAATATTGAACATCCTGGGCCGCTCGCCTTTGATTTGACCGCCAAAGATAAAGTTGCAATTAAACTCCAGACCTGCTTTTTCTAAAGCTTTGTGATCGCGCTCATAGACTTGTTTAACGGCTTCACCGATCACCACAGCAGCATCATGCGTACTTTGCACATTCCACAAATTCAGGCCATTAAACAATTGACCTTGCAGCAGTATTTCTTTGACAGCCTGACTAACGGCTAGGTTGCCAGCACTCATCAGTGCAAAAAAACGATTCTGGTCTTTTTGAAAGAGAGCCATTTTACGGAAGGTGCCAATTTGATCAACACCGGCATTGGTTCTGGTATCGGATAAAAAGACCAGACCGTCTTTTAAGCACAAGCCTACGCAATACGTCATAACAACTTCCTAAAAATGATTTCTTGGGATTATCGCCTAAGACTAAAACTCAGGTTCAAAGGACTTGTTGTATGGAAATACTGGCGCTGAGCTCTTCACCGCCACCACCAGATCGCACTCCTTTTACAGGTGCGGCTGAATAGTAATCTCGTCCAATAGCCAATCGAATATGGCGGGCATCAACTAAGCAGGCATGGGTGATATCAATACTTTGCCATATTCCTTGGTTAATATCGCTACAAAAATCAATCCAAGCATGGCTCGCTAAATTCGGAGATTCTTCGGCAAAGAAATATCCACTCACATAGCGCGCAGGAATGCCTGAGAATCGGCAAAGACCCAGCATCACGTGCGCGTGATCCTGACAAACACCAGAGCGCAAGGCAAATGATTGTGCGGCAGTGGTTGCAAAGTTGGTTTCACCAGGACGGTAGACAATAGCTTCTTGAACAGCTGTCGCGAGTTTTAGGACTTCATCCGTTGTATTTTTCTTTGGCAGACTTTTTTCAAAGAAAGAGAGCATTTCTGGGGCGGGCTCAGTCAAATGGGTTTGCTGCAGAAGATAGAAGGGTGATACAGCCTTTGGTGGGTCAACAAATTCATAGGCATCTTGAGTGTGGATTTCTCCCTCAGCCTCAATCATCATCGAGGTATAGGGGCTCTCTTGCACAAAGATGCTGCAAAGATTGCCGAAAGCATCATGTGAAGTACTCGCCTTAATTGGTGTTCCCACTTTCCAGCGCTCAATTTTTTGGCCTGCTATTTGAGGTGGGGTAAGACGTAATTCTTGAATGGAATACCGTACGGGAGTTTCGTAGCGATACTCGGTGCGGTGACGGATCTTTAAATGCATAGTCTTTTCTTAATTCGCAGCTAAGGGAATGAGATATGCAGTACTAAATTCATCAGCGATATGATTAATTTTTTCAAGGAAAGACTCAATAAATTCTTCGAGACCTTGTGTAAAAACTTCATCAATATCGGAGTAATCTAGACTGGCCTTGAGTTTTCCTAGCAACCTTTCAATTTCCTTTGATTGATTATTTTCTACTTCAGCAATCAAGGAGATGAGTTCATTGACGCAACAGACTAGTGAGCGAGGCATCTGTTTATTAAAAATCAATAATTGAGCAACCTGTTTAGGTACTACTTGATCAGAGTAAATCTGACGATAGATTTCAAAAGCGGAGACAGAGCGTAATAGTGCGGCCCAGTGGTAGAAATCAAAAAAGCTTCCGCCGTCTTCATTGTCACCGCCATGGTTTTGGGCGCGAAGAACTTTCAGGCTGGCCTGATCTTCATATTTAGTTTCTAGAATACGAGCGGTGTTATCAGCCCGCTCTAAAAGAGTGCCGATATTGATGAAGTAAAAGGCTTCATTCTTCAGCATCGTGCCATACATGACCCCACGAAAGAGATGGCAACGGTGCTTGACCCAATCGAGCAAACGACTAGGGTCCGCACGGTCTCGAGCCTCCAAAATACGCTGCAGCTCAAGCCAAGTAGTATTTTGAGTTTCCCAAACCTCCGAGGTAATTTTTCCTCGAATGACGCGGGCATTCTCACGAGCAGCATATAAGCATGAAACGATGCTTGAGGGATTGCTAGTCTCGTAAATCATAAAGTCCAAGACATTCTCGCGATTGATGACATCGTATTTGCTTAAGAAGTCTGCTTCTAACTTAGAAATCGTCAGCAATTTTTTCCAGCTTTGCTCCAAAAATTCTGCTGGCTGTGGAAGTAAAGAGGTTTGATGATTCACATCAAGCATACGTGCAGTATTTTCAGCACGCTCAGTGTAGCGGGCCATCCAATATAAGCAATCTGCTGTGCGGCTTAACATAGGCTCTTCTCTTATTCTTCCAAGACCCAGGTGTCTTTAGTGCCACCACCTTGGGAGGAGTTCACTACTAGAGAACCCTCTTTTAAGGCGACTCGAGTCAGGCCACCAGGAACCATCTTGATGGTTTTTCCGGATAGCACAAAGGGTCTTAGATCAATATGGCGGGGCGCTACGCCGGATTCAACAAACGTAGGACAGGTCGATAGAGCGAGCGTGGGTTGAGCAATATATTTATCGGGATTAGCGATGAGGTGTGCTCTAAATTCTTCAATCTCTGCTTTGGTGGACGCGGGGCCTACCAACATTCCATAGCCACCCGCACCATGCGTTAACTTCACAACCAATTTATCGAGGTTAGCCAGAGTGTAGGCTAGATCATCAGGCTTGCGACATTGAAACGTGGGTACGTTATTGAGAATCGGCTTTTCACCTAAATAGAACTCAATCATGTCTGGTACGTATGGGTAGATCGATTTGTCATCTGCAATTCCAGTCCCGATCGCATTGGCTAAAGTGACATTGCCTGCGCGATACGCAGATAACAGTCCAGCAACACCGAGAGTGGAATCAGAACGGAAAGAGAGCGGGTCTAAAAAGTCATCGTCAACCCGGCGATAAATAACGTCTACTCGCTCTGGACCTTGGGTGGTGCGCATAAAGACCTGCTCGTTCTTTACAAACAAATCTTTGCCTTCGACTAGCTCAACACCCATCTGCTGTGCTAAGTAACTATGCTCAAAATAGGCCGAGTTATACATGCCTGGAGTAAGTACAACAACGTTGGGTTTTTTAACATCATCAGGCTTAACCGATTTAAGACACTCCAACAGTAAGTCAGGATAGTGTTCAACAGGCGCTACACGATATTTTTGAAAGAGATCAGGGAAAAGACGCATCATCATCTTGCGGTCTTCCACCATATAGGAGACCCCCGAAGGAACGCGTAAGTTATCTTCTAAGACGTAGAACTCACCTTCACCTGCTCGCACAATATCAATTCCTGCAATTTGCGCATAGATATCTCTGGGAATATTCACATTGCGCATCTCGGGTCGGTATTGAGCATTGTTGAAGATTTGTTCGGCCGGAATAATCCCAGCTTTAATGATGTCTTCTTCGTGGTACACGTCGTAGATGAATCGGTTGAGAGCTTTTACTCGTTGACGTAAACCTTTTTCTAATTGCTCCCATTCTTTGGCTGCAAAGATGCGGGGTACTTGATCAAAAGGGATTGTTCTCTCGGAGCCCAAGTCATCGCCGTACACTGCAAAAGTGATTCCTACGCGACGAAAGATCAGGTCGGCCTCTGCACGCTTAAGGCCCATCAGGGTATCGCTTTGCTGTTTTAGCCAGCTATGGAATATCTGGTAGTGGGGCCGCGCTTTACCGGCGGCATCGAGCATCTCATCAAAAGGCAATTTCATACTTACAAACTAAAGCCTTTGAGATGACAACAATGTAAACAGGGGAGCGGCTTGGTGCCTTATTGCACCAATATGGGGAAAACAGGGCTAGTCTAAGCGATTTCTAGCCATTGAGGTCACCTCGAGCGATTCGACCTTTTTGGACTTCCCATTCACGCTCTTTGGTTGCTGCACGTTTGTCATGCTGTTTTTTACCCCTTGCTAACCCAATCTCGCATTTCACATTACCTTTTGAAAAATGGAGATTAATGGGGACTAGGGTGTAACCCTTTTGCTCTACTTTGCCGATGAGCTTGCGGATCTCAATTGCGTTTAGGAGTAATTTACGGGTCCGAGTGTTATCGGGAACGATATGGCTGGACGCAGAAAGGAGTGGGGCAATATGCGCACCAATCAGAAAAAGCTCCGCCTGGCGAATGACGACATACGCTTCTTTAATTTGGGCGCGACCTGCACGAATGGCCTTGACTTCCCAGCCCTCTAGCACCAGACCCGCCTCAAACCGTTCCTCGATAAAATAATCGAAGAAGGCTTTTTTGTTATCGACGATACTCATATTTTTACCTTCTCACGATCGATTATGGCAGACGTGCACAAGACCGTTTTAATTGACCAATCTGCAGAGCGCATGTATGGCTTGGTCACTGATGTGGCTAGCTACCCCGAGTTTTTACCTTGGTGTGGTGGGGTAGAGATTTTTGAGCAAACCGATACGGTCTTGGATGCCAAAATTCATATTCAATTCAAGGGGATTTCCCAGTTTTTTCATACCCGAAATACCAATCATCGACCAGACTCAATCGATATGGTGTTCGTGGACGGCCCATTTAAACGTTTTTCTGGTCAATGGAAATTCATCTCGCTTCGGGAAGATGCCTGTAAGGTGGAATTCACTCTGGAGTGGGAGTTTAAGAATGTCCTGCTGGATAAGGTGATTGGCCCTGTTTTTGGCTATATCGCCGGTACCTTTGTAGAGTGCTTTGTAAAGCGGGCTGAGGATCTCGATGCTTGAGATTTGGATTTGCGATGCCCGAGGTGAAGCGCCCAAGATCACCCCATTTCTGCTCACTTTAGCGCCCAATGAGAAGGCTACCGTAGGCCTAGCTTTGCAAAAAGCGGGTATTGCTACGGGGCCAAACGACCCTGTTTTAGCCAGAAAGGGCTGTTTTGGGGTATTTGGCAAGCGTAAGGATTGGGATAGTCCGATTTATGATGGCGATCGCTTGGAGCTGTATTCCCCCTTATTAATTGATCCCAAAACTATCCGTCGGAAAAAGGCCAATCAAAACCAAGATGCCAAATTTCAGGCTGCGGCCGCGAGAAGAAAGGCAAGGAGGCTATAATCTGTTTTTGCGACTAGGGGTTTTGCATGCGACTCATTCAAAAAGCACTCACTTTTGACGATGTGCTCCTCGTGCCGGCTTATTCATCGGTACTCCCTCGAGACGCCAATTTGGCGACTCAACTCACTCGAAGTATTTCACTCAACACGCCTTTAGTATCTGCAGCAATGGATACCGTAACGGAAGGTCGATTGGCGATTGCCATGGCCAGCGAAGGCGGTATTGGTATTGTTCATAAGAACCTTTCCCCTGCCGAGCAGGCCCGTGAAGTAGCCAAAGTCAAACGCTATGAATCGGGTGTTTTGCGTGATCCGATTACGATTGGACCAACGGTGACTGTTCGCCAGGTGATGCAACTATCCCGTGAGCATGGATTTTCTGGTTTCCCAGTTCTTGAAGGTAAAACTGTTGTCGGCATTATTACCAACCGTGACCTTCGCTTTGAAGAAGATTTAGATGCGCCCGTTAAATCGAAAATGACTCCTCGCGAGCGCTTGATTACAGTTAAAGAGGGCGCTAGTCTAGAAGAAGCAAAACGCTTGATGAGTAAACATCGCTTAGAGCGAGTGTTGGTTGTCAATGATGCTTTTGAATTGCGCGGTCTGATTACTGTTAAGGATATTCTTAAGGCAACTGAACATCCCAATGCCTGTAAAGATAGCGAAGGGAAGTTACGAGTTGGAGCTGCAGTTGGCGTGGGCCCCGATAATGATGAACGCGTTGAACTCTTAGTACGCGCTGGTGTAGATGTCATCGTAGTAGATACCGCCCACGGCCATAGTCAGGGCGTGCTTGATCGCGTTAAGTGGGTCAAGAAAAATTATCCCCAAGTTCAGGTGATTGGCGGCAATATTGCGACTGGCGATGCTGCAAAAGCACTAGCTGATCATGGTGCTGACGGTGTCAAGGTAGGTATTGGGCCAGGTTCGATTTGTACGACTCGTATTGTTGCGGGTGTTGGCGTTCCTCAAATCACAGCGATTGTGAATGTGTCTAATGCACTTAAGGGTACTGGCATTCCTCTGATTGCTGATGGCGGTATTCGCTACTCTGGTGATGTCTCTAAAGCATTGGCAGCTGGTGCTAATTCTGTGATGATGGGCGGCATGTTTGCAGGAACGGAAGAAGCGCCTGGGGAAGTGTTTCTGTATCAAGGGCGTTCATACAAGAGTTATCGTGGCATGGGTTCCTTAGGAGCTATGACAGATGGTTCTGCAGATCGCTATTTCCAAGGTGATATCAGCGCAGCCAATGCAGAGAAATTGGTTCCTGAAGGTATTGAAGGACAAGTGCCTTACAAAGGTAGCGTTTTAACTATCTTGCATCAATTAACTGGTGGTATTCGTTCTTCCATGGGTTATCTGGGTTGTAAAACCATCAATGAGCTTCATGAGAAAGCCAATTTTGTGGAAATCACAAGTGCAGGTGTACGCGAGTCGCATGTTCATGATGTGAAGATCACCAAGGAAGCGCCGAATTACCACATCGACTAAGACTTCATAAGGCAGCCTCCTTCGTGCACGACAAGATACTGATTCTCGACTTTGGCTCACAAGTAACCCAACTCATTGCTAGACGTGTACGTGATGGAAAAGTCTATTCTGAAATCCATCCTTACGATTGCGACCCTGAATTCATTCGTCGCTTTGTTCAAGACGAGGGTTGTAAAGGCATCATCCTGTCAGGTGGCCCAAGCTCAGTAACTGAGTCAGGCAGTCCAAGAGCTCCAAACATTGTTTTTGAATTAGGAATTCCTGTACTAGGTATTTGTTACGGTATGCAAACCATGGCGACCCAATTGGGTGGCGCTGTGGCATCGGCAGAATCCTTAGGCAAGGCACGTGAGTTTGGTTATTCAGAAGTGCGTGCTCATGGTCATACTGCTTTGCTCAAAGGTATTCAAGACTTCTCGACCAGCGAAGGTCACGGCATTCTGAAAGTGTGGATGAGTCACGGCGACTCCGTTACCCATTTGCCAGAGTCATTTAAGCTCATGGCGTCTACAGAGTCCTGCCCAATTGCTGGTATGGCAGATGAACAGCGCAAATTTTATGCCTTTCAGTTTCATCCAGAGGTGACCCATACACACCAAGGCACTGCAATTCTGAATCGTTTTGTACATGAGATTTGTGGATGCAAGCCCGACTGGGTGATGGGCGATTACATTTCTGAAGCTGTAGAAAAAATTCAGAAACAGGTTGGTAAAGAAGAGGTAATTCTTGGCTTATCCGGCGGCGTAGATTCAAGTGTTGCTGCTGCCTTGATTCACAGAGCCATTGGAGATCAGCTGACGTGTGTGTTTGTGGACCATGGTTTACTTCGCCTCAACGAGGGCGATATGGTAATGGAGATGTTTGCCCGCAATCTTGGGGTGAAGGTGATTCGGGTAGATGCTGCTCCGAAGTTCATGTCTGAGCTTGCTGGAGTTACTGATCCAGAAGCCAAGCGAAAAATTATTGGCAAAGAATTTGTTGAAATCTTCCAGAGTGAATCCGGCAAGATTAAAAATGCGAAATGGTTAGCACAGGGGACGATTTACCCAGATGTCATTGAGTCTGCAGGTAAAGGCAAGAAGGGCGCGCATACGATCAAGAGTCACCATAATGTTGGTGGTTTGCCAGAAGACATGCATCTCAAGTTACTAGAGCCCTTACGTGAATTATTTAAGGACGAGGTGAGAGAGCTTGGCGTTGCTCTTGGCCTTCCAAGAGAGATGGTTTATCGGCATCCTTTCCCTGGGCCTGGACTAGGCGTTCGCATTCTGGGTGAAGTAAAACAAGAATATGCAGATCTTCTCAGAAGGGCAGATGCTATCTTTATTGAAGAGCTACGCAATACGATTGATCAGCCAAGTGGAAAATCTTGGTATGACTTAACCAGTCAGGCCTTTGCAGTCTTCTTGCCGGTCAAATCAGTTGGTGTCATGGGTGATGGTAGAACCTATGAGTATGTTGTTGCCCTAAGGGCTGTTCAAACCCAAGACTTTATGACCGCCCATTGGGCTCACTTACCGCATGAACTCTTGGGTAAAGTTTCCAATCGCATTATCAATGAAGTGCGTGGCATTAATCGAGTGGTGTATGACATCAGTGGTAAACCACCAGCAACCATAGAATGGGAATAAAGCATATGAATCTATTACAGCGTTTATCTGTCATGATTTTAGTTTTAGCTGTTGCTGCTTGTGGGGCGCCACTAGGTTATGAAACTGGTAACTCAATATCTACTCCCAACCCCTTGCCCTCTGTCCGCGTTCCCAAGGTAGGTCAAGAATGGGTTTATACCGAAAAAAATGTCTATAACGGCAAAGAGCTGGCTATCGTCACAGAGCGGGTGTCTAGTATTGGCACCCAGATTACTATTACTAGAACAATTGCTGACGGCAGTCAATTACCTTCAGAAATCCAAGGCCCATGGGGAATGATTGCAACTGATCCCCATTGGTCCAAAGTGATTACCTACAGCCCCCCAATTCCTCTTTGGCCTCAAAGCTTATCAGGCAACTGGAGTAAGCAAGCGAATACTAAGTACCAAATTGCGGGCTATCCCAGCAACTCCTACAACTGGGATTTATATATGAGCTCTGACGGTTGGGAGCAAATTACTGTCCCAGCTGGCACATTCAGTGTGATGAAGTTTCAGAACTTGATTTATTTTGAAAATGCCGATCCCAATAAATTTGACTGCTCTCGAAAAGAAACGCTTTGGTTTGCTCCTCAAATTGGCCGCTGGGTCGCTCGTGAGTCAACCGGATCATGCATTACTGGAGCTGAAAACTTCCCAATACCTGAGAATAATATCCAGTGGCAACTTCTCAGCTACAAGTAAATCTCGGTCGTAGAGCTCTATTACTTTCTGCCGCAAGCTTACCAGTTGCGTGCATTGCTCCATTACCTTATCCGAATGGAATCTCTGAAACTCAGACCTTTAATTCGGGTATTAGGCCACCACAAATCGGACAACAGTGGATTTATAAACTCAAAAATGTATTTAATAGTTCAGTAGTTGATACGATTACTGAAACTGTAGTTTCTGTTGGCAGTCAAGTTCGCATAGCTCGTGTTGGAGAAAAATTCGGGGTGTTGCCTGACGAAATTCAAAGTCCTTGGGGTTATATCTTGCAGGATCCCCACTGGAATCCGCCCCAAAAATTTCAAAAGACAATCCCCCTTTGGCCAGAAGAATTAAGGGTGGGCTGGTCTGGATTTTTTCGAACCCGTTATGAGGTACTTGGTTATCCTGATAATTCGTATTACTGGGGGATCAATATTGATGCGCAAGCTTGGGAGCAGCTGAAGGTCCCCGCAGGCAATTTTCTAGCGCTCAAGTATCACATCAGCGCACCATATTTTCAAAGCAATGATTTTTCTCGTATAGCGAGCTGGCGTGATGAGGATGTATGGCTTTCCCCTGAAATCGGTCGATGGGTCATTAGACGCAGTTCTGGTCGGTATATTATTTCTGGAGTTACGGCAGGGAGCGCTTTATTCGAGGATTATTTCGAGAGCGAATTAATTGCTTGGAAATAATCTGACTTTCACTTGATAAATTATGTATACGATTAAAGAACTTTTTCCAACTTTGCAGGGTGAGGGGGCTCATACCGGCCGAGCCGCAGTCTTTTGTCGTTTTACAGGTTGCAATTTATGGAGTGGACGCGAGGAAGATCGAGCCACTGCAGTCTGCCAGTTTTGCGACACTGATTTTGTCGGCTTTGACGGTGATGGTGGCGGTAAGTTTGAAACTGCTAATGACTTAGCAGATGCAATTGAGAAGGCCTGGCTTTCAACTCAAGCTGGACCACAACAACGCTATGTTGTGTTCACGGGAGGAGAGCCACTCCTTCAGCTGGACAAAGATTTAATTGATGTTCTTCATCACAAAGGTTTTGAGCTTGCCATTGAAACCAATGGCACTCTTAAGGTGCCAGTAGGTGTTGACTGGGTTTGTGTGAGTCCTAAAGCTGGGGCTGACTTGGTGGTGCTTCAGGCAGATGAGATCAAGCTAGTCATTCCCCAATCTGGACACCAAAACCTAGAAAATCTTTTGGCTCGTTTTGAGAAAATGGATTATCGCCATCGCTATTTGCAGCCGATGGATGGTGCTCAGTTAGCAGAAAATACCCAATTGGCTATTCAACTGTGTCAAAAACGTCCTTTATGGCGCCTGAGTATGCAAACTCATAAGATAATTGGCATTCGGTAAATATTGCAGAAAAAATCCCCATGAAGCCAGCACCCATATCTATCACCCGTCGATTGGAATTTGATGCGGGTCATCGCATTCCGAATCATGATGGTCAATGCAAGCATCTTCATGGTCATCGCTATGCGATTGAGATCACTTTATCTGGTGAGATTGCGAATCATCCAGGACAAGCTGATGATGGTATGGTTTTGGACTTTGCTGATATCAAGCGTCTGAGTAACCAGTACGTTGTTGAGCCCTGGGATCATGCATTCTTAGTAGCTAAAGAAGATAAAGGCTTAGTAGATTTTCTAAACAGTTTGCCCAATCACAAGACAGTAGTAATGGAACATGTCCCTACAGTGGAAAACTTAGCACAAGCTGCATTTAATATTTTATCTCCGCTGTTTGATAAAGCTTTTGCTGGGCGCTTACAACTCACGGCGATTCGACTTTATGAAACCCCTAATTGTTGGGCAGACGTTCATCGTCCTTAATCATGTCTAGCGAGCTTGATCACCAGTTCATGATGCAAGCACTAGAGCAGGCCAAACTCGCCGCTCAAGCTGGGGAAGTCCCCGTTGGCGCGGTCTTAGTTCATGATGGGAAAGTGATTTCCAAAGCCTTCAATCGTCCTATTGGTAATCATGATCCAAGCGCTCATGCTGAAATGCTCGCCTTGAGATCTGCTGCTGGTGAGATGGAAAACTATCGTTTGCCTGGTAGTACCCTGTATGTCACTCTAGAGCCCTGTGTGATGTGCGCTGGTGCGATGCTCCAT
>Ga0208872_1001881_pt1 | contig 12495 bp, 9 predicted proteins | sample CryBogCBH12Aug08_FD_185508 | JGI IMG/M metagenome (GOLD analysis project Ga0208872, IMG submission 185508) | Freshwater microbial communities from Crystal Bog, Wisconsin, USA - CBH12Aug08 (SPAdes) | ecosystem: Environmental > Aquatic > Freshwater > Lake | place: Crystal Bog, Wisconsin, USA... | reverse complement strand
TAGATTTTCCTTTATCCGATTTCTTTTATCCCACATTTGTGGATGATCTGATTGCAGAATCAAAAGAACTTGTATTTCTGGGAACAACTAAAGTGGACGGGAAAGAATGTTTTCATATTGCTGGTATTGCTAAAGATAAATCTTTTCAGTTCTGGATTTCAAATGATGCCTATTCATTACCCCTGAAAGAAGTAATCGTTTATACTGCCAGGGAAGGTAATCCTCAGTTTGAAGCAGATTTTACAGACTGGCAGATTAACCCGGTTATCCCGAATGCTGTATTTGAATTTAATGCAGCGCCTCAGGCTAAGAAAATCAACCTGGCCCCAATACCTGTAATCCCAGTAAAAAAATAACGCTCACCATTCAACTATTGTCATGAAATATTCTAATTATATAGTATTTACAGCCGCAGCGGGAATTGTTCTCCTTGCAGGAATCTGCTCTTCACAACAAGTAGCAGCTCAAAAATTTAATCATGCTAATTTTAGTGCAGGCAATAACCGTTCTGCTGCACCTGCCCAGCCTTCCCGTTCTTACAGTGCACCTGTACAACAGGAAAGCAGGAATAATAATACCAGCAATTCGGGTAATAAACAAGCTGCCCCGGTTACTGCACCTGTTCAGCAGGAAAGCAGAAATATAATGAATAACGGAAACAGGGCAGTTACCCCGGTTGTAAAGGAGGAACCTAAAACTTCCTATACCCCTGCACCTCAGGAAAACAGGAATGACCGTGGTAATGGAAATGTACAAGGGTATGATAACAGAACCATCAATGGCGGTGGAGTAAATATTGGTAATCATGATTTTCATCCGGCAGTCAGGGAAAATATAGATGTTCATGCGAATATTAATCTTCGTCAAAACGATCGGGTAAATATATACCATACAGGTACTTACCGCGGCCTTCGTCCATATAGTTATCATCCTTATCGTCCTTTTTACTGGGGCCCAAGCTGGCATCCGTTTGGATTTTACCTGCCTTACCTTACTGCCAATGCTTTCCGTTTTTATATAGGAAGCCAATGGTATTATTATGATAATGGATGTTATTATGTACCATCCAACGGAAGGTATATGGTAGTTGCTCCTCCCATAGGTGCTACTGTAAATTACCTGCCCGATGGTTATGAAACACCAATGGTTGGCAATGATACCTATTACTATTATGCGGGTATCTTTTATATATACAACGGACAAAATTATCAGGTAGTCCCTGCTCCGGTTGGCGCTATCGTTAATCAGTTACCGGTAGGTGTGCAGGAACAGCAGATAAATGGCCAGGATATCATGGTGTACAATAATGTGTATTACCAGCCGATTTCTATGAATGGAATGGATGCTTATGAAGTAGTACAGTCTAATCAGTAAATCTGTTCCATAAATTTATTTGGTTATTCAAAGCAGGCCGTATTTACTCACGGCCTGCTTTTATTTTATATATATCTTACTTAATCAGGCATTTGCCCATTTCAAATATCCGGTAATGAATATAATATTTTGGTATTTTATTTGATGATACAAGTTTTGGTATCAAATTTGGATATTTTGAAAATGATGTTTCAGATTTTGAATGAATACCAGGTGATGATACCCGTTCTGGTAACACCACAAATGATGACTCCTGTTAATAAACAGATTAAAATAATTTCATGAAGAAACTTTACCTTTTATTTCCTGCTTTAGTGTTTGTTATCATCAGTTTTGCACAGAATGCAGGAGATACTCTATTGTATGAGCGTACCATTAAAGATAAAATCCTGAATGATATACAGGCCGGACTGAACACTAAAACCACGGCCCTTGATTCTACCATCAGGCATATAGATTTAAAAGTGGATAAGCTGGACAGTATGATTTTATCAGCCTCCAGTGCTAAGGAAAAAGCAGAGAAACTATTGGAAAGGGTACAGGTGGTAGAAGACAAACAGAAAGCCATTGAGGAAAATGAACTGAATATTTACCAGGCCAATGACCAGTCTGCTTTGATTAATTTATTATCCATGGAAAGGGAGATAAAACCCCTGATCCTTTTTAATGCTACCCGTAACTTTTTCAATGAATTGAGTCAGGTTGGCAATCCTGCAACCTATCCCGGTTACCAGGAATGGTTTAAAAATTTCAGGGAGTTTATAAATAAGAATAAAGCCAATGATATTTACCTGAAAACACTGGATAATATGCTGTCAGTTTCACAAACGGCAGGTTCCTTATCATTATTAACCAGCGGCGCTTCGCAGGTAGTGTTTTCCGGTATGTCTACCTATATCAATACCATTTCAAAAAGGCACAAAGAATTAAAAGATGAGAGTGAAAAAATGTTTCAGTTAACCATTACGCTTAGTTTATTTGAAGCTGACAGAACCAAAATAGAAAGCAACTGGGAGTCCTATACACAGTCATTGGAGAACCTGCAGAAACAGTACGGCGCATCCCTGAAACATAACCTGCAACTGATTAATGTGGATGAAAAACAGTTTAATGAGCAGTTTACACTGGAAAATGATGCCGATAAAAGATATATATACCTTACATCTTTACGCCAGAAAGCTTCTCAGTTGGTATTGAATATCAAAAAAGAGAATCCAAAGGACTGGAAAGAAAAATTATATTTTGAGTTAATCAGTATTCGTGATTTAAAACTGAAATATGGAGAACTGCTTACAGAAATGAATCAGCATGTTGCACAATATGATAAGTTAATCAGTAAGTATAAAACAGATAAAGACCTTGCTTCCAGAATGGCAGTTCTTGAAACCAGGCTGAACAGCCTGAAAGATACTTTTGATAAAACTTTTGATCCGGCAGATTATATTAATTCTGCCTACCGGATGTATAAAGTAATGTAAGTACGGGCTAAATCTTTACAATCATTTTGCCTTCATTCTTTCCTTTAAACAGGTCGATAAATGCAGAAGGAATATTATGGAAACCTTCCACAACGGTTTCTGTATATTGTATTTTACCTTCTGTAAACCATTGGCTTAACTTCGCCAAAGCTTCCGGAAATCTGGCAGCATAATTACTGATGATAAATCCCTGCATCAGGACACTGTTTTTAATCAGTGCAGGTTGAATCCTTGGTCCCAAGGGTGGTTCAGTAGCATTATACAAGGATATAGCACCACATAAAGGGATGCGCGCATATTTGTTGATATTGGCAATCACTGCATCTGAAATTTGTCCGCCTACATTGTCAAAATAAATATCCACTCCATTGGGGCAGGCTTTAGCAATGGCAGCTTCCATGTCTAAAGTAATCTTATAATTAATGCCCTCATCATACCCAAACTTGTTTTTAATCAATGCCACTTTCTCATTGCTGCCCGCAATACCTACTACATGGCATCCCAGTATTTTACCAATCTGTCCAGCCATCGTACCTACTGCACCAGCAGCACCGGATACTACCAGGGTTTCTCCTGGTTTAGGCTTTCCTATTTCTGTTAAGCCAAAATAAGCAGTAAGCCCTGTCATGCCCATCGCCCCTAAAAAAACGGTAAGGGGAGCTATGGACGCATTAACAATCGTAAGCCCTTTGCCGGAAGAAACCTGGTATTCCTGCCAGGCCAGTGATCCCAGTACAAAGCTTCCTCTTGCAAAATCATTATTTTTACTTTCCACTACTTCTGCAATAATTCCAGATTCCAAAGGCTTGTCAACCTGAAAAGGGGGGATATAAGATTTACTGTCGTTCATTCTGCCCCTTAAATAAGGGTCTACTGAAACATACAGGGTTTTCAATAAAACCTGTCCATCATTAATAGCCGGAATTTCCAACTCTTCAAACCTGAAATTATCAGCATTGGGGAGACCATGTGGCCGGCTGTTCAGTACAATTCTTTGATTCATACAAAAAAGTATTTAAAATAAGGTTTTCATGTCCGGATACTAATGCAGTGATAAATTTGTATTCCTTTTTTTTATGATAAATAGATGTAAAGATTACAATCCCAGCTTTAAAAGTTATAAGCGTCCAAAATCTTTTTTTGCCAGTCCAACCATTGTTGCCCGGCCACATAACTATTAATCGCTTTCTTATTTTTAGGTACAGCCGCCTCATATTTTAAGATATCAGCCGCTACACCACCCAACCGGTTATTCGGATTCAATACCGCATCTATCATATTGGCAATCAATGTTTCATTCAGGTAGCCGCAACGTTTCAGGGCATTCATCGCATTTACCCTGGTACGGAATTCATACCCGGTACTGGTTAAACTTACCAGTTGATCGGCATATTGTTTTTTACCGGTACTGTAATAGGAGATCTCCAGCCATTTTACCAGTACATTTTTACCCAGGTTGCCTTCTGTATTTTTGGTTGTAGCCAGGTACAGGGCAGCTTTTTCAGGATGGGCATCATACAATTTCTGTAAACTGCTTTCTATAATATCATAAGAAGAATCTGTCAGCAATGCTTCCACCTGTGGCAATAAACCGGTTACATCCGGATTGGTATATTTCAAAGCCGCTTTTCTGACTGCCGGATCAGCATCTGCCAATCCTTCTTTCAGTAACTGAATACTACTGGCATCTGCATCATTGGCTAACTGAGACAATACTTCATTTTTAATGGCATAGAATTTCTCCTGGTGAAACAACTGTATCAGGTCTGCCCTTCTTTGCTGTATATCCGTACCCCGCATAGCCACAACCGCATCATACCGGTCCAGCAGATTGGCAGCTTTAAATGCCTGGGCACGCAACATGGTATAGGGTTTATAAAAATGCACAGACTTCATAATCTCATTACCCGGGTCAAATAAAACATACGCTATTTTTTTACCGGCGGGAATGTTCAATTGAATCAGGTGCGACTGTTCTTCCACCATATATTGTTTGGTGTCAGTACTGCCATCGGTATAAGCCACTTCAATATTCACCGGCATTTTATACAACCCATTTTTGTAACCGGTAACAGGAGTCAATTCCTGGGTCTGCTGCACCAATAACTGGGCGGTATTCCCGAAATCCTGTAAGCTCACCTGGTATTCCGGTTCCCCACCACGTACAAACCATTCCTCCCAGAACCAGTCCAGCTGCATGCCTGTACTCTCTTCAAAAGCAATCAGTAAATCATGGGTATCCACATTCTGGTAAGGATGTTTTAACAGGTAATACTGTATGGCATGGTTATATGCTTCCCTTCCACCCACCACATATTTCAGCATATTCAGCATAAAAGCACCCTTGCCGTATATACGCGTACCGCCTCCCTCACTGTGTGCCACGCCAAATTTGTTACGCGTAGACTCATCCAGGGAGGCATTTTGTGCACCACGGCGTGACCAGTCAAAGTAATCCTGGCCAAATGCTTCCCTTTCAAAATTCATATTGTAATAAGTGGCAAAACTTTCCTGTAACCATTGGTGTGCATCACTGCGGGCAGTAACATAATCCCCAAACCACTGGTGTGCCAGTTCATGTGCATTAACAGCTACATAGTTGCGGTCTAAAATACCACGGGAATCTACCATATAAAAATCCCCGAAAATGGTAGCCGTGGTATTTTCCATGGCTCCAAACATATAATCCTGTACCGGTATCTGGGAATAGCTTTCCCAGGGGAAAGCCAACCCGGTTTCTTTTTCTATAAAATTAAACATGGCTTCACTGTACTGGAAAGTAGGTTCCACCCGGTTCTTCCATTCCGGATAATAATACAGGTGTAAAGGAACACCGGAAGCCGATTTTGTTTCTTTGATATCATATTTACCAATACCCAGCATAATCAGGTAAGGGGCCTGCGGATGGCTGATGGCATAATCCCAGGTAATGGTGCCATTACTGTTCAGGGTCTTACTTTTCAACGTACCATTGCTCAGTACTTTATAGTCTTTGTCAAATGTTACATTTAATTCGGTCAGTAATTTATCATTCCGTTCATCATACATAGGTATCCAGCAACGATTATCAATCCCTTCCCCCTGGCTCCATACCTGTCTTCTGCTGAGATTGGTTTTATCATTCCATCCTATAAAATAGAGGCCCCGCCTTGGACTGGCTTCATACTGTATCGTCAGGCTATCCGTGGTATTCCATACCAGTGGGGTAGCAGGGGTTATGGTAATACCGGCACTGTCGGTATGGTAGGCTACCGGTTTTCCGTTCAGCCATATTTCAGAAACTTTCATCTGAATTCCATCCAGGAAAAAAGAAGCCACGGAAGGGCGCAAAGGTGTAAAATAATGGGTTACCCTTCCTTTCACCAAACCCTGTTCCGGCACCAGTGAAAGATCCAGTTTCATCCGGATAAAATCAAACGGATGGTCGCGCGGAACTGCAGCTGCATCATACAGGTAACTGCTGGTTTTATACTGTGCCTGCAAGGCAGCAGCCAGTAGACAAAAAGCAAAAAAAAGGATATATTTTCTCATCTTTAAACAGGTGTTTTAAAGGGTTAAATATACGCAAAAAACCTCGGTATACCTTATTTTGCCCCACTAATATGATGAACAGAAAAGGCTTTAAACAGTTGTACAACAGAGTCAAATAAATAGCAAATAAATAAATGTTTAATAAGTATGGATGAACTAAAAAAAGAAGAGGCAGTATCCTGTGATACCACCTCTTTAGGATTTATGCAGCAAATCTTTTAATTATTTTCTGCTGTAATTAGGAGATTCTTTGGTTACTTCCACATCATGTGCATGGCTTTCTTTCATACCTGCATTGGTAATTTTAATGAAAGTAGATTGCTGCAGGTCTTTAATGGTTTTAGCCCCGCAATAACCCATACCAGCCCTTAAGCCACCCACAAACTGGTACACAATTTCACTCAGGTTGCCTTTATAGGCCACACGGCCTTCAATACCTTCCGGTACAAACTTTTTAATATCATCTTCCACATCCTGAAAATAGCGGTCGCTGCTGCCCTTGCTCATCGCACCCACACTACCCATGCCGCGGTATTCCTTAAATTTTCTGCCTTCATAAATAATGGTTTCACCCGGACTTTCTTCCACCCCTGCAAATACAGAACCCATCATCACGGTATTGGCGCCGGCAGCTAATGCCTTCACCATATCACCGGTATAACGGATACCCCCATCTGCAATTACCGGAATACCCTTGCTTTTTAAAGCATTACTGGCTTCCATGATAGCGGTTAACTGGGGTACCCCGGCACCTGCTACAATACGGGTGGTACAGATAGAACCCGGCCCGATACCCACTTTAACAGCATTGGCCCCAGCAGCAGCCAATGCCAGTGCTCCAGGCCCGGTACCGATATTACCTGCAATAATCTGTAAGTTTTTAAAGTTCTTTCTTAAAAGCTTCACTGCATTGATTACCCCCTGGTGATGGCCATGTGCACTGTCTAAAGTAACCACATCCACACCCACCTGCTGTAAAGCAGCAGCTCTTTCTATCAGATCACCTGTAATACCCAGTGCAGCCCCTACCAGTAAGCGGCCAATAGAATCTTTTACCGCATTGGGGTAATTGCGTATTTGTAATATATCCCGATAGGTAATCAAACCTATCAGTTTACCCTGTTTGCTCACCACAGGTAATTTTTCAATTTTATAATTGCGGAGAATGGTTTCTGCTTTTTTAAGGGTAGTCCCTTCAGGTGCCGTGATCAGGTTTTCCTTGGTCATCACTTCACTCACTTTCCCTTTTTTATTGGAAGTTTCAAAGCGCAGGTCGCGATTGGTTAAAATACCCACCAGGCGCTGGTCCTGATCCACAATCGGAATCCCGCCAATTTTATTTTCTTTCATCAGTTGCAGGGCATCCCCAATCGTAGCATCCACACGTAAGGTAATGGGGTCAACAATCATTCCGCTTTCACTTCTTTTCACTTTACGTACCTGTTCTGCCTGCTTTTCAATACTCATATTCTTATGCAGAATACCCAGTCCGCCTTCACGGGCCAGTGCAATAGCCAGATTAGCTTCTGTAACGGTATCCATTGCTGCCGATAGCATGGGTACATTCAAAATAAGGTCGTTGGTTAGCTGTGTGCGTATTTCTGTTTCTCTGGGTAATACCTGACTATATGCAGGCATAAGTAAAACATCATCAAAGGTTAAACCTTCACCAAATAAACGGGAAGCCTCTTTTTTAGTGCGGGGAGATTTTATTGTTGCCATGGGCAAAGATAAGGAGCGGAACAATTGCGCCCAAACGGGCAGGAAAGAATCAAATAAATTATTGCACTAAAAAAAATACTTTAATGCCTTTTTAAGGAAACCTGCGTTTTTTTTAAAATGATGCGCTTTTGTTTTTACAGCATAACCGTAAAGCAGGCAGGTACCGGCAAAAAAGGGCAATAAAAAACAGCATCACTGTGTATAAAATACATTTAAAACTTTAATAATAATATATATACAATAATGTATTATATGTATAAAATGAATGTATTCTCTATTTTTGCCGCTCACCAAAAAAACCGTTTTGAAAAAAATCATTATCTCTCTAGTACTGTGTAATTTAATAGGAAAAGGATTTGGGCAGGAGAAGGAAACTGCGCTGGACCCGGTAACCGTTACGGGCACATTAACAGAAGTAAATGCTTCTAAAACCGGAAGGAATATTTTTGTGTTAACCGGAAAAGATATTGCCGCATTGCCGGTACGGTCCATAGACGAGCTCCTGCGCTATATACCCGGAATTGAAGTCCAGAGCCGCGGTGCCATGGGTGCCCAGAGTGATATTTCCATGCGGGGCGGTACCTTTCAGCAGGTGCTGGTGATACTGGATGGATTGCGTTTGAACGATCCCAATACCGGGCATTTTACGGGTTATATCCCTGTTAGCCCGGATGAAATAGATAAAATTGAAGTATTAAAAGGACCTTCTGCTGCCATATATGGATCTGATGCAGTAGGAGGCGTTATTAATATTACCACCAAGGCATTTGCAAAAAATGCAAAAAAACAAACCGGGACTGCTGCTCAGTTGAGTACAGGAGATTTTGGATTGATTAATGGATCCTTTCAGCATTTGTATGCCGGCAAAACCACCGTATTCCAGATTGCTGGGGTAACCAATAATGCAGATGGACAGCAGGAAAGGGGGATTACCGGTTATATACACGACCATTTATTGTCTGCCTCTGCCAGTAAACAGGCCGGCAACTGGAACCTGGGTTGGCGTTCTTCTTATGACGACCGCCGCTTTGCTGCCCAGAATTTTTATACCTCATTTGTATTTGATACCGCAAGAGAAAGGGTAAAAACATTTTGGAACCAGGTGAGCCTGGTATACCGGAAAAATAAGGACCAGTTTTCTGTTAATGCCGGATTTAAGAATACCGAAGACAATTATAAATTCAGCAGCCTGTCCCCTGCAAATTCCAGTTTCTCCAACCTGTTTCAGCTGGATGCCGTGTATCAGCATACCGTGAGTACACAAACCAGCCTGACCGGTGGGGTGAATTATATCAGCAGGAATATTAACTCGAATGACCGTGGCCAGCATACTGTAAATCAGGTAGCAGGTTTTGGAATCATACAGCAGTCCATTACCCCGCATCTTTCTGTGAACGGGTCGCTGCGGTTCGACTGGACGGAAGTGAGTGGTTGGGTAGTGGTGCCACAGATTAACCTGAGTTACCGGTTAAATAAAATACAGTTAAGGGCCAGTGCGGGCAGTACTTTCCGTAACCCTGATTTTACCGAATTGTATAATAGTTATAACCAGCCACTGGTTACCAGCGGATCAATCGGTAACCCGAATTTATCGCCCGAAAAAACATTCAATTATGAAGCCGGGGCCGATTGGTTTGTGTATAAACATGCAAAGATTTCATTGGGTGTATTTCAGCGGTTTTGTAATGGATTGATTGATTGGGCAGCTACCCCTTATGCAGAAATGCCAAGACAGTCAAACCTGGTACCTACAGGAAATTATTTACTTGCCAAAAATGTGTCGCAGGTTACCACTTCCGGGGCAGAACTGGATATGCAGGTAATGCAACCATTGGCTAACAAGCAAAGCCTCTCTGCCACCGCCGGTTTATTATGGCTGGATGCGGTGAGCAATAATGGGCCACTTACACTCTATGTATCCTCAGCTGCCAAATTCCTGGCTAATTTTTCTGTAAAGTACCAAACCCCGTTTTACGGAATAAGTGTGAACGGAATATACAAAGTAAGGACCCCGCAAACAGGAACCGCAGTACTGGCTCCTGTAACCGGTAATTATTTTGTGATGAATATAAAAGCAGATGTAAGTATTATTAAAAATATACTCACCGCATTTGCCGAAGCAGATAACCTGTTCAATACCTCTTATACTGATTTTCTGGGAACACCCATGCCCGGAAGATGGTTACAGGGTGGGTTGAGCGTAACCCTTCGGTAGACAATTTCTTGTTGTGTTGGTTCTGTATTAATAAAAGGCTGCCCTGGATTTTGGGTGGCCTTTGTTATTTTTTTTGCAAATCAGTATTCTGTTTAATTAATACTTGTTTATTTTATTGTGCGTTTAACTTTTGTATATAAAATAAAAAACTGATTAATATTTTAGGTAATCTGAATTTCATGATTTAATTTTAAATGAAAAATCAATCCCCCAATATTTTGTATTCGTGAAACAATATTTATTTCTATCAGTTACATTGGTAATGATTAATTTAAATTCATTGAAATGTAAAGCCTTTATTAAAAGTGATATTTAACAGTAATCCCATTTTTATGACAATCATTAAATTTTTTTTAATATCCTTGTTAACGCTGAATCTTATGAAAAGTAATGCACAAAATCAATCAGGTTTAAAAGATACAATTTTTGAAAAGATGGAATTTAATCATTCTGTTGAAGAAATAGACCCACCACCACCCAATTTTGTATATAAATATCAGAGAATAGAAGACTGGTTGACCGCTATATGTAATCATAATAAACCGCTAAAAAAAATTTCCAGTTATACTATTGGGCTATTTGAGACTAATGAAAATATTGTTTTAACTTTTTTTGGTATTAACACCAAAACATTGGATAATAATCATAGTGAAACGCATATTGATTTTATTCCGGCAGATACTTATTTTAAAATTCCAAAACCAGAATATGATAATTTGACAAGGGATGCCATTTACAATAAGTTGATTTTGGAAATAATTGAATTTACTAAAACACAAACATTTAAAAAATCAATTCTTGCAGCATCTAATGAAATTATTTTTGAAACCACAGGAAAACTTATTTGGAAAAAAGAATAATGAAAAGTGCAGTTAATACAGGACTAATATAAGATGAATTAAAAAATAACTTAAGTTATACGCTGGTTGTAAATCTAAAATTGAATAAATTTCTAAAAATCCCGCACCAGCTGATACCTTTTCCCCGGTAACCCGCAAACCAAATTCTGTATCTCCAGGTTTAATAAAGCAGCTGCAACGGAACTACTGCTTAATCCGCTTTTCAGGTAGAGTTCATCAATGCAGACAAAGGGTTGATGCGCCAACAGTTCCACAATTATTTTCTCTTCTTCATTCAAATCTGTAAATAAGGCAGGTTGTTTTACAGGCTTTGGTTTTTGGGGAGTATCCCAACCCATTTCCAATAAAAAATGTTCAACTGAAGTAAACATCAGTGCTTTATTCTGATGGATCAGTTTATTGCAGCCATTGCTTTTTGAGTCTGTCAATTTACCTGGCACAGCAAATAATTCCCGGTTATAATTATAGGTCAGTTCAGCGGTAATCATACTACCGCCTTTGGCTGCAGTTTCCACCACAATAGTAGCATCGCAAATCCCGGAGACGATGCGGTTACGCCGTGGAAAATTATGTTTATCGGGTTTGGTGTTTTGCCTGAATTCTGTGAGTAATCCCCCGTTCAGCAACATGTCCTTCGCCATTGATTTATGTTGCGAAGGGTAGATGGTATCCATCCCATGTGCCAAAACACCCACAGTAGGCAACTGGTATTGCAATGCCGCTTTATGCGCAATAGAATCAATCCCAAAAGCCAGTCCGCTTACAATCAGCACCGGTAAACCTGCAAGTCCTTTTACAATATTTTCCGTTACCTGCCTTCCATATTCCGTATTATTACGGGTACCAATAATACTGATGATTTTTTGTTCATTCAGATCGGCATTACCGCGGTAATAGAGCAGGGTAGGTGCATCATAACAGTGCAGTAGTTTCTGCGGGTAATGTTTATCCGTCAGGAATAAAGGTTCAATATGGTGTTTCTCACAGAAAGCAATTTCAGCAGCAGCATCAGAAAACAAGTCGAATGCTTTGATATCTTTTGCGCGGATCTCTCCAATCCCTTCTATACGGCTCAGGTCTCTTTTTGAGGCTTTGAAAACGGCACTGGCAGATTCAAAATGAGCCATCAGGTTCTTAGCCTGAACGGGCCCAATTCCACGGATCATGGTCAATGCTATGCGGCAAATCGCTTCGTTATACATTCCTTTCGATAGTTTATAAATTAAATATAAATTAATTTATAAAACTAAAAAAATGCTTTATATAACAGGCAATTACTGTAAAGAAGTAATTACGATTTCTGTCCTTCTGTTCG